>Ga0233423_10000887_pt1 | contig 15277 bp, 6 predicted proteins | sample Watercolumn_Mata_FD_180713 | JGI IMG/M metagenome (GOLD analysis project Ga0233423, IMG submission 180713) | Freshwater microbial communities from Lake Matano, South Sulawesi, Indonesia - Watercolumn_Matano_2014_112_MG | ecosystem: Environmental > Aquatic > Freshwater > Lake | place: Indonesia...
GTACAGATTACCCTCCTGCACGAAGCAGCGGGGGAGTGGCCGGCCGCTCTCGCGGCGGGCCGTGGCCCTGGCCGTGAGCAGAGCGGCCACCTGCGCCCCCGCCGGCTCGCCAATGGCGGTGCGTTCCGGCTTGTCCCCGCCATCGGCGCGCAGCCATTGGCCATAGTCGGCGCAGGCCCCGCGGCGATAGGTGGCCAGCAGAGCTGGCAGCCCGCAGATGGCCAGCGCCAGGGCCATGGGCTGCACCGAGTAGGGGCAGAGGAGCAGCACCGCCGCCGCAAAGCGCCGTTGCTCCAGGCTGGGCAGCAGAACGTCCTGGGCGATGTCCCGGGCGGCCGTCATGACGTGCAACGTCGCCCCTGCTGGCAGGGCCTGGCGCCCCAGCGCCCGCAGCGCACACCCCCGGCAAGCCGGGGCTGGGGTTGGTTCGGTGGGCATGGCCAGGTCGGGTTGCGCCAGGTACAGACAATCGTGATTGAAGCGCCCGGCCGGGCAGCCCACGGGATCGTCCGGGGCGGGCAGTGGCTTCTGGCAGAAGCCCAGGGCGACGAGGAAGTCGCCCTGTCCAGCCATCGCCACCGACTGCAATTCCGCCAGTGACGCTGTACCCACCAGAGCCAGCTCGCCCTGCCCCAGTCTGGCCGCCGCCCCTCCCCCGCCCTGGCGCACGAAGCGCCGGTAGCGGCGCAAGCCGGCCAGCGTGCGCCACGGATGCCGCAAGACGAGGCGGCGCAGGAAGAAGCGGCCGTACGGCTGGGCCAGACTGCGCCCGGCAAACTCCCAGACCCGCAGCCCCAGCAGGGCTTTATCATCAAAACGGTGTAGCATGGACGATTAGGAGATGAGGGACGAGTTATGAGGGACGAGTTATGAGGGACGAGTTATGAGCGACGAGTTATGAGGGACGAGTTATGAGCGACGAGTTATGAGGGACGAGTTATGAGCGACGAGTTATGAGGGACGAGGAATGAGTGAGAGGAAAACCCCATGCTTCAGTACTAATACCTCGTACCTCATACCTCATCCCCTCGTTCCCCATTCTAGCACAGGAGACAGCAGAAGGCAATGGGCAGCCAGGCCACCCCGCCGCCGGAGTACGACGTCTTTACCGAACGCATCCCCGGCGACAACTACCTCTGGACCAGCGGCTTCCTCAATGAGCGCTTTCCCCAGCCAGTCTCGCCCCTCGGCTGGGCGCTGATCCGCGGCCTGCTGGAGGAGCTGGCCTTCCGCGCCCCGCTGCGCTACCTGGGCTACGGCGCGGCGCCGCGCCTGCCCATCACCAAGCTCTGGCGCGGCCATCCCTACGTCAACGTCGCTGTCTTCCAGATCCTCTACCGGCCATTCCCTGACCACCTCCTGCCCGAGGACGCCGCCCGCTACTTCCCCGGCGGTGACACCCGCCTGCGCCGCCAGGCCCCCTACCCGCGCACGATTCTTGATCCCCGGCTCTGGCTCGCTTTGCTGGCCACCTTCCTGCGCTATCCCGGCGATTGCTCGCCCTGGCATCAGGATCGCCGCTGGGCGCAATTCCTGGCCCGCCATGAAGCGGCGATGGCCAGCCTCGAGCCGCAGGTGACGGCGCTGGAGCAGGCCAGCACCGCCGATCCTGGCCGCTGCTGGCAGTTGATCGCCACCGGCCAGGCCCTGAACGGCGAGCTGCTGTCCCTGCATCGCTGGAGCCTGACCCACGCCGACCTCTGGTACACCCTGCTGCGTCGCCTGGCTGCGGCCTGGCTGGGCACTGAGGCGGGGGAGCTTTGCGCCCGCCTGGTGGCCGGTGCGCCCAACAAGTCGCTAGAGGTCGCCGCCGCCCTGCAACGCCTGGCCGATTTGGCGCGGCGGGCGGGCCTGTCCCCGCACGATCTGGCCGCGGCGCTGTCGCCCCACGCCCCTTCCAGCGAGCTCACTACCGCCTTCGCCGCCTTTCTGACCGCCTACGGGCATCGCTCTTTCAGCCTGGACATCGTGCAGGCGCCGTTTGCCGCCGATCCGGCCCAGGTGCTGCCGCTGATTGGTAGTAACGACTTCCCCGAGACGGGGGCCGCTTCGGCCAGTCGTTTTCAGCTCAGCCATCCACAGACGACGACTGAAGTCGTCACTACGCCGGTCCAGGGTAGTAACGACTTCAGTCGTTTCCAGCCCAGGCATCAACAGACGACGACTGAAGTCGTCACTACGCCGGTTCAGGGTAGTAACGACTTCAGTCGTTTCCAGCCCAGGCATCAACAGACGACGACTGAAGTCGTCACTACGCCGGTTCAGGGTAGTAACGACTTCAGTCGTTTCCAGCCCAGGCATCAACAGACGACGACTGAAGTCGTCACTACGCCGGTGCTGGGGCGGTGGCGCCGGTTTGTTTTCCGGCATCTGCTGCGCCTGGCCCGGCGCTACATGCCCCTGCGCGAGGATCAGCGTTTTGCCTGGCAGCGGACATTGGCGGCGCAGCGACGGCTTTTCCTGCTCATCGGCCGGGCGCTGGCCGAGCGTGGTGTGCTGGCTTCGCCGGACGACATCTTCTTCGCTACCATGGAGGAGGTGCAGCTTGCCGTGCAAGGGGACGGCTGCTTCTCCAGAGAAAAACTGCTCGCTCGACGGGCCGCCTGGGTCGCCCTGCAACAGGAGGCGACCTACCCCCGTTTCCTGCGCGGGGACGCGCCCCTGACGGAAGATTCAGCAGCCGCGCCAGCGCCGCTGGCGGGGCAGTTGCGGGGGCGGGGGGTGAGTCCCGGCCTCGCCCAGGGGCCGGCGCGTCTCGTGGCGGGGCCCTGGGAGTTCGCCCGCGTGCAGGCGGGCGACGTCCTGGTGGCTGCCACCGCCGATCCGGGGTGGACGCCGCTCTTCGGCAGGCTGGCCGGGCTGGTGCTGGAGACCGGCGGGCTGCTGTCCCACGCCGCCGTGGTGGCTCGGGAGTACGGCCTGCCCGCCGTGATGGGCGTCCCCGAGGCCACCCGCCAGTTGCAGGACGGCCAGATCGTGCAGGTGGACGGGACGGCGGGGTTGGTTACGGTAGTGAAATGACTACCGGCTTGTAGGATGGTTAAGCGTGAAACGTGAAACGTCTTGACAATGCTAGATTTCAACTGTCATTGCGAGTCACCAATGACGCGGCGGCGTCATTCCTGAGGGCAGAAACTTGAATGCGCATCGGTTCGTAGTAGGCGCTTGAGCGCCCTAGCAACGCGCTGGAAGCGCGCACTACGAGCCAAGTTTATGAGCAGAACTCCATACCGCCTCGGCGGTATGCGTGTGCCACAGAAACTGTCATCCTGAGCGAAGCGAAGGATCTCACTCGTTGCGCCGAGACTCTTCGCTGCGCTCAGAGTGACAGGGGGAAGTTTCTGAGCAGGAGCATCCCTTCGCCGGCCTGAACGCAGTGAAGGTGCGGCGAAGGGATGCGGTTGCGAGGAACGAAGCAAAGCAATCTCCCTCGTGGCGCAACAAAGAGATTGCTTCGCTGCGCTCGCAATGACAGATGTAACATTGCCAAAAAGTGGAACATGGAACTTGGAACCTGGAACTCTTCGTTGCATTCCCGTCCTCTTTTTGGTATACTGAACGTGGCAAGACATAGCAGCACCAAGTGCCTATCCTAAAAGTCAGCAGAGGCGGCTCCCACGCCCCGATACATCGCGGCTTGTATAAGTATCGGGGCACGCCGCCAGAACCCGGGCATGGGAGCCCGGCCAGTTGTTTTGAGGATAGGCTCTAAGTGGAGGCCATGATGACCAATTCCCCAAAACCTGCCCGGCGAGGCACAGGCACGAGGTTGCTCGCCTTCGTCGCCTTGCTGCTCCTGCTGGGCAGCATGGGTGGCTTTCTCTACAACCAAAAGCCCTTTGACCATTCATCGCCCAGCGAGCACCCGCGGCGCCTCATCGCCAACACGGACCTCCACCCCTACGGCGCCAACTTCTTCCTGGCCCAAGAGGTGGAGGAGTGGAAGATGCGCAAAACCCTGGAGATGGCCAAGGCGGCGGGCCTCGGCTGGGTGAAACAGCAGTTTTCCTGGGAAGAGATCGAGCCGAAGAAGGGCCAGTTCGTGGATGATCGCACCCGGCGCCCCTCCTGGGACAAGTACGATCGTATCGTCAGTCTGTGCGAGGAGTACGGCCTGCAGATCATCGCCCGGCTGGATCGCGTGCCGGAGTGGGCGATCAGGCCAGACGCCGCTGGCTACCAGGGGCCGCCGCAGAACTTCAACGATTATGGCGATTTTGTCTCTGCCTTTGTCAATCACTACGGCACGCGCATCCGCTACCTCCAGATTTGGAACGAGCCCAACCTGTGGTACGAGTGGGGAAACAGGATCCCGGATGCTCGCGAATATACCGAGTTACTAAAGATCGGCTACCAGCGGGCTAAGGAGGCCAATCCCAACGTCTACGTGCTGGCCGCCCCTCTGGCCCAGACCTGGGGCGATACCCGCGCCCCCGCGGAGATGGACTTCCTCAGCCAAATGTACCAGGCCGGGGCTAAGGATTATTTCGACATCCTGCTGGCCAACGGCTTCGGCTTTGCGCATCCGCCCGAAGACCCGCCCGACCCCGCGCGCCTCAACCTCTCCCGCGTGCTGCTCCTGCGCGAGATAATGGTTCAGAATGGCGATGCGGGCAAGCCTGTCTGGTTCAGCGAGTTCGGCTGGAACGCCTCACCGGCGAGCATGCCCGCGGACAAACTCCTCTGGAGCCGCGTGACCGAGGAGCAGCAGGCCGCTTACACCCTGCAGGCCATCAACCTGGTGCGCCAGTGGGACTGGGTGGGCGTGGTCTGCCTGTGGTACTTCCGGCAGGTCGGCGACATTACCCCTGATCGTTCCGACTACTATTTCCGCCTGGTGGACGTGGACTTCACCCCGCGCCTGCTCTACCAGCGCCTCAAGCAAGCCACGGCCGAGCTGGGCGTGGCCGGGCCGGGCTACTTCGAGGAGACGAACCCGGCGGTGACCACCACCGGCTCTTGGCGCTCTTTCCGTGAACCGCAGGCCAGCGGGGGGAGCTACCTGGCCAGCGGTGTGGCCGGCTCAATTCTGACCTTCACCTTTCGGGGGAACAGCCTGGAGGCCGTGGTGCCGCAGGATGCCGATATGGGCAGCCTGGCCGTGACCATTGACGGCCGCCCGGCCAATGCCCTGCCCCGCGACAAGCAAGGGCGGGCGGTGCTCGATCTGCGCCGCGCCGCGCCCCGCTGGCAGGAGCGGGTGGTCGTGGCCCAGAACCTGGGCCCGGGGGTGCACAAGGCCGAATTCGTGACCGCCGACCAGGGCGCTCGCCAGGCCATTGACGCCCTCATCGTGCGGCAGGATGAGCAGCCGCGCTGGCCGGCGCAGGCGGCCCTGGTAGCCTGCGGGGTGGGCTTCCTGGCCACCGCCGCCCTGCTGGGGCGGGAGGTGTGGCGGCTGCGGGGACGGGGAATCAGGGATTAGGAAATCAGGGGCACCAGGTCCCTGAACTCCTGATTCCCTGATTCCCCCATCACGTAGATGAACGTTAGCGATTGGCTGACAACACATGCCCTGAACCTGCTCCTCTGGTGGAAGTCACGGCCGGGGCTGGTGCGCGGCGTGCTGGAGCGGCAAGACTATCCTCCAGCACCGTCCCCGCGGCCAGGGCGGGTGCGCGTGGCCGCCATCCAGCAGGCCATGTACCTGGCCCCCAGCGCTGCGGCCTTTGCTGAGAAGACCTATGCCCTGGCGCGGCAGGCGGTGGAGGGTGGGGCGCAACTCCTGGTCTTCCCGGAGTACAGCGGGGCGGTGCTTTTGGGGCTGCTGCCGGGGCTGGACAGGGTAGAGGCGGGGACGTCGCTGGAGAAGGCGGTGCAGGAGCTGGGTGGCGAGCAGTTGCACCTGGGCGACGTCTTCCGGGCCGCGGCCCCCGCCGCTCGCCGCCTTTACGCGACCACCTTCACCACGCTGGCCGCTCGCTTCGGCGTGGTCATCGCCACCGGCAGCCTCATCGTCCCGGAGCAGGGGCGATTGTTCAGCACGCAATACCTCTACGACGCCACCGGACGACTTATCGGCACACAGCGTAAGCTGCACCTCTTCCCCAGCGAGCTGGGCTGGCTGACGCCCGGCGATGAGCTGCGGGTCTTCGATCTGCCCTTCGCCCGCGTGGCTATTCCCATCTGCATGGATTACACCTACTGGGAGACGGCGCGCCTGGCCTACCTGCAAGGGGCGGAAATCCTCATCAACCCCTCGTTCAATGACGATGCGGACGCTAACTTCTGGCGTCAGGCCCGCGGCGTGTACACCCGCGTGCAGGAGAGCCCGGCCTACGGCGTCCACGCCTACATGGTGGGCGATTTTCTGGGCTTCCATTTGCGCGGGCCGAGCCTGATCTGCGCTCCGCTGGCGCTGACGCCGCAGGGCGACGGCCTCCTGGCGCGAGCGCAGAGCGACATCGCCGAAGAGGTACTCCTGGCCGACCTCGACCTGGCCGCCCTGCGCCGCTACCAGGCCGAGCATCCCCTGGCCTTCAACCTCCCCCTGTACGAGAAGTATCTGCCACAGGCGTATGCTGTTTACAGGCGTACGGAGATAGATGGGCGGAGGGTGGTGACGTGAGCGGGGAATCAGTAAATCAGGGAATCAGGAGCGGCCTGATTCCCCCGTAACCTCGATAGTGCCCAACGTCAGCGGCCATACGGGCTGGCCGGCGTCGTTCAGGGTGGGGCGAGGGGCCAGGTCGCTGGCGTTGTAGAACCCGACCTCCAGGGTGTAGCGACCGGGCGGCGTCGCGGGGGGTAGGGGGAGGGCCCAGGTGTCGTCAACTTCTTGGCCAGGAATCCAGAGGAGGGTGGGCGACTGCCCGCCTTGGGGCTGGCCGTCTCGCTGGGCCACAGCCTGGCCGGCGCTATCCACCAGCCGCACGAAGAGGCTGTAGTAGGCGTCTATCTTGCCCAGCGCCCGCCAGCGCAGGCTGACCGGCACCGTCTCGCCGGCCTGATAAGCCGCCTTGTCCGTGCGCCAGGCCACCAGCCGCGCCGGGATGGGCTGGGGCGGCGGCTCCACCTGCTCGGCGACCTGCACCGTGCCGCTGGCCTCCAGGCGGCCCAGCAGCGGGTCGTCCAGGCGTAGGGTGAGGGTGTATTGGCCGCTGGTCGACGGGGCGTGCAGGGGCAGGGGGACCACCGCTGCCTCGGAGGTGACGATGGGCAGGTATACGGCCAGTTGTTGCTTCTGCGTCGCTCCGCTGGCGCCGGTCCAAAGCGCTTCGACCGTCACCTGATGCGTCGGCTTGATGGCCAGCGGCTCCCCCTGCACCTGGACGATGAGGTAGGCGTTGTACGGCTGGCTGCGGGCCGCGGCGTCAGGGAAGAAGCCCCGCAGCGCCACCTGTCGCGGCGCCGCTCGCGGCAGTACCCGATAGACGAGATCGGCGCCGAAGCTTTGCGCCAGCGCCAGATCGTCAGGGAAAACGGCCAGGCGGGCTTGCATTACCGGCCAATCCTTGACCTGGGCCGTGTGCACGACGACGTAGCCCACGTCCAGCCCACGCAGCAGGGCCAACGCTCGCGCTGAAGGGAAACGCTGCATCTCGTAGACCACCTCGCCGTGCTTGGGCGGGATGAAGCCGCTGTAGCCGTCGGGCGTGGGCTGCCAGTGGTAGACGGATAGGTATTGGGTGAGCAGGCCCTGGGCCGGAGCGTCGGTGCACAGCATGGGCAGCTCCAGGACGACGGTGCGTGGCTGCTGCGCCAGCCAGCGATAGACCGGCGGGACGGCCGCGCCTGTGGGCACGGGGACGATGTTGGCGGCGGGGATCGTAAGCGCCTCCAGGATGAGCAGGGCGGTGAGGAGAGCAGAGGAGCAAGGGAGCAGGGGAGCAGAGGAGCATCCCTGCACCCTTGCACGTCTGCACCTCTGCACCCATGCCACCCCGCAACCGACCAGCCCGGCCAGCCCCAGGAAGGCGAGGGCGGCGAAGCGTACCGGGGCACGCAGGGCCTGGAAGCCGGGGAGGTAGTCGTAGAGGAGGCGATAGGGCAGCGGCAGGCCAGTGGAATCGCCATGGGCCAGGAAGAGCGTCGGCCCCAGCGAGAGCAGGAAGGCGCCCAGGGCCAGCAGGAGGGGAAACCCCCACAACCCCCACCCCGGCCCTCCCCCGTTGGCGACAGGGGAGGGAGGCCCCCACCCCGGCCCTCCCCCGTTGCCGACAGGGGAGGGAGAAGCCGACCTAACCCCCCGGCCCCCTTCCCTCCCAGGGAAGGGGGAGAAGGCTTTCCCGCCATGGCGTGCTACCAGCCCCCAGACGGCCAGCAGCAGGGCCACTACGCCGGGGAACAGGGCGTCCAGCGGGTAGCCGCCGATGACCACCGGTTGCTTGGGCGCCAGCCAATGGCCGTAGACCAGGTTGTTGGGCAGGGCCTCCGTCCACTGGCGCAGGCTGGCGGAGAAAGGCTCGCTCTCGGCCAGGGCGCGGCGGAAACCCAGCTCGCTCTGCACCTGGAAGTAGGGCAGGGTAAAGGGCACGACGAGGGCAAGCGCCACCAGACCCACGATCGCCAGGCGAGCCAGGGTGTCCCAGGTGAGAGTGCGCGGCCGCACGGCGAAGAAGCACAGCACGTACAGCCCCACGGCCAGGGCGGCCAGCACAGCGTAGTAGAAACTGGCCAGGCATTGCAGGACAAAGAAGAGTACGAATAACCCGGCATCCAGAAGCGGAAGCGTCGTACTGATCCCCGTTCTCAGTCCCCAGTCCTCAGTCTCCAGTCTCCGGTCACCAGTCGCCGAACTTGGAACTTGGAACTTAGAACTTGGAACTTGGGCCAAAAACTTGTCCAAGAAGAGCAGGGCAAACGGCAGCCAGTGCAGGGACAGGAGCTGGATTTGCGCCAGATTGGCGAGCTTGTAGGCGTTGAAGGCAAAGACGATGCCCGCAGCCACGCCGCCCCAGCCGCTGCCCGTCCAGCGCCGCACCAGCAGATAGACGCCAAAGCCGGAGAGCACAAAAGTGAGCAATAGTACCAGGTTGTAGCCCAGCACCGGGTTGCCGGTCAGCAGGGTGATCGGCCAGGAGAGGAGGGCGTTGGAGAGGAGAAGCTCGGAGTAGGCCAGGGTGCGGGGGTAGGGGTAGAAGATGTTGGCGTCAAAGAGGTGACCAGGATCGGAGAACAGGGCGTGGCCGTCCCAGGCCATAATCCAGACGTTGAGCAGGGCGTCCTGCGTGTCCTCCACGGCACTACCCAGGTGCAGGGCCAGCGGCCAGGTGAAGACCATGGCCAGCAGGACGAAGAGGAGCAGCACGGCCAGGGTCTGCCCGAACCCCCACCCCAACCCTCCCCCGCCGGCAGGGGAGGGGGAGGCTGACCTAACCCCCCGGCCCCCTTCCCTGAGAGGGAAGGGGGAGAAGCTCTTTCTGTTATGGCGAGCGAAACGAAGCAATCGCCCTTACCTTCCTGGGGATGGTTCACTTTTCAGGAGAACTGAGGTAACGCTTTGCAGGATTGGCTAACGGATTACTGGCAGCGGATTCTGGGAATGGATGGAGCGGACATGATCTAACCATCCGTTTAATCCGTGCGCCGAATCCGTTGTCAGTAATCCGCTTTCACCCTCTGCCGCTGATAAGAGTGTTACCCCAATGTAGAATCATCCCCTGTCCACCTGTTACCCTTGTTACCCCTGTTACCCTTGTTCCACTCGTACGTCCGCCGCTGGTCGCCGCAGCAGCTTGCGCACCAGCGCCACGTCCTCGGCGGTAATCGTCCCCAGGGCCAGCAGGCCGGCGAAGTAGACGACGGCCGCCAGGGCGATGACCACAAGCACGGGCAGCCGCGGCAGCAGCCACCAGGTGACACCGCCCATGAGCGCCGACGCCAGCGCCGGCTGCCAGACGATGCGCACCCAGGGCAGCGCACCCACGTGCTTATGCACGCTGTAATAGAATGGGGCGAAGAGCACGAGCTCGGAGAGCACGGTGACGGTGGCCGCGGCCATGAAGCTGTAGCGCGGGATGAGCAGCAGGTTAGCAACGATGTTGAACGTGGCGCCGATCAGGAAGGCCACCGTCAGGAAACGCTGCTGGTTGACGGCGATGAGCACGTACTGGGTGACGCTGTTGATGTAGCTGAAGGGCAGAAACCAGATGAGCACGGCCAGCGCCTGGGCGGAGTAGGGCAGGTACTGGCGCCCGCCGAAGAGCTCCATGATCTGCGGGGCGATCAACGTCGTGCCCACGGTGATGGGCAGGGCAATGATCAGCAGCACGCGCAGCGAGAGCACGTAGGCCCGGATTAGCGTGTCCCGCGCCGACTCGGCGTAGCGGGAGATAACGGGGAAAATCGCCAGCGTCAAGTAGGCGGGGATGATGTTCAGGCCATCAATGAACTTGTAGGCGGCGGTGTAGTAGCCGTTGGCCTCGGGGCCGGAGATCAAGGGCAGGATTACGGCGTCAATGCGGAAGAACACCGAGGCCAGCAGGTGGTTGATCATCAGCGGGTACGATTCGCCCAGCATCCAGCGGCTGGACTGACGGTCGAACTCCGGTCGCAGCCGCAGGTCTCGCTCTGATGTCCGCAAGGCCGAGGGGATGTTCGTGTACAGCAGGACGAAGAGCAGAAGCGCCGTGATCGTGCTGACAAGGATGGACATCCCGGCCAATCCCACGAAGCCCCAGCCCAGGAATAGGGCCAGCGCCCCCAGGGTCACCTTGGCCAGAGTGGTGAGCACAGTGATGGCCGCCGGATACTCCATCTTCTCGTAGGCGTTGAACACCGAGGTGAGAGCCGTGGCGATGTTCGATGGGACGAGCATCAGGGCGAAGAGGCCGATGGCCAGGGCGGTGTCTCTGGTCATGCCGCCGAGAGACAGGTACAGCCCGATGCCGACGGCGATGGTGATGATCGGCAGGCTGCCCAGCCAGAGCAGCAAGCGCAGGATCGTGGTTTGCGTCAGGTAGCGGTTGGCCTGGGAACGATCCTTGGCCACCTCGCGCGTCAACAGGGTGTTCAGGCCAAAGTTGGTGAGAATGTCAAAGTAGCCGATGAAGGCAATGGCCAGGGCGTACTTGCCCTGTCCCGTCGGGCCGAGCAGGCGCAGCACCAGCATGGCGAAGAGCATGTCAATCAGCCGGTTCGCCAACTGCGCCCCGATCTGGGTGAGCGTATTCTTGGCCACGCGGCGCACGGCGTGATCCTGCTCGCTCTCGCGGTAAAAGCGCCGCCAGGCCAGCGCCCCCAGCGCCAGCAACACGACGATGGCGGCCATCGCGCTGGTGAAAAGCCCCAGGCGGAAGGACAGGGGGCTGTACTTGAAGACCACCTTGTGCTCGCCCGCAGGCACGGCCACGGCGCGGAAGTTGCCGTCGGCGCGGTAGATCTTGCTCTCCTGGCCGTCCACGGCGGCCTGCCAGCCGGGGAAGTAGCTATCGCCCAGCACCAGGAAGCCATCATCGGCCATGAGCACCTGGATGGTCACCTGGTTGGGCGTGTAATCAAGGCGCCGTACTTCATCGCCCAGGCACTTCGGGCAGGGTTCCTGGCCGGGCGGGAGCGATACGGGCGTCTCCTCCAGCAGGACGGTCTGCCGGGGATCGAGGCTCTGCAACTCGGCGGCGAAGCGCGCCCAATCGCGGCGATCAAGCACTTTGGCCTGATAGACAGCGAAGGCGCGGGGCAGGGCATCGTCGTTTCGATAAATGAGGAGATTGCTTCGCTGCGCTGGCAATGACATCTTGTCGTCGTAGACCAGGGTGTAGTCGGGCAGGTCGAAGGGCGTCTCGCTCAGGACGTACTTCACGTTCAGCAGGTCCAGCAGCGGCGAGGCCAGGGTCGCCACGTTGTACACGTCGCCGATGCGGTTGCTGAGCAGGAAACCCCGCTGGTCCTCCAGCAGGCTCATGAAATCGGCGTACTGCTTGGGGATGATAGAGTCGTAGCCGCGCGCATCCTGCAGGCCGAAGAGCCAGGCGCTGTTAGCGTTGAGCAGCTTATCATTGCGGAAGCTGAAGATGCGATAGAGCGATTCGTCCTGCTGTAGGAACTCCACCGCCGGCGGCGTAAAGCTGAGCAGCTTAGGATCGGCGGCGGGATTGAAGCCCAGGCCGAAGGCGAAAAGGTCGGCGATAACGAGGAGAATAAGTAGACAAGGAGACAAGGAGACAAGGAAACGAGGGACCCCTTTCCGCATTCTTCCGGCCCAGGCGATCACCGCCCCGGCCAGCGCCAGGAGCAGGGCGAAGCTGGCCAGGTTGCGCACTTCGTAGGAGTAGAGCATGCGGCCGCTGGCAAAGGCGTTCTGCAGCATGGCCGAGCGCTGCAGCAGCCAGTCGGCCAGGGCAATCGTTTGGGTGCGCAGCACGTAGCTGGCGAGCACGGCCAGCAGCCCGCCCAGGCCGGCGAGGCAAGCTCCACGTTCCACGTTCCACGTTTCACGTTTCACGTTCCACGTCCCGCGGCCTGCGGCTGAGGACTGAGGACTGGCGACTGAGGACTGGCGACTGAGGACATAGTTCGCCCCGATGCCCGCCAGCACGGCCAGGCTCAGGGTGTAGGGGTAGATCCAGCGGAAGGGGGTGTGGAGCTGGTTGAAGCCCGGCAGACCGAAGAAGAGCAAGGCGTAGAGCGGCGTGCCGAAGGCGAAGAGCAGGGAGATAACGGCCAGGGTGGCGAAGAGGGGGGTTAACCCCCACCCCGGCCCTGCCCCGTCGCCGACAGGGGAGGGAGCCTCGACCTCACCCCCCAGCCCCCTCTCCGACACGGAGAGGGGGAGTGCGCTGTTTTCTCTCCCCTCAGTCCCGTAGGGCAGGTTTCCATGACTTTGTCGAAAAATGACCAGCGGTGGGGAGTCCTCAACTTGTTGAGGCGCCTTCTGGCTGCTGAGTGGGAGACGCCCGAACAAGTTCGGGATTCCAGAGCCACCCAGTGGGGTACTTTCTCTTCGAGAGGTCATTTTTCGACAAAGTCTTCCATACCTGCCCTCTGGCGTGGCGGCTAGGGAAAGCCGCCCTACGCGCCCCCGCCTTGTCGCCCACCTCTCAGCGAGGTAGCCGAGGATAGCAAGCAAGGCCAGCAGCAGCGGCAGGATGCCCGCGTAGGCTGTGCCTTCCACGTAGTTCTTGACACCCCAGAAGATGGTGTCTATAGGCTGGCCGGCAAAGTTGCTGGTCACGGCCTGCACCGTCCCGTCGAGCACGTCCAGGTAGGTGTGATGTGCCGGGTTGCCGAAGACATCGGGCAGGACGAAGGCCAGGAGCTGGCGCGGCTGGTATGCCCAGCCGATCACATCGCCATAGCTCACCGAACCCTGGCGGAAGCTCGTGCGCACCAACTCGTACAGGGGGATGAGCTGCACGGCCCCCAGGGCGAAGCCCAGGGCCACCAGCGCCGCAAGCTGGGCCACCAGGCGCAGGAGCGGGCGCCACGCTCGCTGGCGCCAGCTAATCGTCACCAAGCGCCAGAGGCTGTAGAAGGCCAGCACCAGCAAGTTATAGACGGCAATCTCCACGTGCCCGGCCAGGAACTGTATCCCCAGGACGATGCCGCCGCCGAGAATAAGGAACAGAGAACTGCCTAAAAAGCCGCTATGCTCTATGCTCTTTGCTCTATGCTCTTCTTTTTGGAAAATAAGCTCCGTGATGGCTAACAGCAGGGGCAGCCAGGTCGCCGCGGCGCCGATCATGGGGAAGACCACGCTGGTGATCATGAAGCCGCTGAAGGCGTAGGTCAGGCCACCCAGCAGTGCCCCCCAGCGCCCCAGACGCACCACGCGCAGGTAGGCGTACATGAACAGACCAGCCAGGAAGAAATGCAGGACGGCGAACAGCCCGTAGGCCCAGGTGATGGGCAGCACGTAGAACAGGACGCTGAAAGGATACAGTGCCGAGTGCTGGCCCGCAGCCAGGAAGGGCACGCCGGCGAAGAGATACGGATTCCAGAAGGGGATCTGCCGGGCGCTTATTGACTCTACAATAAAGCGCTTCCAGGGGTAGTTCTCCAGCAGCAGGTCGGAGAGGAGGGCGTTGTGCGGCACGCCCACGCCGAGCTGCTCGGCGTAGGCTTGCCACGGTGGCCACTGGACGAGGTTATCGGTGGGGACGAGCGTCTTCCCACCGAAGACCACCGGCCAGAAGAAGACGAGGGCGAGAGCGAGCAGGCCCAGGGCGATGAGGGCGTCTTTGCGCCACTCCTTGCGCACGCCTAGTACCTCCACTTCATCTGCCAGACGCGCCAAGCCGCCTCCAGGCTAACGCGCCAGGACATCTTGGACTGACCATGCGCCCGCTCTTGGAAATAGATGGGGATCTCCAGCACGCGATAGCCCCGGCGTTGGCAGATGTAAGCTACCTCCACCTGGAAGGCGTAGCCGTTGGAGTAGATGCCGTTCCAGGGGATGTCTGCCAACACCTGCCGGCGGAAGCACTTGAAGCCGGCGGTGGCGTCGTGTACGTGCAGGCCCAGGATCAGCCGGGCGTAGACGCTGTTGGCCCACCAGCTCAGGAGGCGTCGCCAGGGGCTCCATCGCTCGTCCAGACGGCCGCCAGGGACGTAGCGAGAGCCCACGACCACGTCGTATTCAACCATCGCCGCCAACATCTGGGGGATGGTGGCAGGCGGGTGCGAGAAGTCGGCGTCCATTTCGATGACGTAGTCGGCGCCGTTGGCCAGGGCCTGCTGGAAGCCGGCGACGTAGGCCGTGCCCAGGCCCTGCTTGTCGGGGCGATGCAGGACGTGCAGACGGCCTGGGTGGGCCTGGGCCAGCTCCTCGGCGATTTGTCCTGTGCCGTCCGGCGAGTTGTCGTCCACGACCAAGAGCTCCAGGCCGGCGATTCCCAAATCGAACAGGGCTGCCACCATCGGTGGTAGATTCTCCGCCTCGTTGTAGGTAGGCAGGACGACCAGCGTTTTGGGCAAAGGTAATCATCCTCAGCAGGAGTTTGCAGCGAGAATTATACTACACCTGTCGCCAGAAGTCCAGCGCCAGCAAAACCGGCCAAAGCCTTGCGAAGGTTTGGTTGGAGAACCGTTTGGCCGCCCAAGCAGACATTTCGCGGCTAGAGGGTATTGAGCCATTGCTGCGAACCTTCGCAAGGCTGACGCCCCAGAAGTCCAGCGCCAGCATTGACAGAAATTCGCTTATCTGCTACACTGCGCACGTCCGTAGAAAAGGCTCTACAGGATAGGGCTACTCGTACCTCGTACCTCGTACCTCGTTACTCGTACACCGGCACTACAAATTACAAGGAGGTAAAGGCGACATGGCCGTCTTAGAGGAACCGCTCAAGGGGAAACTGGCCGTGAAAAACTACATCAACGGGGAGTGGGTGGAGTCCAA
>Ga0233423_10000888_pt1 | contig 15249 bp, 9 predicted proteins | sample Watercolumn_Mata_FD_180713 | JGI IMG/M metagenome (GOLD analysis project Ga0233423, IMG submission 180713) | Freshwater microbial communities from Lake Matano, South Sulawesi, Indonesia - Watercolumn_Matano_2014_112_MG | ecosystem: Environmental > Aquatic > Freshwater > Lake | place: Indonesia...
TGCTCATAGTTGACTTTATGATTTTCAGGCAGCGGATCCTTGCCTTCACGGATGGTCAGATCTTCGCTATTCCAGCGTCCATATCCCCTGAGATCGGGAGCAAATACCACATAACCGTCTTGTGCCAGATCACGGGCCATTTGATCGTAGACCCGACCATGCATGATGAGACCATGGATCGCTATTGCGACACCTTTAGGCTTGACACCGTTTGACAGGTTGTTTTGATCTTCCCATTTGGAGACCGGGATATCGGGCAGATTGGCGATCTGAGGGAAATCTTCTCTTGCGACTTGTGCAAAGACCGAAGAATGCAAAGTCAAAATAGCTATCGCTGCCAGTGAGCTCCGAAAGATTGCTCTGGCAAATAAAGATCTAGCAAATGAAGATCTGGCAAAATTGAGCGCAGCAAAGCGCACGGTCTTCTGAGCCATGGCATTCCCCCCCCAAGCCTGCATGACGACACTTTTGAACTTTTTATGTTCCGTTCTTGTGCATACTATGTACCAATCTAAAGCAATGTTTAAAACGCTCGAGACTCAATTTTCATCTTGATTTTTAGAATTGCTAGAATTACCCCGGAGACCATACATCAAGGCAAAATAAAGGAATCGGCATGGCCAAACGGACTGATATCCACAAGATTCTCGTTTTGGGAGCAGGACCGATCACCATCGGCCAGGCGTGCGAATTTGATTATTCGGGCTCTCAAGCATGCAAGGCTCTCAAGGATCTGGGCTATGAGGTTGTCCTCATCAATAGCAATCCAGCTACGATCATGACCGATCCCGAAGTAGCCCATAAAACTTATGTTGAGCCTGTATCCGCCGAAGTCGCCCGTGATGTGATCGAAAAAGAACGGCCTCAGGCCTTGCTGCCGACCATGGGCGGTCAGACCAGTCTCAATGTCGCAGTCGAACTAGCCGAATCAGGCATCCTCGATCAATATGGTGTCCAATTGATCGGCGCCAATCTCAGGGCGATTAAGCTAGCCGAAGACCGCGATCTTTTTAAACAAAAAATGCTTGAGATAGGGCTCTGCGTCCCAAATTCGGGCATCGCCCGCAACACCATGGAAGCTCGGGCTATTGCCTCCAAGATTGGGTTTCCCATCATAATCCGCCCTGCGTTTACCCTTGGCGGAGCTGGAGGTGGGATCGCTTATAACCAGGAAGAACTAGAAGATATTGCCGCACAAGGTCTGGCAGCCTCACCTGTCAGCGAGATCTTGCTCGAAGAATCCGTACTCGGTTGGAAAGAAATCGAGTTAGAGGTAGTCAGAGATTGCAAAGACAATGTGGTCATCATCTGCTCAATCGAAAACCTCGATCCCATGGGTGTACACACTGGAGACTCCATCACGGTTGCACCAGTGCAGACATTGACTGACAAAGAGTTTCAGGCACTACGTGATGCTGCCATCAAAGTAATCAGAGCCATAGGAGTAGATACCGGTGGCTCCAATGTGCAATTTGGCATCAATCCCCAAGATGGCCGTATTGTAGTCATCGAGATGAATCCCAGAGTCTCGCGATCGAGTGCGCTGGCTTCCAAGGCGACCGGCTATCCAATTGCTAAGATTGCGGCCAAGCTATCGGTTGGTCTGACTCTGGATGAGATACAGAACGATATTACCAAGGATACAAAGGCAGCTTTTGAACCGGCTCTGGACTATGTCGTAGTCAAGATACCGCGATTCAATTTTGAAAAATTTAGAGGGTCGGATTACACCCTCACCACGCAGATGAAATCTGTCGGCGAGGTAATGGCAGTCGGTCGCACCTTCCAAGAGGCCATGCAAAAAGCTTTGAGAGGAATGGAGCTAGGCCTCACTGGCTTTACCGACGTCAAAGCCAGAGCCAAAGCGGATTTTTGGGAATGGCGCCAGAGATTGTCGGTACCTTCGCACCACCGCCTTACAGATATCTACGGAGCACTTAAGGCGGGTATGTCGGTCGATGAGATTGCCGAACTCTCATCCATAGACATCTGGTTTCTAGACAATCTAGTCGATATTTTTGAAACCAGCGAGATCTTGAGTGACGCCGATATAACTGTAGATAATCTAGATCAATTAGAGAAAGAAACTCTTTTACGCCTGAAAAAGAAAGGGTATGGCGATGCACAGCTGGCCCAAATATTTGGCGTGGCCGAAAACGATATATACGAGCTAAGACAAAAAGTCGGTCTCGAGCCCAGTTACAAGATGATCGATACCTGTGCTGCGGAGTTTCAAGCCTACACCCCTTACATGTATTCGACTTATGAGTCGGAGAGCGAATGCCCTCCGGCTAAAAAGCATCGAGTCATGATCCTCGGCGGAGGTCCAAACCGCATCGGCCAGGGCATCGAGTTTGACTATTGCTGCGTCCACGCTTCGATGGCCTTGAGAGAGCTCGATTTTGAAGCCGTGATGGTCAATAGCAATCCAGAGACCGTTTCTACCGATTATGATGTCTCTGATCGCTTATATTTTGAGCCGCTCACACTCGAAGATGTCACCAATATCGCAAAAGTAGAACAACCAGTCGGCATCATCGTGCAATTGGGTGGTCAGACACCGCTCAAACTAGCAAAAGGACTCGAAGAACGCGGATACAAAATATTGGGGACCAGTCCGGATTCGATAGACCTCGCCGAAAACCGCGAGAGATTTGGCGAATTGATCGAAAAAATAGGTCTCAAGCAGCCGCCTGGTGCTTTTGCCTCGACCAGAGAAGAAGCCATCGAAAAGGCGAATGCTCTGGGATATCCAGTACTGGTAAGACCCAGCTACGTGCTCGGCGGCAGAGCGATGGCCATCGTCTACAATCAAGACGACCTCGAAAGATGGCTTGCTAACGCCTTTTCGGTCTCAGGCAAGCTCAGCATCCTGATCGACCAATTTTTAGAAAATGCCATCGAAATCGATGTAGATGCCGTATCAGACGGTCGGGCGACGATCATCGCCGGGATCATGGAGCATATAGAGCAAGCTGGCATTCATTCTGGAGACAGCACCTGCGTCTTGCCTTGTCAGACTATACCTTTCAAGATTATCGAAGAAATCAAGCAAGCAACAAACAAGCTCGCTCAAGAGCTCAAAGTAATCGGCCTGATGAATATCCAATTTGCTCTCAAGGGAGATGATCTCTATGTCCTGGAGGTAAATCCTCGGGCCAGCCGCACCATCCCCTTTGTCTCAAAAGCCACGGGCGTACCCTGGGCCAAGATCGCAGCCTCCGTCATGGTGGGTCGCAGCCTATCAGATCTCGGCATTTCACCACGTCTCTTGCCCCCTCATGTGGCTGTCAAGTCGGTGGTCATACCGTTTAAGAGATTTGCAGGTACGGAGATCTCTCTCGGACCCGAGATGCGATCTACGGGCGAGGTGATGGGCATCGCCACGCAATTTGGGCTTGCCTTTGCCAAGGCCCAATTAGCAGCCGGACAAAAATTGCCTACTATCGGCAAGATCTTTATCTCGGTCACCGACTCGCAAAAGCAAGAAGTAGTGCCGATTGCACAGAGTCTCTACCAGCTAGGCTTCGAATTAATCGCAACTAGAGGCACGGCCCAGACGATCAAGCAGGCCGGCATACCTGTGGCCATCACAAACAAAGTATCCGAAGGCCGCCCCAATCTTGTGGACAGGATCAAAAACCAGGAGATCAACCTGGTGATCAATATCCCTTCAGGACGCACTGCTCGCGACGACGATCAATTGATCCGACGAGCCTCGGTCAACTACAACATTCCTGTGGTCACGACCTTGTCAGGAGCAAGAGCGACTGTCGCGGCTATTGCAGCCCTGCAAAATGGTTCACTGGGTGTCAAGAGCCTGCAGGAATATCACGAAAGCATCGATTACTGGGAGCAAGCCTCGGCCAGGCGCACCCGCTAGTTGAGCCTGTTGGTATAATAGCCGTTTTTATATGAGGAGCATCCTGTGACGGAAAATCTCGCCCGGTATATCGACCATACCCTATTGAGCCCGCAAGCCACCAAAGCCGATATCACCAAGCTCTGCCAGGAAGCTATCGAAAACAAGTTTTTTGCTGTCTGTGTCAATCCCTGCTTTGTCAGACAGGCCGTAAAGGAGCTAGCCTCGAGCGAGGTGGCTGTCGCCACAGTGATCGGTTTTCCTCTGGGAGCCAATCTCACCGACATCAAGATAGCCGAAACCCAGAGAGCAGTGGCCGAAGGCGCCGAAGAAATAGACATGGTAATCAATGTCGGTGCCCTCAAGGCAGGAGATCTGGATTATGTCACCGATGAAATAGCAGCAGTGGTCAAAGCAGCAAAGGGATTGCCCGTTAAAGTCATCATCGAATGCGATCTTTTGAGCGACGACGATAAGGTCAATGCCACAAAATGCTGCGTCAAGGCCAAGGCTGCCATGGTCAAGACCAGTACAGGTTTTGTCAAAGACGGCAAAGGTGCCACCGTCACTGATATCGAGCTGATCAAAAAGGCACTGGGCGATGCACCGCTAGGCATCAAGGCTTCAGCAGGCATTAGAGACGAAGCTAAAGCACGCGCTCTAGTCGAGGTTGGTGCCACCAGGCTTGGTACCTCGGCTGGCGTAGATATCGTCTCGGGCAAGGCCAAGCAAAATGAAGCCCAGACCCAAAAAGCAGCTTATTAATTGTCGACTGAAACTACCCAAAACAAGGAGTGCATGATGCTCGCAAAAAATACCAGACAGATGACCCTGGCCGGAGCAATGATACTGGCCATGATGGCATCGTATGCTGGCGGAGCCATGGCGCAAAACTCCCCCGAGGCCAAACCTGAGGCCAAAGAAGAGTCGGCAATCATGAAGAAAGCCGAAAAATGCTACCGCACCGGCAAATGGAAAGAAGCAGCCGATCTTTTTAGAGAGGCCATCCGTGAAGAGCCAAACAATGCCAAGGCGCACCAGAGACTGGGAGCGATCCTGGCTGGCATGGCTTCGGACAATAACTCAAAAGATACTTACGACACGGCTATCCTCGAGTGCAAGCAAGCCATCAAGCTTGATCCTACTTACTTTTTGCCCCAGGTAGTGCTGGGACAGATCTATGCCAATCAAGGCGAAATGGAAAAGGCTCTCGAATGCTTTAAAGAAGCAGTCCGCCTAAAGCCAAGCAGTTTTAGAGCACAGATGGATTATGGCCTGGCCCTGACCCACCTCGAGAAGGTAGACGAGGCCATTGCGGCCTATCAAGCAGCCAGCCGCCTCGACGAAAAAGACATGACTCCCTATCTCAATTTAGGCGTTCTCTACGCACAGCAAGAAAACTGGCCCAAGGCTATCGAATCCGAACATACGGCTTTGACACTCGGTCAAGCTGCTGGGTCCAACCCTGCGGGCATGACTCCGGCTTATATCAATCTCGGCAATATCTATGCCGAATCAGGAGACTACAAACAAGCCGAGCAAGCCTATAGAGACGCAATCAAGATTTCGCCTCAGCATCCCAATGCTCGTAGCGGTCTTGGCTGGATGCTCGAAAAGCAAGGCAAGTATCAAGAAGCAGTAGACGAACAACGCAAGGCGCTCAAGGTCCAGCCCAATTTTACTCCTGCTAGACGCAGATTGGCCACAGCGCTTGCCAGCCTTGGCAATACAAAAGAAGCCGAGACCGAGTTTAACAATGCCATCAACCAGGCCCCAAGAGACGTAGCAGCTCATGTTGAGTATGCAAAGTTTTTGGAAAAGCAAGGTCAAAAGGACAAGGCCGAAGTCGAGTTTAAAAAGGCTCTCGAAATCAAGCCCAATAGCAAGCTAGCTCAAGAAGGACTGGACAAGCTCAAGGCCAAATAAAGGCGGCAGGGGGATCTCAGTCTGCATCTCCAAGCTGGACAGATAGGGCATTGACCCAATTGGTCTTGTAGAGAGTATCTATGTATAGTTTGCGGATCGCGCCCTGCAAGGCGCGATCTCCTTGCGATGCTTTTTTAGCAAGACTCATGGCTTCTTTGAGGTTTTCTTCGGACTCTTTATAATGCCCCTGGGCATAGAGCACCATCGAATACCCAAACAATGCCCTGGGAGCCCATGGCGACTCAGTAGCACCATGAGAACGCCACCAATCGATAGCTTGCTTGTAATAGCGTTGCGCGTCTTCCATTCGTCCCATGCGGCGGGAGATGTCACCGACCTTGGCACTGGCGTCGCAATACAATGCAGGCGCGTGCTCACGCTCGGTCTCTGTCAGGCTGAGCAATCTAAAATACGCATCGCTGGCCTTGGGCAGGTTATTTTTGCGAGAGTAGATATCGCCCAGGATACGCAGACACTGAATATTTTTGTTGTTTAGCGCTTGATTGCCCACAGCTAGAGACAGAGATTTTTCGGCTGCATCAGCAGCCTCATCCAGGGTGCCATTATTAAAAGCAGCATAGGCAACTAGACGATAGCACTCGGATAGTTGACCAGGGCCTTCCTGTCCTTCTTTTTCGAGTTGCTCGGTGACTTTTACGAGCTTTTTGCTATAAGTAAGCGCATCGGCCCAGTGGTGCGAATCGTGATATAGCTGCACTAGAGCAAGGATAGCGTCAGCATATTCGCGGCAATCGGTACCTATGTCCCGCTGTATCGAGGATAAATTGACCTTGGCGGCTTCTTCTTTGTTGCCAAAATCCTCGACCGGCTGTGGCTTTTGCGAGACTGCCACCAGCCAGATCTTATCAGTATCAAAATTTGGGTAGCGCTTGCTCTCAGGCTTGAGAATGTTGACTGTCCAATAGATAACTAGACTTACGAGGAGCACCACGCCTGATATCCAGATCGCTGACTCTAGCGGGAAACCTCCCGCGCCCCGGCGACGTTTGCGCTTTACCCTGGTAGATTGGCGATAGACATAGGCCGCATTGGTCCATTCATTTTCGCTTGCTGTCGATATCAATTCGAGATCGTGACGTAGTTCGTCAGGACTTTGAAACCGTAGCTCAGGCTCTTTGGCGAGACATTTGGCGACGACCTCTTCGAGTCTGGTCGACATTGGCTCGAGTGCAGTATCCAGGCCCAATGGACGAGGCGAATCATTCATGTGCTTGTAGGCAGTTTCGAGAACGTTTTTGCCCACAAAGGGAGGCTTGCCCGTCAGTGCCTCATACATGACGCACCCAAGCGAATAAATATCGGAACGCGCGTCTACCTTCTTGCCCGAACATTGCTCGGGGCTTAGATATAGAGGACTGACAAAGGTCTCTCGGCCCCTCGTCATGTATTGATCGGGACGGCCATCAGAGGTCTCGTCAGCGATCAGTTTGGCGATCGAAAAATCACTTACTTTGACCTGGTCTTGATACTGTCCATCATCGACAATGAGTATATTGCTTGGCTTGAGGTCACGGTGCACGATATCCCGCTTGTGGCAAGCTTCTAGGGCTCGTGCGACATTGATAAAGATGCCTATCGCACGCTCGGGTCCAATGTGTCCGGTCTTGGACAAGAGGTCTTCTAGCGACTCAAACTCTTGCGAGGATGCAACCAAGACCATGCGGCCATCGGCAAAGAGAACATCGCGATAGGAAAAGACATGCGGATCCTCGACAGCAAAGACCTGCCTGAGTTTTTGCTCGAGTTTTTTTTGATTGCGTATGGTCGGCAAAAGATTTTTGTGGACGACTTTGAGCGTCACATTTTTACGCGTCTGCTTGTCGAGGGCACCATAGAGAGTAGCAATAGATGACTCTCCCAAAAGCTCTCTAATCTCAAACTTACCGATCACCTTGCCGATCGGACTCTCCGGGGTATTACCAAAAATGGAGGCTTCTTTTTTTGTATTACCTGCATTTTTGGCAGTGCCAGTTTTTTTATTTGCATTTGTAGGCAAAAATATCAGCCTCTCAAGGGATCCGGCATTGCAGTCGATACATTAGTGTGCCCAGTTTTATACATGATTATTTAGCCGGTACAGGACTGCCTTGAAAGTATCGTATTTTTTGACCGCAAGAAAGGCCTGGGCATGCATGCCAGAGATAGCTGCCTCACTGAGTCTTGCTTGCTTGGCCATACCGATGGCTGTCTGGACTTCATCAAATGCAGCTTTATAATGCTCGGTCTTTTCGTTGTTATTCGAGAGTTCTCCAAGGATATATTGGACCTGTCCCAGGCCATAATGCGCCAACATAGATTGCCGCAGTACTGCTCCCGGATCACTAGCCGTAATAGGAGTCTTGGTCTTGCTCTCACTCAGGCTCGCTAAAGAAGAGATGGTCTGAGCATACAAATGCCGGCTCTCATCTAATAAGCGCATATCTTGTGCAGAGGTAGCACTACTCGCATAGAGGGACGCGGCGAGATTGGCCCAGATAGCCCTGCGCACGGCGTCTAAACTATCCTGGTGCTCGCCTTCGAAAGCAAGCATGGTAACGATGGTGTCCGCACAGGCCTTCTTGCTGTCCTTGGCCAATTGCACTCGAGCCCGAGCAGCGTAAGCATCGACCACGGACCTGGCTTTATCACCTTCGCACTCCAGTTTGCGGGCTTTGTAGATGGCATTGGCGAGTCGACCATCGATCTGGTCCAGTTCGATGTCTCGATCTCCTTTAGTAGCACAGATAACCGCAGCAATCCCACCAAGTACGTCCAATTTCGCATAAGGCAATTGGTCTTTCAGCCTCTTACCATTATCCGAATCCAACCATTCGCTAAGACCATCTAATCGGTGATAAGCATCAGCAGTCTTGCCCGCAGCCAAAAGATTGTTGCCATCCTTTAGCATTGCCCGGACAAAGTTGACAGCACTCAATTGATCACGCACGGAGCTTTCGAGCAGGCCCGAAGTCGGCTCCAGCACGCGACTAAAGTTTTGATTAGCGACTGACTCTGAGCCTGATTTTGATCCAAAACCCGATGTCTGATCGAGATCATCCTGCAATCTAAGCTGATATGGAGGGCGCACATCCCATTGCGAAAAAATCGCTATACCCATCGTCATCACGACAAAGGAAGCCGCAAAAGCAAGTCCAGCTATCATCGCCTTGAGTTTTAGCGATTCTTGGGGATTTGCTGGGGGTTCGTGATGCGACAGCGGCAACTCTAATAAGGCATCCCTGAGCTCTTCCATGGTCTGAAAGCGATCATCAGGATTTTTAGCCAGACAAGCAGAAATAATCGAGGCAAAAAACTCGGGATGATCATAATCTATGTCTTCGAGACCGCTGAGATCCGGAGCCTCTTGCACATGTTTCATCATCGTCTCTGTGGGATTTTTGCCCATCAAGGCCTTTCTGCCGGCTACCGCCTCCCACATCAGACAACCTAGCGAATAAATATCTGATCGACCATCCATGTCCTTGCCCAGACACTGTTCAGGACTCATATAGAGGGGGCTGCCAAAGACTTCGCCAGTCTTTGTCAATGATTTGGCCTCACGAGTCTCGGCACGCAGCATTTTGGCAATGCCAAAATCCACTAGCTTGACGTGCGATTCGGAGAGACTGCCGGCAGTGAGCCCGGTGAGCATGACGTTCGAAGGCTTCATATCACGGTGCACGATGCCCTTGTGGTGAGCGTGAGCCAGACCTTCGCAGATCTGGACAAAGATCGGCACCGCTTCTTCAATGTGCAAACGCCCCCGGCCATCTGGAGCATAATCAGCTCTTTCGTCCAGCACATCGGCCAGACTCATGCCCTCGAGAAACTCGAGGATCAGATAAAAGCCTTGCGGCGCGACTCCGCAATCATAGACCTGGACGATATTGGGATGCCCGAGACTGCCGGAGGCCAGAGCCTCCTGCTGAAATCTCCGTACCGCTTGTGGATCGTGCGAGAGATTGCCCTTGAGAAACTTGATCGCACCGATCTTGCGCATCAAGACGTGGCGAGCCTTAAAGACCTCGCTCATACCTCCTTCGCCGATGCGCTCGAGTACTTCCCATCTTTCCGAAATCAATCGATCAATATCGATTTGGCCTTCGGGTACGTTATCATCCATATCTGTGATTATATGTGTCTCTGCTCGGTACCAAAAGATTATGCCACGATCACGCTCCACAAGATTCAAGATTATTGCCAGCATGCTCTTGCTCGCCTGTCATTTTAGTGTCAAGGCTTGCCACGCCGATCAAGGGGATCTAGAGGCCTTGATGATCAGGCAGCAGAGCGCCACATATGGCACTGTCACCTGCTTTGTCACCAATAATGCTTTTCGCATGGATGCCATGGGCATGCAGATTTTTTTTACACCTCCCTACAAGACTATAAGGCTCTACAATCCTCAGACTAGGACAGTCTTTGCGCCTACCATTCAAGCTTTTGACAGCAGGGTGAAATGGCACCAGGTGAGTGAGGATGAAAAAAAGAAGGGCATTATAGAAAAAATATTGGCCAAAGAAAAAAATAGATATACTCGGCTATAAATGCCAGCATTACATGGCAGTGCATCAAAATGCAGGCGCCAAAGGACCTGCCACCACCGTCGGTGAGTTTTGGGTCACCAATGATATCAAGGTCCCGAGACAGATGCAGGATGCCTGCGCCTCGCTTACTGACTGCCCGCGCGGATTTGGCCTCCCGTTGAGGCTCATGCAATACAAAAAGCAAACAGTCGGATCTAAAAGGCTGGTTTTACCCCACAATCTTTTGAGCACTAGCAAAATAGAGAAACGCAAATTTGCTCGCACATTGATGGACGAACCCACAGGCTATCGCCATGTGCGTGACGAAATAGAATTAATGCTCGAATAGATTATCTCTCGAATAGACTATCTAAGGATCTAGCCTTATCAAGTGCCGGACATGGGAGCACCCATGGTCTTCATGATCTTTTGGAGATCAAGCAGATTGGTGTATGTAGGCAGTATCCAGAGAGTCTGTCCGGGCGCCAGATTGTCCAGGGCTGATCTGAGGGCTTGAGGGAGGCGCGGTTGCACGATTATGCGATCGGCCGCAAGACCAGCATATTTCATCCTGATCGCCATGTCTTCGGCTCTCTGACCAGAAACGGTCACTTTGGCATCTGCATCGAGGGAGAGCTTGGTAGCAAGCTGCTCAAAATCTGCATCCCATAGCCAGGACACGTCACGCCCATCGGCGAGATTGTCGTTGATGGCTATTAGAATGCCAGGATTGCTGTCTGCTACACATGAGGCTACGGCTTGAGTAGCACCAGCTGGATTTTTGATCAATTGCACGACCACAGGCTTACCTTCGACTGTCATCTTTTCGGAACGGCCAAAGAGAGTAGTGTACTCTTTGATGCCAGACCTGATGGCTTCTGGTGATACGCCCTGGCTGTAAGCGCAAGCTGCTGCAGCTAGAGCATTGTAGACATTAAATAAGCCTGGCAAGGGCAGATAGCAATCCTCTACTCGATCGCCCAGAGCCAATTTAAAGCGACTGGACAAAGGACCAGCGGCTACCTCAAAGGCTCTGACCTGAGGCGTCGGCCGGTGATGATCACAGGCAGGGCAGCGCCAATGGCCGATCTGACCATAAAATATACGGTCGTAGACCACTTCGGTCTGGCAGTTGCGGCAATAAGCCAGCTCGGTGCTGTCAGCTTTTTCGCCTTTGACTTGGCAAACAGATGCCGCGCCTGACTCGACCTGTTCGATGCCATAAAAAAGACGCTCTACATCCGGTACCATTTGCGCGACATTGGGATCATCGGCATTGAGCACCGCATGCGATTTGTCTTGCATGATGCCCTTAGCGATCAATTTGCTAGTCGTGTCCAACTCGCCAAAGCGATCGAGTTGGTCGCGAAAGAGATTAGTGACCACAACGCATTTGATGTGGGCTTCGCGCGCCACCAGAGGCAGTGCAGCCTCATCTATTTCGAAAAGGCAATAATCAGCCTTGATGCCATCGATAATGCTGGCAGTCTGCACCAGTGAGGCAGTGATGCCTGTGACGAGATTGGCGCCTTGCTTATTGTGCGCGAAGGTAAAACCAGCAGTGCGCAAGATCGAGGAGAGGATACCACTGGTGGTGCTTTTGCCATTGGTACCGGTCACAGCCAGGACGCCTTTTTCGCTTTGAGCAGCCAGAGCTCCCAATACTCCAGGAGAGACCTTGCGCGCAATGCGACCAGGCAGGTTGGATCCCAGACCCAGACCCATCTTTTTGATCAGGGTAGATGCTGCCTGGGCAGCAAACACTGCCGATCTATCACGCAGACTCAACTTGCCTTGATTGATTATTGGATTGCTAGTGTCGTTCGTAGTATTTGTGTCGCCCATGATCCGCTCAAATAAAAATAGTGCTGCCTGAAAAACAATCAGTGGATATAACTGTTAAAAATGTCGTTGACATTGGGATTGACATAGGCCCTGAGATTGTTGGTGCCGGCTGTTACCTCGAGGGTATCCCCTAGAGCAAATGGATAGCTGATGTGAGGTCCATCGATAAAGAGCTTGCCGGTGCGCATCTGACTGGTCAAAACGATGCTGGCTCCCGCTGGCAAGAGACCTTTGGTAAAGGCGAGAGATTCGCCTGGTCGGATACAAGCCTCACGCACCCAGTACTCGTATTGCATGTCGTCGATAGGCAATACTCGGGCGCCCGCAGAACGGACCGACCCGGTAGAACCAGCGGGCGTCGCAATATAGATGCCTGAACATCGATGTTCTTCTTTGCGTCCGTCGATTTGCAAGAGATACCGAGTCGTGGCGCCTGGATTATCGTGTGCGACCAGCACCTCGTTTAACACTGGTTCGTGGATGACCTCGCCATTTAGTCTGAGTGTGAGTCTTAGCATATCGATAGTCGACACAGCGTCAGACTGGATATCGTCCAGGATCTGAGCAAAAGTGTCCTTGCGAGCCATGCAAAAATGGCCAAAACTACTAGAACTACTGGAATTGACTCCTAAAATCGGCAGATCTTGAACGGCATGAGATGCATCAAGAAAAGTGCCGTCACCACCGACAGATATGACCAGGTCATAGTCGGTTACCACGCCTTGGATTTGCTCTCGCCAGACAGCCTTATACTGGATGCCCCTGGCAGTCAGCTCGCGCTCGAGCGACTCGACAGTCTCCATATGCTCCTCGTGAGCTAATTTGACCCTGGTCACGACTTCTGCCCCTTCTTCGAGGAGCTTGATAAATCTTGCCTCTTTATGCTCCTGGGCCTGCAGCTGATAGGTTGATTTTTTCTGGATTACAAGGACTCTGGAGACTTTCAATGCTGCATTCCATAAAATAAGAAACAAATTTAGATAGTTACTTTACATTGATAATTTATTTGAGGTTAGCAGAAACGGACTCAGCAATTCAAGGTGGAGAATAAGATATAATGGGCTTTTGGCATATTATCTAGGGGGACCGATGGCTCTAACCGGTAACGAGATCCGCAATAGCTTTGTTTCTTATTTTAGAGACAAGCGCGGACACGCGCACAAGCCTAGCAGCAGCCTCATTCCGGACAATCCCACCCTCTTGCTGACTTCTGCCGGCATGGTCCAATTTGTACCGATTTTTCTGGGTCAAGCTGAGGCTCCTGACCCACCCAGGGCCGTCACTGTCCAAAAATGCGCCAGAGCTGGCGGCAAAGACTCCGATATCGAAAACATCGGGCGCACGGCACGCCACCATAGCTTCTTTGAGATGCTTGGCAACTTTAGCTTTGGTGATTATTTTAAAAAACAAGTCATCCCGTGGGCCTGGGAATTTGTCACACAAGAGCTCGGTCTCGAAAAAGACCGCCTCTACGTCACAATCTTTGAAGGCGACGAACTCAATCCACCCGATGAAGAAGCTTACGATATCTGGCACAACACTGTCGGAGTCGCTGCCGATCGCATCTATCGCATGTCCCGCAAAGACAACTTTTGGGGACCACCAGGTCCCACAGGTCCATGTGGTCCATGCTCAGAGATCTATTACGATCGTGGACCAGCTTATGGACCGGAGACATTTCAAGACTATTGCGATGGCTTCGAAGGCGATCGCTATATGGAATTTTGGAACCTCGTCTTTATGGAGCTCTACAAAGACGAAAACGGCAACTTTACTCCTCTCGAAAAGAAAAACGTCGACACCGGCTCTGGCTTAGAGAGAGTTGCCCTGGTCCTGCAAGACAAAAACAATACATTCGAGACCGATCTCTTTTTCCCCATCCTGCAAAAAGTCTCCCAAATCGCCGGCATCAGCTATACCGGCGGCTTGATGAACGAGGCCTGGGATGCAAGCACCGAGTCCAAGCATGATTGCTACCTCAAGATCATTGCCGATCATGCACGCTGTGTCACCTTCCTCACCGCCGATGGTGTCAGAACCAGTAACGTAGGCCGGGGTTACGTGCTGAGATTTATTATCCGTAGAGCCGCTAGATTTGGCAGACTACTGGGGATCGATCGTCCTTTTATATACCAGCTTGTAGACGATATAGTCGCTATGTATGGCGATTTTTACGGCGAGCTCAAGACTGAGCGCGACAATATTGTCAGAGTAATAAAAGAAGAAGAAGAGCGCTTTTCTAAGACAATCGATCGCGGCAATAATATGCTCGAGGAGATTTTGTCCAGCCAAAAGGACATAGTCGACGGAGAAGATGCCTTCAATTTATATGCGACTTATGGCTTTCCGATCGAGCTTACATCCGAGATCGCTCAGGAGCGCGGCAAGTCAGTAGACATGGTGGGCTTTGCCGAAGCTCGAAAGAAACACGAAGAAGTTTCGTCCGTATCTAAGTTTAACGTCATACTCACTGGCGAAGAAGCTCTGGGCAAAGTACTCAAGGAGCACGGCACGACCAATTTTACTGGTTATGCCTCCATGAGCGAACCCGGCGAAGTCCTTGCCCTGATAAAGGATGGCAAACCAGTCCTCGCCGCTCAAGAAGGCGAAGAAGTAGACGTTATCCTCGATACTACGCCTTTTTACGGAGAATCCGGCGGGCAACTTGGTGATACTGGTTTTCTCGAAGGCCCGGACGTGCGCTTGCAAGTGATGGATACCAAAAAGCATGAAGGCTTGCATATCCACAGAGTACGCGTACTCTCCGGGACCATCGAGCCTGCGCAAAAGATCACGGCCATAGTCGATAAGGATCGCCGCCGTGCCACCATCAAGCACCATAGTGCTGCCCACGTATTTCACGCTGCTGCCAGACAAGTCTTTGGCAAGCAAGTAGTACAAGCAGGATCGCAGGTCGGTCCCAACGCTATGCGTTTTGACTTTACCTTGGATCGACAGCCCAACAAGGCCGATCTAAACAAGGTCGAAAACCTCATGAATCAATGGATAGCCAGCGCCTCACCGGTAGAGACTCAAGAAATGACTCTGGACGAGGCCAAGCAGACAGGCGCCATAGCCATGTTTGGCGAA
>Ga0233423_10000890_pt1 | contig 15237 bp, 11 predicted proteins | sample Watercolumn_Mata_FD_180713 | JGI IMG/M metagenome (GOLD analysis project Ga0233423, IMG submission 180713) | Freshwater microbial communities from Lake Matano, South Sulawesi, Indonesia - Watercolumn_Matano_2014_112_MG | ecosystem: Environmental > Aquatic > Freshwater > Lake | place: Indonesia...
TGGAAGAACTGGAACCGAATCTACTGCAGCACAAATTTTCAAATCTGCACCAAATCCCAATTCTGTAAGATATTGTCCATGCTCTGAGGATTTGAGCATCTTAAGAAGTGATCGTCCAAAAGATTTATACAGTGCATGTGCAGCATTTGCTGAGTCACTTAGTTCAAGATGTAATGATTCAAATTTTGTCATTCTTTGGATAATCATACCTGCACAGACAGCATCTTCAAGACTAAAATTTCCCATACTACTTGCTTTTCCGGCACAGATAAAAAGATAATCTTTATTTTCGCTTCGAAGAAAATCAACAACTGCAGTAAGATTAACAAACGAACCAACGACTAATGTCTTCGCATATCGGCTTCGCGACATAGCCACCGAACCATTTGTAGTACAATAAATGATTGATTTACCTTTAACAGCTGATTCGCTATATTCCAAAGGAGAATTTCCTAGATTGAATCCCTCGATCATCTTTCCATTACGTTCTCCACCGCGAAGTGTCACTTCTCCGAAAAGACTTCCTGAGATTTTCACTGCCGACTCGATACTGGCGACTGGAATAATTTCCCGGGCGCCATTATTTAATGCGACCGAAATTGTTGAACTTGCACGTAATACATCAATGATAACAACATTTTTATCACGCATCTGAAGTTCATCAAATTGAACTGCGTTGAAACTGAGATCTATTTTCATCTTATCCCCTTATGATTCGTGCTTTGATAAAAATGGAACCTCTTTAATAGTTGCTGGTATTTCATTTCCCCTTATCAGGATTGAAACGATATTTCCTGGATGAGAATATTCACTTGCAACATATCCCATGCCTATCCCTTTTTGAAGAGATGGTGAAAACGTCCCACTTGTTACATGTCCAATTGCCTTCCCTCGATTCTGAATGTTAAAGCCATGGCGTGCAAGCATACGATCGGGAAGGGTAAAACCAACTAATTTTCGTTTTATTCCTTCCTTTTTTAATTTTATCAAGATATCCCTTCCGATGAAATTTCCTTTATCGAGCTTGGTGATCCATCCAAGGCCAGCCTCAAGTGGATTTGTAGTCTTATCAATGTCATTTCCATACAAGTAAAAGCCCATTTCTAATCGTAAAGTGTCTCGAGCACCCAAGCCAATTGGCATTATCTGAAATTCCTGACCGGCGCTGAAAAGTTTTTCCCATACCTGCTTTGCTTTGTTCAAATCTGAATCAAAATAGAGTTCAAATCCTAGTTCACCTGTATATCCCGTACGAGAAATAATCATTGGAACATCTGCAATGACGTCTTCGACGAAAGTGTAATATCGGAGACTTGAAAGATCTTTGTTAGTCAGTTTTTGTATAGTTGCTAATGAATTCGGCCCTTGTACAGCAAGGAGTGCAAAGCTATCGCTAACGTTTCGGAGATCAACATCTCCATTTGTATGAGACTGTAGCCAATCGAAATCTTTCTGGATATTAGACGCATTTACAACCAACATAAATTGATCTTCCAACCTATAAACAAGCAGATCATCAACTATACCTCCATCATCATAACACATTGCTGAATACTGAACTTGACCAGGTTGTAATCGTGCCACATCATTAGTTGTAACGCGTTGAAGAAATGCCAATGCATCTTTGCCTCGCACATAAATCTCTCCCATGTGTGTGACATCGAAAACACCTACAGATGTTCGCACTGCACGATGCTCTTCGATGATTCCGGAATACTGAACAGGCATTTCGTAACCGGCAAACTCAACCATTTTTGCTCTACTCGCACAATGGAAATCGTAAAAAGGTGTTCGTTTCATCCTTGAGCTTTCTTCAAATCAGATAGGGATTGGTCATTATCAACATTTATCAATGGATGTTTGACGTGCTGTTCTATCATTTGGACTTTTATGAATATTTTTTCCGAGTAACTTTCTAAAATCTTTTTTTAAGTTGAAACTAAAACGGTATAAATATTAACTATGAAGAATGTCTTAAATAATACTATTTATATTGCTCAGTAATCTCTTTACCCTGCTTTTTTGAGAAAAATTTAAATTCATCCGCTGCTAATGCTGTATCTGAGATAAGTTTTATCTTCACAAAAAATTTAAATTGTAATTTTGTTAGTCTACTAATAGTGCCATGCGAAAGGTATTCATTTATTATTGGATTTACTCGTAATTCCAAACGGTATTCATGTTTTTCTGACTTAAACCGTTTAATCCATCTTTCGATTTGATTCATTGTTGATGTCTTCGATTGAACCAAACCTGTTCCACCGCACATCGGGCAAGAATCACTAAAGCTTAATTGGACGCTCTGACGAACTCGTTGGCGAGTGACTTGCATTAATCCAAATTCTGTCATAGGAAGTATCGTTACTTTCGCACGATCTCTACGCATCTCCTTCTTCATTTCATCGTAGATTTTCTTTTTATTTTTCTCATCCTCTAAATCGATAAAATCGACAATGATCAGACCACCGATATCCCTTAATCGAATTTGTCTGCATACTTCACGCGCTGCTTCGAGGTTTGTACGAAGTGAATTTTGTTCCTGCTCTTTCTTTGCTGCATAACGACCACTGTTAACATCTATTACAGTCATAGCTTCAGTTTTTTCTATGAACAGATAACCACCACTTTTTAGCCATACTTTTTTACTTAATAGAACTTGGATATCTTTTTCGATCCCATACTTATCAAATATTGGTTCCCTTTCACGATAGTATTCTACTCTACCAAGCATATCTGGAGAAATCCATTGAACGTAGGCACGAATTTCCTTATAGAGTTTTTTATCATCCACCACAACATGTTCCACCGTATCTTGGAATAAGTCGCGTATAACGCTCGACGTCGTATTCATATCTTTGTAAATCAAGGCTGGTGCTGTTTCAGATTTCACTGACCGCTCTATACTCTGCCAAGTTTTAATCAAATCATTTAAATCATGCTGAAGCATTTCATCGGTTTTTCCCTCGGCAACAGTCCGAATGATAGCTCCGAATCCTTTCGGCAACATGCTGCGGACAGTTTTACGAAGACGACGTTTTTCCTTAAAATTGGCCAGTTTTTTCGATGCTCCAACTTTTCCATCAAACGGAATCAAAACGAGAAATCGTCCAGGTAATGAGATTGCCGATCGAACACGTACACCTTTCTTCCCTACTGGCTCCTTTGTAATTTGAACAAGAATTTCTTGCCCTTTCTGCAAATTGATCTGCTGAAAATTCTGCTGAGAACGTCGCTTACTTTGATCAGTTTGGACATCTTCGTTGTTTGACTGATCGTGAAAATTGAGAGAAGATTGAGATTCCTGGGCTTGATTAAGCTGCTCTGCTTGCTGAATTGCTCCATCTGAATTTTCTTCTTCCTTCTCTTCGTCATCTTCTTCCATGAGAGAATTAAATTCTTCAATCGACCCAACATCAGAGAAATGTAAAAACGCATCCTGGCCCATACCGACATCCACGAATGCAGCTCTAATACCAGGCATTACCTTAGCAATTCTGCCAAGATAAATATCGCCTACATTACGATCTTTTCCTGGAGTCTCTACAAAGAGTTCAGCGGTTTTGCCATCTTCAAGAATGGCAATACGGTGCTCGTTCGCCGTAGAGTTGATTATAATATCTTTTCTCATATGGAACCTGCTTCCACTTCAAATAAAAAATATTTTGAACATGCTGCGTCTCAAAACGAAGTGGAAAAGTCCCATCTGATTGTCGATACTTAATAAGACGGGGAAAAACTCGTTTGAGTATTCCTCCAAATCGGTTGAGATGAAGTGTTCTGCTATAGAGTGACTTTGACTCCTTTTGGAGAAAGTTACACAACACAATGCTCAATATGACGCTGATAATATACATGAAATTGTGATGTACCGTATTTTCTTCCATTTGTATTGGAAAAAGCCAACGGTAAAGGCATTAATTTATTGTTTCCTCAAAAACAAAGAGGTCAAGCTTCCCTGTGTCACACAAAACGGTATGCTGACCGTTGCTTCCTTCCGGACCTGGCGGGGTTGGGCAATGTTTAGTTGCACAGGACTTGACCCCAATAACACTAAAACTCCAAAATCTGTGAATATTTCCTTATCAACTGCAGGTAAAGACTGAAATTCTGATATACAGTCACATCAACCTACTAGTTTGTGGAGCTGATCAGGATCGAACTGACGACCTTCCCGCTTGCGGCGGGACGCTCTTACCTCTGAGCTACAGCTTCTATTTTCCTATATCAAAAATCTACAACTCGTGGAGCTGATCAGGATCGAACTGACGACCTCTTCGTTGCGAACGAAGCGCTCTCCCAACTGAGCTACAGCCCCATTTTCTATTAAAAATTACGCAATAACTTGAACAAAAACAATTGTTTGATTCTGGTTTTGTTTTTCGGTATGATGAACAAAATATGGAGAATAAATGATTAAAAAGAAGAAAAAAGATTCATTTCAGGAATTTATAACTATTGTGAAACGATTAAGAAAAGAATGCCCTTGGGATCGCGAACAGACACATCTGTCAATTCGACACACGTTAATCGAAGAGACATATGAAATCATAGAAGCAATCGAAGAGAAGAACTTCGATGAACTTAAAAAAGAACTCGGTGACTTATTGCTTCACATAGTCTTACATTCTCTTATGGCGGAAGAAAAACATAAATTTACTCTAAACCAAGTCATTCAATCGATTACTCAAAAAATGATTCACCGCCATCCACATGTGTTCGGAGATGCAAGTGTGGAAAATGCTCACGAGGTAAAACGGAATTGGGAACACATCAAGCTTGCGGAAGGCCGAAAATCTATTTTGGACGGAGTACCAAAGAAAATGCCTGCCCTTCTTCGTGCTCAACGGATCCAAGAAAAAGCTTCAAAGGTAGGGTTTGATTGGACGAGAAAAAAAGATGTATGGAAAAAAGTTGAAGAGGAAATATCAGAGCTTGTAGTTGCAGAGAAATCAAAAAACTCAGCTCATATTGAGGAAGAATTCGGAGATCTTTTGTTTGCAATAGTAAATTATTCCAGATTCATTGGCGTTAATCCTGAATTCGCGTTAAATAGTTCTTCTCATAAGTTTATGAAAAGATTCCGCTATATCGAAGAAGAACTTCATCAAAGAGGAAAACAGCTCGGTACAGTCTCACTTGAGGAGATGGATCAAATCTGGAATAGGAAAAAGAATGCCAAATAAAAGAATAAATCAGTGAGTATCGATCCTTTTGGAATCACCACTTCCATTAGAATGATATCGGTCATATGCATCGATAATATCCTTTACCAACCGATGCCTAACGACATCGTTTCTATCAAAATAACAGAAAGTTACCCCCTGGACTTTTTTCAATACCTCCTGAATTTGCACTAATCCTGACGTTGTTTTTGTAGGTAGATCAATTTGTGTAACATCTCCCGTGATAATAGCTCTAGAATTTGCACCAAGTCTGGTTAGAAACATTTTCATTTGCATAGCTGTGGCATTTTGTGCTTCGTCCAGGATTACAAATGCATTATGTAAAGTTCTCCCGCGCATATACGCTAGTGGAACTATCTCAACAATCTTCTTCTCTATGTAGCCACGTAATTTTTCAGCAGAAAGCATATCATCTAAGGCATCGTATAAAGGACGTAAGTAGGGATCGATCTTTTCACGGAAATCACCGGGTAGAAAACCAAGACTTTCCCCTGCTTCGACTGCAGGTCGTGCAAGAATAATTCTAGTTACATCCCGGTTTTTAAGAGCAGCAACTGCCATAGCAACTGCAAGATATGTTTTTCCTGTTCCTGCAGGTCCTATAGCAAATACAATGTCATTTTTCCGGATTTGCTGGATATATTGTTTTTGCCCAGGTGTTCTTGCTTTAATTATTCCGATTTTTGTATATAGAATCGCTGCATCTGTATCATCTAATTGAGTATCTGAGAGTTGATCTGGAGCTGATCCATTTACAGAGACAAGATCGATTACTGTATCTATATCATTTGGATTTAGGCTCCCATTTTTATTTAGCATGTAAATAAGTTCACTAACAACTTTTTCAATTTTCCCTATCTCAAATTGAGAACCACGAATTGTTAATTGATCTCCACGAACCGTCAGATTTGCATCAAACCGTTCCTCTAGCATTTGGAGATTTGCATCATTAAAGCCAAGTAATTGTACAATATCTACTCCTGCCAGTGGTATTTTTTTCTCAGTCAAATCCGTTCGACTCCTTTCATCTTTCTATAAAGAACAAACGCCCTTCGGTAAAATTATCTACCGTAAGGGCGTTCGTGTACTAACTTATATCCACGCTGAATGCGTGATGGAATCTTTTCCTTAATGTTGTGCAGCTTTTGCGTGCTTCTTTGACCAATATGAGCGTAATGCTCTGTTTTCTTCCTTTGTTAAATCTGCTTTAGGTGGAATCTTCAACTTTTGACCTGGATGAATAATATCTGGATTTTTGATCTGATCACGATTTCCTTGCCAAATTTTTGGCCACAAGAATGGATTATCATAAATCTTTGGTTTCTTTGCGATGTTCCATAAGCAATCACGATCTTTCGCCCAAGTCCCAACCTTGTAGGTCGGTATCGCTTCTCCAGATGCAACAACCGCTGCTAATGTCTTCTTTAAAGCATCTAAACGAACTTGCTGATCTTTTATACGATTTTGATATTTTTCCAATGCACTTATTGGATCTTTTTGTGCATTGTCTATCCAACTTTGCACAGTATCTAATTCTGCTTTTCGAGTCCACAATTCTTGATTGGAGAGTCTTGACAATTCAGTTAGGCGAGCATCGATAGCATCGAGCTTTGCGAGGAATGGTGCTTCTTCTTGACCATGTAACGCTGAAATATCACTTTGGCATTGCTTTAATGCTTGAGCTTTATCTGCATCTTGCTTTTGCAGATCTGTGACTTCCTTTTGTAGACCATCGAGCTTATTTTTTAAATCTGTACGCTTCGTGGTTAAATCTGTTACCTGCTTTTGCCAGTCTTCCTTCGTTAGCTCTTGTTGAGCTATTGCACCACATACCCATGCACCTATCAATACTGCAATCAAACTTAAACGAATAAAGTATTTCATTTTTTCATTCTCCTTATTGAGCTCTCTGCTTGCTACTTCGGTGTAGTCAATCGTTGTTGAAGTGCTTGTTTGTCTTTAGCACACTGAGCAAGTTGTGCATCTTTTTCTGCAATTGACTTTAACAAAGCAGCTTTTTCGGATTCACGTGCTTCAATTGCTCGTTCAAGCGATGTAACTTCAGCTTTTAAGTCGTTTAATTGCTTAAGCTCTTCTTCAGATGGTTTGTTCCCGCAGCCAACAAATGAGCTTGCTACGATCAGACATCCTCCAATAATGAGCGCGAAGGGCTTCCTCATTTTATTCATCTCCTTACGTTAGAATCCTTATAAAACGAAATTTATATTCTTTAATCCTCTTTGCCTATATTAACCAGAAGAGCAAAAAAAGTCAAGCAAAATTCCAATAATTTATTTTCATAGGAGTTTTCACCCATGAAGGCAATATTCTTGATAGAATTTTAACAATCCCTCATATTAGATGCCGTTCTGCAAAGCTTGTGAATTGATCGGCTGCAATAATAATATGATCATGAACAGTAATTCCAATGATTTTCCCTGCCTCTACGAGCTGTTTTGTCATCGCTATATCCTCTTGGCTGGGTTCTGGATTTCCGCTTGGATGATTGTGAACAAAAATAACTGCAGCCGCTGATTGTTTTATTGCTTCTCGGAAACATTCTCTTGGATGAGCTAGTGAAGAATTTAATATTCCTTTACTAATTTGTTTTGGTTCTAATAGCTTATTTATCGAGTTCAAAGGGAATACCCATAATTCCTCCTGAAGAAGATCTTTGAATCTATTACAATACGCGCGCACGATGTCTTCAGGTGAACGAATGAATGCTTGATCTTTGAATCGTTTTTCAGGTAAACGTTTTGCTAATTCAAATGCCGCGACTATTGCGGTAGCCCTGCTTTCACCAATTCCCACCACTTTAAAATCGTTAACCGAGTAAGTAGAAATTTCATGAAGCGTCCTATTTTCAGATAAGAGATTACGTGCTAAATCGACAGCAGTTCTTCCTTTATTCCCAGTCCGAATGAGTATCGCAATAAGTTCAGAATCAGTGAGATAAGCTGGACCATATTGGATGAGTTTTTCTCGTGGTCGCTCATTCGCAGGCCAGGCAGTGATAGGAAGATGATAAATGGTTGATTCTGCAAAGCTTGATATGGACTGGTTATGTTTCAAATTAATTCAATAGTCGCGCTAAATCTATTTCACCGATCCGCTGAATTCGACGACCCTTATATTGCATCACAGTAAGACAAGAATTAACCCGGTTTCTTGAAAGTGAAATTATCGAGTGCAATCCTTCAAATCCATTGATACCTGCTAGAGCATCCGCAATATCCTTACGTTTTGATTTCCCCTGTGCAATTACTTTAAGAACCAATTTCGCCACGTCATATCCATATAAAGCATTGGTTCCAGGTAATGTATTGTTATATGCTAATCGATACTTCGCTTCAAATGTTTTTTGAGCTTCACTCGATGAGTTCACGTATGAATCCACGGTAAACATTATGCTGTCAGTGTATAACCGATTTTGATCTAACGCCACAATATCATTCCAATCTGTTGTACCGATTGCTTGAGCTTTAATGTTGAAAAATTTCAACTGAGAACTAACAATTGGAATTTCATCTGAACTTGCGATCGGAACAAAAATCATATCAATGTTAGTCACGGGCAAACCAAGGCTATCGTATTTCAATTTTTCAAGTCGTGTTGGTATTTTAAGAGAATCAGCAATAGCTTTTCCTTGAGGACCGAAGAGGAGTGTGACTGGTGCAGAAAGTTCACGTTCGATCAGAGAGTCCAATATAAGCTGGTTAGTTCCAAGGGCAATTATTTTATTTAACTCTGCTTGTTTCATTTTTGCACTAAAATCAACAACAGGCACTTCCAATTTTTCCAACGCTTTTTGACGAATCGATCTTAGTTCAGATTTAAGATCCATCGATCCCGATGAATACCACTGCACATCGATAATTTCACCGTGGAGGGAATCAATTTCTGAAATAAATGATTCCGCCATTTGTTTCCCAACCGCGTCAACCGGAGCAAGGACAGCAAATCTTCTAGCTCCTAATCTATGATAAGCGAAGGAAGCAACATTTCTACCGCGAACATCAAAATCAGGATTTGCCTGAAAAATAAACGGACCAATTGCCGCGATTCCATTTGCTGTTGCCGTTGGAGTTATCAAAGGGACACCCCGTTCATTTGCTATTCCAGCGCTGGCAAATACTTCATTGCTTAAAATCGGGCCTATGATAACGGCGATCTTTTCGTCGCTGCAAAGATCGGCAACCTGTCGAGCAGCAACACTTGGATCTTGTTCTGTGTCTCTAACTTCAATGCTAATTTTTACTGGCACTGTTTGATTATATTCATCTATTGCAAGCTGCACACCATTTAAGAATTCGACACCCAAAGCACGAGTAGAAACATTATCCGTCTTCACCATCAATGGAAGTGCAACACCAATTTTAATCCCGCCCCTCTTTTCTATTTGATCGAGTATAGAGAGGGCTTCATTTACATATTTCATCTGTGGAGGTAACGCTGCAACTTGACGAAGCATAGTTACCGCAGTTGCCATATCTCCAGCACTGAGAATTTTTTCTGCAATTCGAACAGTGAACAATATTCGCATTTGTTCACTTTTAACATCTCCTTGTAGCTGTTGAAGTTCGTTAAGTGAAAGGTATTCTGATAAAAGTACCTCAATAAGTTTTTCTGAACGATTAATTAGACGTTTATCCTGCGCTGATTCAAAGACTGTTAACAATTCTGTCGTTGCATCTTCATATCGCGCTAAACGATAATAATTTAGACCTAGTGTATAATGGGCATCATCTATATAATTCGATTGTGGGTATAAATCGATTAGATCTTTCAGTAGACGAATGGACTCCCTATAATTTCTCAATTCATAATAAGCTTTTGCGCCCATTATAAACGAACCAGTTGTACGATGGCTACGAGGGTACTCTTTAAGATTATGAATAAAAACAAACGAAGCAGAATCGTACTTTTCTGCTTTATAAAACCTCATAGCTTCAACAAACTCACGTTCTACTTCAGGCTTATAAACAATGCTGTCCAAAAAAGTTTGCGCCTGAACTTTACTACGTATAGGAAAAATGATGAGAAATAAAATTAGGACAAGTACTCGCATACGTATTCTAGTTTTCCTGAGGGAATAAAACAAATGGATTATTGCTGATGATGAAAATACCATATCGCAAGTTAATTTGCAATCAAAAATCTCGTCGAAGCGATCGAATTCCAACAATCCATCCAAATACGGCAAAGATATATGATAGAACCGCAAAAAGCGTTCCTGGCAGTATAATTGTCTCCATCTTAAAAAGGCGAAATTGGAACAATGCTGCAAAATAGGAAGAGACAGGAACAATAATTACAACAACGATAATAATCAGATATACAAGTGTCAATAGAAATGAAAGAGTTGCGCCTTGAGTTGATGCTGCACGAATTGGATTTCGTTCAAGATAATTTGCAAAAAAGCCACCAAGACCAAGATTCATTGATACTATAGCAAGTGAAATCCAGAACGCACTAAAAATCCCAAACCATAGTAAAAGTGGACGCATCGCTGTAAGCCGTACAAACGGAATGCTACTCGAAATCGCAATATATTCTGCTAAAAAGAAAACTAGAAAAAATCCTATTAAAAATTTTACCCAAAATATTTTCTCACTTTTTATGGGGCTACTTCTCAGCGCCCAAAAAGTTTTCCCTTCCAAACCAATCGATGGAAACACAAATCGTAATGCAAGTGAACTCACCATAAATCCACCGAAGGAATAAATAACCAGGTATGTTAGCAATTGGACATCCAGCACCCGCAACCGAAGATTTAAATGACTAATACTAATCGCAAAAAGGACTGTTAGTATCATCATCACAACAAGATGAATCCACTGACTGGCTTCTCGGATGAACGCAAAAAATTCTTTTTTAACTAAAACTTCGAGTTGTGCAGGTAATATACTTTTTGCTCTGAAATCAAATAGAATCCGTTTTGCAGGATCGTATGGTACTTGTGCAGTAGATTGGATATGAAGTGAGACTAGCCAACTTTTAAAATAAAACTTACGTGCGACCAGGAGACACGTACAAAATGCAATAATAGCCAACAGAAGCAAGTATCCAGTATATGTTAAAGCTTTAATGATTTCTCCGCGAGCTAAAAAGTATAAAGAGTTTGCTACCCACTGATTTGGTAAATATGGAAGAAAACCTGGAATTGCTTGTGACAAATAAGCATCGACATTCGGATAAAAACGATTTACTTTTTCTACAATTGTTATTGGATTGGCAGAATTAAAAAATAGGAAAATGAAGAAAAAATAAAGAAGAAAAAGCCCTGCCAGCACTTTTCGGAAACCGATAGTACCCGCAAATTTCATAATTGCCATTAGAATTAGGACGGCAAGGCAAGCAGCAAGAAACATGAATGGAATCAGAATCAATATCATCACACCGGCAAAATAATACCATGGAAACTCAAAATAGGTGCCATATCCATAAAGCACCATGAACGCGACTATAAAAAGCGTTGTTGAGCTATAAAAGAAATTGTCGAAAAATTTTAAAACAAAGATTGAAGTATAAGGTACTGGTTTCGTAAGAAGAAAACTCACTTCTGCAGAACGATAAAGCGTTGAATACGACACTATGATATTGCCCAGGTTTACGGCCAAAAAAAAGACAAAAAGCATCATAGAGATGAATGTATGATAGAGATATAGACCTGTACGAGTTTGTTCCAGCACAAAATAAGTTGTTGCATACGAAAACCGATAAGCAGCAAATGCAAATCCACCAAAGACAAGCAAGGACGCACATCCACGAATGATAGTTACAGGACGAGTTTCGAATGTTGTCTTAAAAAATGTAATAAGTTTGTAGTAGATAATATGGAGGATCATAACTGCTATTGTTTGGTAACTTCGAGGAATACCGATTCAAATTTCCCATCATATTTTGCTTTATCAACTTGTAACTGTTCATGTGTATCGCAGAAAACTAAACGGCCGTTATTGATTATACCAATTCGATCACACAATTCTTCTGCTACTGGTAGACTATGCGTCGACATCAGAATTGATATGCCATTCTGCGATTGAGAGTGAAGTGTTTCCCGAACAATCTTTGCACTCCTTGGATCTAGACCAATCATTGGTTCATCGATAATAATTGCTTTCGGCCGATGAAGTAATGCCGCGCCAATAGTTATTCGTTGTTTCATCCCTTGTGAATAATCTTCTGTCCTCTTATCAATCCAAGGACCAATTTCGAAATGGTCGATTAATTCATCTATTCGATCGTGGAGTGTGGATTTAGGAATCGAATAAAGGCCACCAATAAAGTAGAAAAATTCTCTACCTGTAAGTTTTTCATAGAGGAAAGGCACGTCCGGAATGTATGCCATCGATTGTTTCGCTTCAAGAGGTTGTTTGATGACATCAAATCCGTTCACAGTAATCTCGCCTGCTGTTGGAGCAAAAAGGCCAACAATCATTTTAATGGTTGTTGTTTTGCCGGCGCCGTTTGGACCGAGAAATCCGAAAAATTCACCTTTAGAGACAGTTAACGATAAATTGTTGACGGCTGTGAAATTGCCAAAATTCTTTGTAACATTCTTCAATTCAATCATCGCTGAATACCTTTAATCCTTAATACGGTGACTCGAGTTCTTGCAAGTTTATCGATTTTCCTCATTATTCCCATTCGATCGTTGCCGGGGGTTTTGAACTTATATCGTACACAACACGGTTTATTCCTCTAAGTTCATTCGTGATTCGATTAGAAACGCGAGCAAGAACCTCGTTTGGAATTTTTGCCCAATCGGCAGTCATACCATCAACACTAGTAACTGCCCGTAATGCGACAGCATTTTCATATGTACGTCCATCACCCATAACCCCAACTGACCGAACAGGTAAAAGAACAACAAATGCTTGCCAAACCTCGTCATAGAGGTTTGAATTTTTCAGTTCCTGGATAAATATCTCATCAGCTTCACGAAGAACGTGGAGATTTTCTTTTGTTATCTTGCCAATAATTCGAACAGCAAGACCAGGACCAGGAAATGGATGACGATTGATTAAATCAACTGGCATATTTAATAATTGACCAATTTTCCGTACTTCGTCTTTAAACAATTCACGGAATGGCTCAATAAGTTTAAAATTCATCTTTTCAGGTAAACCACCCACATTGTGATGTGTTTTGATTGTGACGGATGGTCCTTTAGACGATACAGACTCTATGACATCCGGATATAAAGTTCCTTGCGCAAGAAACTCTACCTTACCCTTCAACTTCTTCGATTCTTCTTCAAATACTTCAATAAAAGTATTTCCGATAATTTTCCGCTTCTTTTCTGGATTTTCTACATTTTCAAGTCTTGAGAGAAATATTTCCGATGCGTCAACTGCTTTAAGATTGATATGGAACAAATCGCGAAATGTTTTTACAACTTGCTTACTCTCATTTTTTCGCATTAAACCGTTATCAATATGAACACAATGAAGTTGATCGCCGATAGCACGATGCAGTAGAACCGCAAGAACTGATGAGTCAACTCCACCACTTAAGGCACATAGTACGTCAGCTGAACCAACACGCCTTCGAATCTCTTGTTCAATTTGTTCAAGCCAAGATGCTGGTGTCCAATTCCCTTTTGCATTGCATATTTTAAAGAGGAAATTGGAAAGTATTTTTTTCCCTTCAACTGTATGTACAACCTCTGGATGAAATTGAACACCAAACCATTTTTTCTTCAAATTCCGAATTGCACACACGGGAGCATTTGTTGAGTGTGCCATGGATTCAAATCCCTCCGGTAATTCATTTAAAGAATCACCATGGCTCATCCATACTGATGTCACCTCATTTAATCCTTCAAAAAGATCCGAATGGTCATCAATAAAAAGATCTGCTTTCCCATATTCACGTCGTATAGCAGGATTTACTCTTCCACCAAACTTATCTGCAAATAGTTGTAAACCGTAACAAATGCCAAGTATGGGAATCCCCAAGTCGAATACCTTTGGATCAGGTTTTGGAGCTCCTTCTTCATATACGCTTGAAGGCCCACCAGAAAGCACTATTCCAACGGGATTTAATTGTTGAATGTCCTGTATAGAAAAATGGAATGGGTGGATTTCTGAATATACACCTAGCTCACGAATTCGTCTTGCGATAAGTTGAGTATACTGAGAACCGAAATCCAGTACGAGTAAAGTTTTTGTATGTTCCATCGAAGACGAGTTCCTGCAAAATCATATCTAAACAAAAAGAATCGTATCTGTGAAATTTTGATTACTTCTCCAGTACAATTCCATTTTAATGTGTTAATATAGGAAAAAGTCATTCTTCTTCAAAAAGTACATACTTTCGATTGATATATTAGATTTGTATCTTAGTGCAGTTGTTTATTGTCCTCACATCAATTTGAAATATATTATGGGAAGAATTTTTGAGAAGCGTAAATATAAGATGTTCGCTCGATTTGCACGAATGTCAAAAGCATTTAACCGAATAGGACGCGAAATAAACGTAGCAGTAAAACTTGGTGGTACTGATCCAAAGAGCAATCCACGTTTACGAATCGCTATGCAAAATGCGAAGAGTGTGAACATGCCTAAGGATCGGGTAGAAGCGGCCATCAAACGTGCATCTGAGAAAGATACAACCGGATACCAAGAAATTGTATACGAAGGATATGCACCACACGGGATTGCAATAATAGTCGAATGCCTAACTGATAATCCAACACGTACTGTTGCAAATATCCGACACTACTTTTCCAAAAGCGGTGGTTCACTCGGTTCTTCAAACTCTATTGCATTTATGTTCGAGCGAAAAGGGATGATCCGCATCCCGGCTAATAAAATTGCCGATGTTGATGAATTTGAATTAGAAGCGATTGACCATGGTCTAGACGATCTAACGGGAGACGAAAAGGAATTGCATGTCTATACTTCATTCCACGATTTTGGAAAAATGCAGAAGTATTTAGAAGAAAGAGGTATCGAAGTTATTGGTGCTGAACTTCAATACATCCCAACGACAACAAAAGAATTGAATGGAGAGCAGATAAAAGAAGTCCAAGAACTACTTGACA
>Ga0233423_10000891_pt1 | contig 15223 bp, 18 predicted proteins | sample Watercolumn_Mata_FD_180713 | JGI IMG/M metagenome (GOLD analysis project Ga0233423, IMG submission 180713) | Freshwater microbial communities from Lake Matano, South Sulawesi, Indonesia - Watercolumn_Matano_2014_112_MG | ecosystem: Environmental > Aquatic > Freshwater > Lake | place: Indonesia...
TAACAGGGCTTCTGACTACGTTGCTGTCCTCCTCCTCTCGTACTCCATCAACGCGCGGTTCAAGGCACCGCAGATAAACTGCATCTCCAAGGTGGATCTCCTGCCCAAGGAGCTCTACGACCGTGGGTTGTTATGGATCTCCGACCCGGAGCTTTTAAAGGATGCCTTTCTGGCAGAGTCCCATGACCTTAAGACGGAGATGTCCGAGAGGGTGTTGGACATGCTCATGGATATTGGCGCCTTAGGAGAGTTTATATTTACGTCCTCAAATACTGGAGAGGGACTGGACGATCTGTATGCACAGATGCAACGCGTACATACTGGCGGAGAAGACCGCTAGCGCATAATGGTGATAGCCAATGGAGAATCGGCAGTCCGAACTTGGTGCTGTATCAAGACAGATGAATGCCATCCGGGATCAGATGGATGCTGGCTACCAAAAACTAGACCGCCTTCATAAAAGGAAGTCCGAGATATTCGTCAAACTGAAGGAATTGCGGGAGAGCGCTACGACCAACAAGGCGTCTAGGGATGCGAAGAACAGGATCATCGCCGAGAAGAAGGCGGTCCGAGACCAGCTACACAAGGACAAGGCGAAGATCTCCGAAAAGATCAAGGGACTGATCGAGAAGAAGAGGGTCGTCCTCTCCTCCGTGAACGACAACGAAAATGAGCTGCTTTGGCAGTTGAAGGAGATCAGCTGGAGGTACCAAACGACCTCGCTTACGCTCAACGAAGACCGCAAAGCCGTCCAGAGGATCTCCGAGCTGGAAAAGAGGCTCGTCATCTTCAAGAAGGTAAAGGAAATCGACCAAGATATAGCGTATCATCGAGCAATGTTTGACGAGCTGAAGGCAAAGGCCAACGCCGTCCATAACGAGATCCTCGCCTTGGCCGAGGAGTCCAAGAAGTCCCACGAGGCCCTCGTGAAGTGCTACGAAGATCGGGCTGCGCTCGTCATGGAGCTCAACCAGATCAAGGCGGAGACGGACAAGCTCAGGGACGAAATAAGCAAGTCCAAGGATGAACTCTTCGCCACGCAGGTTCAATTCAAGGTTGTCAAGAACCTTGCCATAAAGCAGAAGGCCGAGATACTAGCGGAGCAGGCAAAGCTCATAATCAATAGGCGGTCCGAGCTGGCAGAGAAGGCAAACGAGAAGCTGAAGAACGGGGGACGCCTCACGTTCGAGGAGTTCGCCGCGATGCTAGAAGTGAAGGGCACCTCCAGTTGATTATTTAAAGCTTTCTATTTTCCACAGAAATATTTTAAACTCATAAAATACTTTATCCTTTATTAGTGTAAAGAATGAGCCTCAGGAGCAAGAGGGTCCTCGTCCTTAGCGTTGATAAGGACAACGATATCGGTCGCGTTACTGGTGTAGCCACACCCGTAATGGGGCGGGACAAGGTCTCCTCTATAGCGACGCTCTTTGCCATCAAGAGCCCAGAAGACTCGGACACCAACTCCATCTTCGCCTCGATCAATACCTACGACTCCCTGATCGATGAGGGCTTCATCTGTGAGGTGGCGGTCGTCGCCGGCTCTGAGGAGGGCGGCTTCAAGGCCGACCTAAAGATCTCCTCTGAACTCGACTACATACTCAACAACTTCAAGGCAGAGGGGGTAATATTCGTCAGCGATGGTGTCGCCGACGAGCAGGTGATCCCGACAATACAGGCAAAAATCCCGGTGATCTCCGTGAAGAGGGTCTTCGTCCAGCAGGAGAAGAGCGTAGAGGAGACATACGTCCTCTTCTACCGCTACCTCAAGAAGCTCGGTGATCCGGAGTACTCGAAGGTGGCTCTGGGAGTCCCCGGGATAATAATACTGGCAATGATCGCGCTATATTTCGCCAACCTTCTCAACTATGCGCTGATCTCTCTGGGCATAATCGTAGGAATTGTACTGATCTTGAAGGGCTTCTACGTGGACCATTTCCTGAGGTCAGAGTGGGAGGAGTCCCCAATCAAGCTGATATCGTACCTCATAGGCTTCATAATCTCTGTCGTTGCTATCTACAGGGGGGGAAGCATCGCCCTGATAGACGCAAAGCTTCCAGAACAGGCCGCGCTATTCGCCAGCCTAGCATTGGTCAACACCATAGACCTCTTCGCGATAGGCGTAGCGGTCTACATCGGCGGGAGGCTGGTCGTCAAGTACCTCGACGAGTCCCCCAAGCTCTGGCATGAGATCGTGGGCCTCGTGGCCTTGATCTTCGTGAGGCAGATGATCATAGAAGCAGCACCCATTATAGCTAATCCGATGGCAAACCTCATCCCATTCCTCTTAATTGCGGGCCTCGGCGCCCTCGTCTGCGGATTCCTCGTCGTTATATTCTCCCTTACGCCGCGGTTCAGAAAACGAGGTCAGGTCAAGACAACTCAATCTTAAGCCCGTGATACGGTTGCCGTTCCCTTTGAACTCCTACGATCCGTAATCGGTTATTACTTCCCGAACCTTCTCCTCCTCTTCTGATATGTCCTTATCGCCCTGAGGAAGTCTATCCTCCTCAGCTCCGGCCAGAATACGTCCATGAAGTAGAACTCTGAGTAGGCGCTCTGCCAGAGCAGGAAGCCACTCAGTCTCTCCTCCCCCGAGGTTCTTATTATCAGGTCCGGGTCCTTGTCCCCCGCCGTGTACAGGTACCTGGCGAAGGTCTCCTCGTTGATCTCTTCTGGCTTGAGCCTGCCCCCCATCACGGAGGTGAGCATGTTCTTTGTGGCGTCTATTATCTCGGACCTCCCCCCGTATGCTATGGCCACGTATATCCTGTTCCTGTCGTAATCCTTGGTCTTCTCCACGACGTTCCTTATGGTCGCCCTCAGCCTCTCATCAAGGAGGTCCAGCCTCCCTATCGCCTTGATCTGGACCTTGTTATCGTGGATGTTTGGGCTGTCGAGGACCTCCGTGAAGCCCCTTTCAGCGAGTTCCAAGAGCTCCCGCACCTCGGCCGGGTCCCTCTGCAGGTTCTCGGTGGACAGCGCATATACCGTGACGGTATTGATCCCCAGCGCCCAGCACCACCTCAGAACCTCCTTGAGCTTCTCAAACCCGTATTGGTGGCCAGACGTTATCGTCATGCCAACCTCCGCTGCCCAGCGCCTGTTCCCGTCCAAAATAAGACCAATATGCTGCGGCATTTCCCCCTGTCTTACCTGAGCCTCCAGCCTCCTCTCATAGTACTTGTAGATGGGTTTCATGATGCCAGCTTTCACGTAATTTGTCAGATATTGGGCTTTCAATGTCAGGAACCTGCCGCTCGCGCTATCGAACCATTTCCAGGGTCAAATTAGGGGTAAATTGGCTGGATTTAAATGTTTTTCCCAAGGGGACTCAAAATACCAGCAGATCCTTCCCGAACTTGGTCAGGTTTCTGCTTCCCTTCTCGGTCATGACGATCATATCCTCGATCCTTACCCCCCCCAACTTGGGGATGTAGACACCCGGCTCTATGGTTATCACATTTCCGGGGACGAGCTTCTCCTCCCCCCTGAGGCTCACGGACGGTCCCTCGTGGATGGCGATCCCCACGCCGTGCCCGAGGCCGTGCCCGAAGTACTTCCCGTACCCCTTCCCGTCCAGGACCTCACGCGCGACCCCGTCCAGCTCCTTCCCTGTCATCCCTGGCCTCGCCGCCCGGAGTGCCGCCTTCTGGGACTCCAGCACCGCCTCGTATACCTGGACCATCTCCCTCTTTGGCCTCCCGAAGAATACCGTCCTGGTCATGTCCGAGCAGTAGCCACTCACCTTGACGCCGAGGTCCAGCACCACGCTCTCGCCCCCGCCAACCTTCTTCGCGGTCGGCATGCCGTGCGGGTAGATCGCCCTCGGTCCAGAGGCGACCAGGTTCTCGAAGGCATAGGCCTCGGCCCCCTCCCTCCTCATGTGATACTCGATCTCTGACACGATCTCCCGCTCCCTCATGCCCTCTTTGAAGCTCTTAGAAGCTTCATCAAGCGCCCTCTCGGTCGCCCTCTGGGACTTCTCAATGCTCTCAACCTCCTCATCGTCCTTCACCTCCCTCATCTTCTCTATCGCTCCGTTAAGGGGCATGGGAATGAATCCCTTCTTCAGACCCTCGTAAAACTTCTGGCTCAGGAAAGTCTCCTCAACCCCCAACTTCTTTCCCGCGATCTTCTTGAGGCGTTCCAGAGGTCGCTCGTCGAGTTTCGTCTTTACAAGGTCGACGCCAATGGCCATCTCCCTCGCCTCCTCGTAGTCCAGGTCCGTGACTATCAAAGAGGCGGAGCCCTCCTTTCCCAGATAGAGGAGCTTACCGACCCCCCCAATCACGAAGGGCGCTCCAGTCAGGTAGTATATGTTCTCCGGGTTTACTACGAGTATCCCGTCAAACCCCTTCTTCTCAATCATCCTGTGAAGTTCCTTGACCATTCTCTTGTACTGCATGCCAAATCCCTCGATGTGGAATAATCTTATTTGCATTCATATTATACTATCTGTGGTGTGTCTAAATTGCTGGTTGCAGTTGGCACCTCTAATCCCATAAAGGTCAAGGCAGTCGAGAAGGTACTATCGAAATTCTTCAAGGTCTCCGTTGTCATGAAGGATGTTCCCTCCGAGGTTCTGCCTCAGCCGGTGGGTCTTGAGATGACCATAAAGGGCGCTGTCCTGAGGGCGAGGAACGCCCTGAACGCGGAGGGCGGGATCGAGCTGGGCGTGGGCATAGAGGCAGGTCTCATACCCGTCCCTGGCACCATCTCTGGGTACATGGATCAGCAGTTCGTTGCCATAGTCGACAGAAAGGGAAGGGTGACGGTGGGGGGCGGTCCTGCCTTTGAGTGCCCCCGCTCTTTGGTTGCCCAAGTGCTCGGCGAAGGAATCGAGGTCGGTACTGCGATGGATGAACTGACCGGGATACACGAACTCGGCCAGAAGCAGGGTGCCATAGGCTTCTTCTCCAAGGGGCGCCTCGATAGAACGAGCCTCACCGAGTGCGCTGTGCTGATGGCCCTCATACCGCGGCTGAACGAAGGGATGTATTTCGCTCAGGACCACCCGTGACTGATCTGCGGTAAGGCGCCACCCGCCATGCCGAGGATGAACTCAGCAGATCCGTGGGGTAGGCTCTCCCAGCGGCGGGTTTACCACCCTCTTTCCGTCCACGACCGTCTCCATTATTACGTAGCCCGCCTTCTCGGCCCTGACAGAGCCTATTATCCTGGCATCCCTGCCCTCCGGAGTTCTGCGTATCGCCTTCAGAATCCCCTCCGTGTCCTCCTTCCTTGCCCCGAAGACAGCCCTGCCCTCGCACACCAGTTCAAGCGGGTCCAAACCGAGCATCTCGCACGCCCCCCTGACCTCCCCTCTTATCGGGATGTCGTCCTCCTTGATCCAGACGCTCACGCCAGACTTCGCCGCCATCTCGTTCAGTGCCATCGACAGCCCTCCCCTCGTGGGATCCTTCGCGGCCGTCACCTCGCCCGCTTTCATCGCCGCCCTCATGAGCCGCCAGAGGGGTGCAACGTCTGAGATTACCGACGTGCTGAATGAGATGCCTCCCCTCAGAGAAGCCACCACGATGCCGTGATCGCCGATCGGCCCCGTAACTATGATTTGGTCGCCGTCCTTCAAGCCCGAGTCGAGGATGGGCTTTCTACCATCCAGGAGGCCGATCCCTGTTGTGGAGATTATTATCATGTCAAGTTTGCCCTTGGGCATTACCTTAAAGTCGCCGTGGATCAGCGCCATCTCCACGCCCTCGATGGTCTTGTTCATGGACAGTATGATCTTCTTTAGATCCTCTATTGGGAAACCCTCCTCCACCACGACTGTGTCCGTGAGCGCTACCGGCTTAGCCCCCATCATTGCCAGGTCGTTCACAGCCCCGCAGACCGCGAGTTTGCCGATGTCACCGCCCGGGAAGAATATGGGATCCACCGTGTGGGCGTCTGAAGACACGACGATCTCTGCTCCATCCATCGGTATGGTCGCGCCGTCGTCGAATTCGTCCAGCCCCGCGCCACCCATTATCTTTCTCTTGGTGATGTTTGATATTATGACCGATCTTATGAGATCGTTCATCATGGTTCCGCCGGCACCATGGCTCAGCTGTATTTTATCCACCACTTCTCTCCACTCCTGACAAACCTGATACCTTATCCATCGACCAGAGTCCCATTCTCTCAAAAAACTTATATTTGTATTTATTTTATGTAGGTTGTTCGATTGAGGGATATTGATGAGTTATTGGCAAGGCCGCGACAAGAAGAAACCGACAGGCGGGAGGCTCCATACGAGCAAGGAGAAGAGAAGGTTCGAGCTGGGCTCAGCTCCCACAGAGACCGCAATGGCTACCAAGGATGAGTTAAAGAAGGCTGCTAGAGGCTACGGCGGGAATATCAAGATTCGTCTGGACGAGGCTGCGTTCGTTAACGTCACCGACCCAAAGACAAACACGACCAAGAAGGTCAAGCTGCTGAAGGTCAAGAAGAACCCGTCCAACGTTGACTACGAGAGAAGGGGTGTCATAACCAAGGGAGCTCTGGTGGAGACCGAGCTTGGCGACGCTAGGGTCACCTCCAGACCTGGTCAAGACGGCCTTCTGAACGCGATACTGCTGAAGTAGATTTTCTACGCTCCCTTCCTTAAGCAAGATGCCAACCACTTCTGCAGTTGGCGTTCCCCTATTTTGAGCCCCTTATCCTCTTCAGGACAAGCTCTCTGCCCTTGTCGATATCAACGTCCGCGCTCCCGCAGACAGCGCACTTCAGGCTGTAATCCGTGATCGCGTCCATCAACTTCAGCCTGCTCTCCTTCCCGCACTTCCTGCACCTGAGTACGATCCCGCTCCTCTTGATGTAGACCTTGCTCTCCTCCGCCATCGTCCCCTGGCTGACCATCTTCAGGGAATACCTGAGTTGCCTCGGGTCCACGTGCGTCATCTCCCCAATCTCTAGAAATATTGCATCAATCCTGCTCATCCCCTGCTCCTTCGAGAGCTTCTGCAAGAAATCCACGACGCTTGTGGCAAGGGAGAGCTCATGCATCGAAGGTCATCTTCACAGTTAAAAAAATTATCTAGTAGGGCTAAGTCACAATCTTCAAGATGAAGATGAGTCGTTGTCCTTATATTCTTAGCGTAAGTTCATGCTTAAAACATACGAGGCCAAGTTATACCCCTCAAAAAGACAACAGAAGGTCATTCTCACACTGTTAGAGGACGGCAGGCTGTTCTACAATAAGATTCTTGAAATAAAAATAAAGACACACAAGGAGCAGGGCAAGTGTTTATCCCTTTATGATCTTCAGAAGATGTCCAAAGGCAAAGATATGTTTCCCGGTTTGCCCGCCTCATATAAACAGGTGCTCATTTACCGGTTAATCATCGCCTTCGAGCGTTTCTACAACGTTCATAAACACTTTCCTCGTTACAAGAATGAGAAGCGGTTCAGGATAATACATCTGAGGCAATACGGCATAGACTATCGCTTTGAAGGGAAAGAAGTGAAGCTGTGGAAGTTCTTGGGTTCTATCTCGATGAGAGGTTTTAGACCACTTATAGGCAACCCAAAAGAGGCACGGATCGTGAAGAGGGCTTCTGGGTGGTATCTGCAATATGTAGATGAGTACGACCACCAATTGCCAGTAAAGAGAGATGTTAGGAGTGCTGTTGGAATAGACGTAGGCATTAAGAACTTCGTCTTCGACAGTAACGGTCACAGAATTGATCATCCGAGGTATTATATTAAATCGCAGAGGAAGCTGGCCGCACTCCAGCGTTCATTATCAAGAAAGAAGAAAGGCAGTTACAGGTTCAGGAAGTTGTCATTGCGAGTAGCAAAGTTACACGAACATATTGCAAACCAACGTAAAGATTTTCTGCATAAGCTCTCTCATCACTACGTCAAGAACTACGATGCAATCTTCGTTGAAGCCTTCAATATCAGTGAACTTTTAGAGAACAACCCGTTGGTAAAACACATTTCCGATGCTTCTTGGGGCCGCTTCTTGAACTTTCTTGAATACAAGTCGGCTGAAAGTGCTGTTGTGTTCGAGAAGGTGTCAGCAAGATATACCTCGCAGAGGTGCAGTAGCTGCGGTGGGATGGTTTGGAAGACGCTCTCACAGAGGACGCACATCTGCCCTTACTACGGTTATACTGCAGATAGAGATGAGAACTCTGCGATAAATGTGCTGAAAGCAGGCTTGGAACAGGCCTTCGGGAAGGGTTTTCAGATGGAAAGCCTTATGAGCCGAGAATCCCTGCCCTTTAGGGTAGGGCAGTTCAAGCACCCTAATAATAGTTACCTTGAGCGTGTCTCCGGATGAGCAAGAAGGGAGGGTTGATCGTCGTCTGGCCTGCGTACCTCGACGCGCAGAGGAGCCGTCTTGAGGGCAGGATGGTTGCCAAGAGCATCGCCGTGGAATCCCCCACTGCCGACGAGATATACGAGGTGTGCAGGGAACTCAGCTACGAGCCGGTCCTTGAGAGTGCCAAGAAATTGCCGCGTTCTTCGTGGGAGAGGTCAGGGCGTGTCCTTGTGGCGAAGAAGGACAAAAAGCTCAAGATGCTCAGGGAGATATCTAAGGTCCTACAGAGGAAGAGGGCCCTCAAGAAGCCGTGACCAATTTAACTGCATTTACAATCGGGTAATAGAACAAGCAAAGAATATAATTAACCATAGCGATTTCTATCCTAACCTCCATCTAACGGAGATGGTTTCTTGAAGCCACTGGGGTTCACACTACACATTTCTAAAAGCGGCCTCCTAACGGTCAAAGCCACGAACCCCCCAAGGATCGGCTCAACTGCATTTCTCAGGGGAAGCGGGCCTGTAGGAACGGTGATAGACGTCTTCGGTCCCGTCGCCTCTCCCTATGTGTCAGTAAAATTGAGGCGACCGTTGGACCCATCGCAGGTCAGGAACGTCGAGGTATCTTGGGAAGAGAGAGAATTCCGAAGAGGAAGAGGACGAGGAAGGGATGGGGATAGGGGAAGAAGGTTTTATGCAAAGCGACCTTACTGATCTTCACGAACATCTGGACGACATAACGTGCCCCGAATGCGGGGGCAAGTCCTTAGTAAGAGATTATGAGAGGGCAGAAGTTACCTGCACGGAGTGCGGTCTCGTCATAAGCGACAAGATCCTCGACCCAGGACCAGAGTGGAGGGCCTTCGACAACGACCAGAGGGACAAGAGGTCGAGGGCAGGCGCGCCAGTCACGCTGACGATCCACGACAAGGGCCTCTCCACCATGATCGACTGGCGGGACAAGGACAGCTACGGCAAGTCCCTCACCTCGAAGAAGAGGGCCCAGATCTACCGCCTCAGGAAGTGGCAGAGGAGAATAAGGGTCTCCGACGCGTCCGAGCGGAACTTGGCGTTCGCTCTCTCCGAGCTGGAGAGGATGGCGTCGCAGATCGGCCTCTCGAGGAACATACGGGAGGCGTCAGCTCTCCTCTACAGGAAGGCGGTGGAGAGCCAGCTGATAAGGGGTCGATCGATAGAGAGCATGACCGGGGCTGCGCTCTACGCAGCGTGCCGGAAGTACAACGTCCCGCTCACGCTCGACGAGGTGGCCGGCGTCTCCAGGGCCAACAAGAAGGAGATCGCCAGGAGCTACAGATTCATATCCAACGAGCTGACGATCAGGGTCATCCCAACCGATCCAGTAAACTACGTCCCCCGTCTCATCACAAAGCTGGACCTCGACGGCACGGTTCAGCGCAAGTCCGTTGAGATAATAAAATTCGCGAGTAGCGAGGGCTTGACCTCAGGCCGCGGTCCAACAGGGGTCGCGGCAGCCGCCGTCTACATCGCGAGCGTCCTTTTGGAGAGGAAGAGGACCCAGCGGGACATTGCCAACGCGGCCGGCGTCACTGAGGTCACGGTGAGAAACAGGTACAAGGAGCTCCTCGAGAAGCTCGATCTTGAGATATGTTTATAGTTTCTCTTCCCCCTTTTAATTACGAGAGTGCCGGCTATTGCCTGAAGCGCTAGATGAGAAGATCCTGTCCTTGCTGCAGAACTCAGAGGGGGGCTCCATGCTCCAGAACACCCTCTCGAAGGCATTGAACCTTGGTAGTAAGGAGTTAACAAGGTCTCTAGCCAGGCTGGAAAAGCGCGGCGTTGTTAAGAGGCAACCGTTCAAGGACGGTGGTAAGAAGACATACAAGATCATCCTGTTGAGGAGGAGGACCAAAGCCAACCTTAAAGACGTATCGTGGACCTCCTGCCTAACCTGCCCTGATATCGAGAGGTGCGGGAGGGGGCAGCCTGTATCCCCGGAGACGTGCAACAAACTGACGGCGGCCGTAAGGTCAGAGTACAGCAGGCTTCTCACCCTCGGGGAGATAAAAGATGCCCACTAAGCATCGCGTCCTCGGAGATTTTTACTACAAGGAGGCAAGGAGGGAGGGCTTCAGGTCCAGATCTGCCCTGAAGCTCAGAGAGATAGCCGTCCACTACGAGCTCATCAGGAGGGGCGATTATGTGGCCGACCTCGGTGCGGCGCCTGGAGGGTGGCTTCAGGTGGAGCGCAACCTCGTCGGGGATCAGGGCCTCGTGGTGGGGATCGACCTCAGCTCCATCAAGCCACTGCCCTATGAGAACGTCAGGCTGATCAAGGGGGACATCTCCGATCCGGCCGTCCTTGAGGAGCTGCAAAAGATCTCCGGCAGGCAGATGGATGTGGTAGTATCGGACCTGGCGCCCAAGTTCTCGGGCATCCACGATCTGGACCACGCCAGGCAGATCGAGCTGGCAAGGGTCGCACTCGCCAGCGCCCCGAAGATCCTGAGGAGGGGCGGGAGCATGGTGATCAAAGTTCTAATGGGGTCTGAATTCAATGCCTTCCTGAAGGACGTTGAGAGGAGCTTTGCGCACGTGAAGGTGTTTAAGCCAAAGGCCTCCAGGGAGAGCAGCTCAGAGATCTACCTCGTCTGCAGGGGGTTCAGAGGGTCGCCTGACCGTCCCCACCCCGGTATGGCAGGTTCTGCTTGATGGTGATCTTACCAGAGACGCCTTGCCCAGCATCATTATTAATGGACGGCCACCCCACATCTACTATTTATAAATAGGCGATGAAGATAGAAGAGGGTAGGTGTAGGACTTGAGGTGTTATATCGTTGACAGCTTCTTGGGATTCTTCGTATACGACGAAGATCTGAAGCTCATCAGCGCCAAGACCTTCGACAGCGCTGAGGTTGCCACTGTCCAGCTTCTGGACCTGGAGAAGAATGGGACCTGCCCGGTCCTGGAAGAACTCGTGGATGATCTGGTCAAGATGGGGTTTGATACTTTCGTCTTTGAGGGCGAGCAAGAGGCCAAGGCGATCAGGTCCAAGTTCAACGTCGAGTCACAGGCAGTCTCACCCAGCGCCGGAGGCAGGGCGTTCCGATCCTCCGTTGCCAGCGCGTACGAATCGGTCGGGCTCAAGCCAAGTGTAGCCGAGAAGATGCAGAAGGAGGTCTCCGAAGAACTGGCGAAGAGCAAGGTCCGAGTGGCCTCCGAGAAGCGGGACAGGCTGGTGGCAGAGGCGGTAGCCGGGCTGGACGAGATTGACAAGAACGTCAACATAGGCGTCTCGAGGGTGAGGGAATGGTACGGACTTCACTTCCCTGAACTGGATGGTCTGGCGCAGGACCACAGGCAGTACATGGTAATTCTGAGCAAGTTTGGTACCAGGTCTAACCTGGACTTGGAAGGGGTCAACAAGATCGTACAGAACGAGAACAAGGCAAAGGCGATATGCGACACGGCGAAGAGCTCCATGGGGGCGGAGATCGGCGGGGTGGATCTGAGGCAGATCAAGGAGTTCGCAGAGGTCAACCTGAAGATGTACGCCCTGAGGGACGAGCTTGAAAAGTACATCGACGACACGATGAAGGAGGTCGCACCCAACATAAGGGAGCTCGCCGGGTCGAGCTTGGGGGCAAGGCTCATAGCGCTTACCGGCAGCCTTGAGGGTCTCGCCAAGAAGCCGGCCAGCACCATCCAGGTGCTGGGGGCTGAAAAGGCCCTATTCAGGTCGCTCAAGACCGGCGCGAGGCCGCCAAAACACGGGATAATATTCCAGCACCAGTACATCCACAACGCACCGAGGTGGCAGAGGGGCAAGATAGCGAGGGCACTGGCGGGTAAGCTCTCCATAGCCGCCCGCGTCGACGCCTTCGGCGACAAGTTCGTCGCGGACTCGCTCAAGAAGACCCTGGAGAAGAGGGTAGAGGACATCCAGAAGAAGTACAGCAAGCCGCCGGTGAGGGAGAGGCGCCCAGAGAGGTTCGAGAGACGCGAGAGGTTCGGCAGGCACGAGAAATGGGGCAAGAAGTGGGGCAGAGAAAGGCGATGGCGACGCTGAGAGAGCACCCCAGGTTTAGGGGTGTCTACATAATAGAGGATTATCAGGGAAAGAGACTTGCCACCGAGAACCTGGTTCCGGGAACCAAGGTATACGGCGAGGACCTCTACCGTATCGATAAAACAGAGTACAGGATATGGGACGCCTTTAGGAGCAAGCTTGCCGCCTCTATAGAGAAGGGGATCAAGGATGTCCCGATCAACGAAGGTTCTAGGGTGCTATACTTGGGAGCCGCGAGCGGGACGACCCCGAGCCACGTGTCTGACATCCTCGGAAGGAAGGGGAGGGTCTTCTGCGTGGAATTCGCTCCCAGGGTCATGCGGGAGCTTATCGAGATCTCTACACCACGGGGCAACATGATCCCCATACTTGGCGACGCGAGGATGCCCTCGTCGTACCGGTCATTTGTGGAGGTCGTGGACTCCGTCTACTGCGACGTGGCGCAACCCGAACAGGCAAAGCTGCTCGCGGATAACGCAGACATGTTCCTGAGGAACAACGGCAAGGTCATGATAGCGATAAAGGCGAGGAGCGTCGACGTTACGAAGGACCCCATGGACGTCTTCAAGCATGAGATAAACGTGCTTGAGGGGCGAGGCTTTAAGATAATCGATGTGAAGAAGCTGGAGCCCTTCGACAAGGATCACGCAATGGTAGTGGGTGAGCTGATCTAGATGGAAGAGGACGAAGAGCGGCTCAGCAAGACCTTCTGGGAGGTGGAGCTAAGAAAGCTCAACGACGGGTTGCCCAAGGCCAAGAGGCCCCTCGCCGTCCTCCTCCGCGAGGAGCATCCATCCTACAAGAACCTCAACAACGAGGACATATCCTTGGACAAAAAGGAGCTTATGGATATCGCCCGGCTGGTTCCGAAGGAGAAGATGGGCGAAGTGAGCCTGCCATTCGTAATAATCAAGGAGTCGGGATCCAAGAAAGGGGTCTACCTGATCCAGGGGAACGAGTCCGAGAGGAAAATCATAAACTCGGTGCTAAAGAGGGCACAGGACAACCGGTTCATATACCTCCCCGAGATCCTCGAACTCTCCAAAAAGTACCCGTCCTTGATCGTCTTTGGATTTCAATTCTAGGGCGCATCTCCATCCGTTGATTCGCCTCATAAAGAAGCATCCCGACATCTGCCACTCCCGGAATAGAATTAATTTATATCCCTCGTAATCTATCCTTAAATTAGAGCAAAAATGAAGGACGAATCCAACGATATCTTGGTCCGCATACTGAGAATTTTGGATAAAGCAGGCTTCACCGTTTCCCAGGTCGACTCGAATTACTGCCTAGAGATCGTGGCAAAGAAAGGCAACGTAAAGCTCCTGATAAAGACTCTCGAGAATGTGGACAACGAGCGGAAGGAGTCTGTGGAGGATCTCCGATCGTTGGCTACGACCTTCTCGGCATCACCGCTGATAATCGGTTCTAGGGTTCAGAGGGGAGTGATCGGGGAGGGTGCCCTCTACGAGAGGTTCGGGATAAACGTGATAAGCCCAAAGACGTTCAGGGACGCCGCCCTCAACAGGAAGTTCCCGCCGGTCTACTCCAAGAGGGGCGGGCTGTACTTCAGGATCGACGGCGAAGCCCTGCGAAGGCTCCGGAAGGAGGGGGGCATGTCGCTGGGCGACCTCGCGAACAAGATCGGGGTGAGCAGGAAGGCCGTCTACGATTACGAGAATTCACAGATGGGCGCCACCCTCAAGACCGTGGCAAGGATGGAAGAGGTACTGGATGCGGGAGTAACCATGGACATAGACATATTCGACTGGCGTTGCGATGAAGAGCCACTGGACAAGAGCCCTGCCGGAGCGGTCGCACAGCAGCTTCACAACAAGCTCAAGAAGATAGGCTGCAAGGCGATCGGATTCAACTACGCGCCCATCGACGTACACGTGAGGAACGTCGGGGTAAGTTTTCTGGCGAACGAGGAGCGACTCGGCGAGAGAGCGCTCGACAGGAAGGTCGAGGACGCCCTCGAGGTCGGCAAGCTCCTGGAGATCGAGCCCGTTCTCATCACCGGCGTTGTACGACCGAGGGGACTAAACATAACGATCCTCAGGATTGATGACATCCGGAAGCTGGAGAAGTTGAGGGATCTGGAGCGTCTTCTCAGCATAGACACAATAAATAATGTGGACAACTGAGTTCCGTTCTTGCCGCTGCCTACACTCGTCTCAAGGAAGGGCGAGCGATCCGCTCCCTGAGGGCATGCCTCTCAGAATCTATCCCTTGAGTTATTAAATCGACGGTCTTCCAGCTCTTCCTGACTATATGCGGCAACGTCCTTTTGCTGGCATACCACTCCGATATAAACGCCCTCGTCTTTGGGTCGCTCGGATATCCAGAGCCGAAGTCGCCAAACTCCTGACGCATCCACGCGACTATCCTGTCTCTGGTGGTCTTTGCGATTATCGAGGCGGCGGCCACCGCCGGGAAGAGGTCCTCCGCGTGGTGGACCGACTGGATCTCCGTCGGGGTTCTCATCCCCGAGAGGACCATCTTCTTGAACCTGGAGGGTATCACGTCCACGCTGCCTATCTGTGCGAGGTCTGGTCGTAGGCCATCGAGGATCTTGGCCATCACGTCCGCCTCCAGCCGGTTCAGACTCTTCACCCTACGCGTGTCATCTATCACGGCAGCCTCAAGGATCTCTATGCGGTGGACCTTTACTGTCTCCATGATCGTGCTGCGAAGAACCTCCCTCCTCCACGGCGTCAGTTTCTTCGAGTCCCTAACTCCCATGTCCACGAGTTCGGGGATCCTGCTGTCCTCCACCAATACCCCGGCGATGACCATGGGGCCTATCACCGGGCCCCTCCCTGCTTCGTCTATCCCCGCAATAAATTTCATAAGCTTCATTTATATGGTGAATCAGGGAGGGGCCCGGTGATAGGCCCC
>Ga0233423_10000892_pt1 | contig 15215 bp, 17 predicted proteins | sample Watercolumn_Mata_FD_180713 | JGI IMG/M metagenome (GOLD analysis project Ga0233423, IMG submission 180713) | Freshwater microbial communities from Lake Matano, South Sulawesi, Indonesia - Watercolumn_Matano_2014_112_MG | ecosystem: Environmental > Aquatic > Freshwater > Lake | place: Indonesia...
TCGTTTGACTGATTGGGCTTTTTGAAGAACGTTTATCTCTTCCATCACGCCTCTCCAATTAACACTAAATTATCACGGTGAATTACCTCGTCACACTTTTTGCGGCCTAGAATTTTTTCAATCTCTTCGGTTTTTCTACCTTTGATTCTATTAAGCTCGTGTGATGAATACCCGCTGACTCCTCTCGCTATTTCCTGATTCGATAAGTTACGTACAGAAATTGTATCATTGGATTTAAATTCCCCATGGACTTCTATGATGCCAGAAGGTAAAAGACTCCGATTTTTCTTCAAAAGAGCATGAGTTGCCCCATCATCTACAATAACGTACCCTTTTAAATGCGAAATAAATCCAATCCATTTCTTTCTTACTGTTAACTTTTTTTCAGATGGAAGAAATAACGTGCCCCTAAAATCTCCAGAAAATATATCTGTTAGTACAGATGGATTTTTTCCATTAGCGATGATCATCGCAATTCCTGCCGAAACGCAACGTTTAGCTGCTTGAATTTTTGTTATCATTCCACCGGTACTTAGTTCTGTCCGACTGGCTTTTGCCAATTTCTCAACCTGTGGGGATACGGACTCGATAAGAGGAATTAATTCTGCATCTGGATTCTTTGTTGGATCATCTGAGAAGAGCCCATCAATATCGCTGAGAATAATAAGAAGGTCGGCTTCGACCAGATTCGCGACCATTGCAGAGAGATTATCGTTGTCACCCAATTTTATTTCTTCAACTGCAACAGTATCATTTTCGTTAATAATCGGAATAACGCCCTGTTCAAATAAAACAGAAAATGTATTTTTTGCATTAAGATATCTGGATCGATTAACAAAATCATCCTTAGTTAATAGAATTTGAGCGACTGTACAACCATACCTGCGGAAAGCATCTTCGTAGGCTTCCATTAACAGAGGTTGACCGATAGCCGCAGTTGCCTGTTTTTCCGGAATAGATTTTGGCCGCTCACTTAATTTCAAAGCTGCGACACCGGCTCCAATCGCTCCTGACGTCACAAGTGCAACTTGTTTACCTGCCGATAATAAGTGAGAAATACTCTGTGCAATCGTTCCAATGCGTTCCAGATTGATTCCCATTGCTTTATCAGCTAGGAGATTCGTCCCAATCTTGATAACAACCCTATTCTTTTCCTTTAATATGTTTTTTGCCCGATGCATAAGTGCTTTATTATACTAAATAGTACGATTATTTCAAAAACAAGTTGCCTTTGATGAGAGACTATTTTACTTTTACAACGATCTAATTACCGTTAAAAAATGAAAAAACGAATAATTCAATCTGTATTGCTATTAGTTTTTATTGCGCGATTTTCAGGTTCACTTCTCGCACAGTCACCTTACTCGGTCACCTGGGAAAAGGATGGATATATTCTCGGAGGCGGAAGTGCTGCAGCCTTTGGCGGATTTCTTATAGATCGTTCAGTCACGCCGTTATCGACAAACGATATTTCTGTACTTTCAAGAGAATCAATTAACGCATTCGATCGAAGCGCAACATACAATTATTCAGAATCAGCAGGAACAACAAGCGATTTCCTGCGTAATACTCTTATGGTAGCTCCGTTAGCACTATTTCTAGATCATTCGATTCGTGCTGACTGGGAAACGATCCTGGTGATGTATTCAGAAGTTGGAGCGCTTGTTGGTGCAACCAACTATACATTGAAAGGGACTATCAAACGAATACGTCCTTTCGTTTATAATCCTGATACACCATTAGAAAAAAAAATATCAAGCGACGCGCGAAAATCATTTTTCTCAGGACACACTATTATCACATTCGCATCTGCTGTATTTTTATCCACGGTTTACTCAGATTATTATCCTGAATCACAGTGGAAATATTATATTTGGGCAGGTTCGTTAATCACTGCCAGTTCAGTCGGTTTCCTGCGATATGAAGCTGGTCAACATTTTCCGACAGATATTCTTGTGGGTGTAATAGTTGGGAGTGCAATTGGTTATGGAATTCCATGGATACATCGTAATAAGAGTGAAGAAGTTTCGCTCATTCCTCATGCTTCATATGCTGAATATGGATTTACTCTTCGGTTAAAATTTTAACCGATATAAGTTAATCGCCTTCTTTCTTCCTTCCAAATTCAGGATCAATCTTCACCAAAGCGGCAACGATAAAACCAGGGATTGTCGAGAGAATTACCCATAGAAAGAAGTGCTGATACCCTATCAGCTCCTGAATTTTTCCACTGATCATTCCCGGCAACATCATACCAAGTGCCATAATACCTGTGCAAATAGCAAAGTGGGCGGTTTTATGTTCTCCCTGTGAGACATAAATCATGTAAATAGCATATGCAGTAAATCCAAATCCGTATCCGAATTGCTCTAGTGCAACTCCAATATTTATAATTAAAAAATTTGAAGGTTGAGCATACGAAAGATAGACAAACACCAAATCTGGTGTATGCATAATAAACACCATTGGCCAGAGCCACCAACCAAGTCCTTTTCGTGAAATCGCATAGCCACCAAGTAATCCACCAACAGTCAATGCAATAATTCCGACTGTTCCATAAACAATGCCTACCTCGGTTGTCGATAGACCAAGTCCTCCTTTCTCAAGCTTATCTAATAGGAAAGGAGAAACTAGTTTCACTAACTGCGCTTCAGCAAAACGATAGAAAAGAAGAAACGAAAGAATTCTCCAAATATCTTTGCGTTTGAAGAATATTACAAAGGTGCGGAAAAACTCATTAAGCACCCCTTGTGATTGGACTTCTTTTGCCGGTCGGTCAATGAATGGGTACGGTAAAATAAATCGGTGGTAGAGTGCAAAAGCTGCAAATATCGCTGCGATGACCAGAAAAGTGACCGACCAAGATTGTGACAATCCAATTTGAGGTTCAAGTGATCCAGCCAGAACTACAAGCGCACCTTGTCCGGTAATCATAGCAATTCTGTAAAATGTACTCCGAACACCAACATATGCTGCCTGTTGAGATTGATTGAGTCCAAGCATGTAGAAACCATCTGCAGCAATGTCGTGTGTAGCGGAGCAAAACGCCATAATCGAAAAAACAATAAGTGTAAAAATAAAAAAGCTCGATGTTAGTACAGCAAATACCAAACCGACGAGAGTAAGAGAAATCAGTAATTGTGTACTCGATACCCATAATCGCTTTGTGCCGTATATATCAACAAATGGACTCCAGAGTGGTTTGATTACCCAAGGGAGGTAAAGCCAGCTTGTATATAATGCAATATCTGTATTCGATACACCAAAATTTTTATACATAATGACAGACACTGTCATGACTACAACATATGGTATACCCTCGATGAAATATAAAGATGGTACCCAAGCCCATGGATTTCGATATTCTTTTTTTATGATTGCCATGTTATTTCAGTATTCAATTATTGATCACTCGACGAATTCCATCCTTTAACATTGCAACATTAAAATTTATGAGCAATCCTAACTCGCAACCTGATAGCTTAAGATATGTCAAAATTTGTGCAAGATGAACATCGTTCAATGCGTCCACAGCCTTGAGTTCAAGTACTAATTTCCTTTCAACTAGTAGATCAATTCTATATCCGCAATCAAGCTTTACGTTGTTATATACCAACGGCATCGGTTTTTGCCGTTCAAATGATATGTCAATTCCTGATAACTCGAATGCAAGACATTCTTCATAAGCTGACTCTAACAATCCAGGTCCAAGATTAGTGTGCACCCTCATTGCGCAACCGATGACTTTGCGCGTCAATTCATTATCTACCATCTTCCCTCCCTCGTTATTTAACCACAGAGACCACAGAGTCTCTGCGAACTCCGTGGTTATATATTTTAATAGAGTTTCTTTAATGCTACTTCACTAAAAAAATGCTCAAGAATTTCTTTCGCACTAAATCCTTTCTCAGCCATTACAGCCGCTCCAATCTGGCACAAACCAACACCATGTCCCCATCCTGCTCCCTGGAAAATAAATTTCCTTGGAACACCACCCGATTTTCTTTCAGTATCGACAACAAATGCGCTGGAATACAAATGTGTTCTCGCTAACCATCGCCGGATTTCTAATTCCTTACCAACAGAAATCGTATGTTTTGTACCGATGATCTTTAATTTGTATATTCGACCTGAGGGACCTCGTTGCAAAGGCACAATATCCATCACTATGCCAAAATCAATTCCCGATCTATCAGCTAGAATATCCCTTATCTGTTCTTGTGTATACTCTACCTTCCACCTGAAAAAATCGGTCGTTTCCTGATCAAACGAAGGAAGAACCATCTTTAAGAATCTGACATCATTCGTATTACAATAGACATCTGGAGAACTTTTTATCCAATCATTTGCCTCCGATTCAGTGGTAAGCGCCGGATACGGTTCGGATGCGTCGACAACTGTTTGAAGATATGGAACATTTGTATCTTCCCAGCAATTCTCAAAGAGTTCCGTTCTACCACCACACGCTTTTGAAAAACGAGCATCGCAAATTTGATTGTTATGTACAAGAAACGTTCCAAATGTTGCTTTTATGGCTTCTTCTGCATTTTTTGAAATAACTTTTGTGATACCCTGGTACCTTTGGCAATGATCGTCTGCGCATACATCGAATAACTGGTGATCTTCACGATCGTACCACCGAATTATTTCATCTGGAGTGTTAGTATAATTTATTGGTTGCTTACCTAAAGCGATACTCTTCTTTCTCCTCTCCAACATAGCCATAATCCAGCTGCGTGACGTAATTGCATGTGCCTTAAGAAACTCGGACGGAGCTTCTGCACTCATTTCAGAGGATATAACACTTAGCAAGTATTGTTCAATACTGATTTCATTGATAATTATAATTTCTCCGTTCGAAACCAAACATCGCATTGCTCCTTTGAAGGATTGATTTTCTTTCCTCTCCCAATGAAAATTAATACCGATTGTAACATTATGTATGGTAAAAGTCGCTTCAGTAGATTTAATAAATAATTCTGTTTCCCGCGCTATTTCAATTCCTTCTGCATTTTTACATACGAGCAGTTCATTCTCTACCTGTAGTAAGAATGCACCATCAATAAATTTCCCATTCGGAAGCGAATAAAGCCCATTGAATTTACCTTGAACCTCCTTCGCATGTTCAAGAATACCTATGGATATCTTCGGCTCGGCAGTAATCACAAGATACTTTCTAGAATCTTATTCACCATGCCTTGTTCCATTGTCACTTCTTCATAAATAGATTTCACTAAAGTTGCATCCATTCTAAGGAAATCGTTTTCACGTGGGAGAACCATCAATCCTCCAATATCAACCGCAGCAGGGCTAGTCAAAATCTGATCTGCATCCTTTTTGAAAAATACTTCAGGACGATGTTTACTTCTCGGAAAAAGAATTATCCGCCAGATTTCTTCCTGATATGAGCAGAGAACATTTATTTTGGGCTCAACATGAAACGCGTATAGACCTTTCCAGATTGTGAGCATCATTCTGATGAATTGTGCAAGTTGATCCTTATTTGATGATTCAATAACAAGTACTGTACGTCCATAGTTCGTAAGTGTAAATCCAGCAACATGATTTTTATAGTAAAACCTTCTTCGTCGATGCATATCGACTGCATCGATTTCCACAGGAATTGATCTGCGCGGACTAACCTGATAATGCAAGTGATCGGGTGCAGATGCACCACATTCAGGCCCATTATAAAAAACAGTGAATTCCGGATGAAGATCTTTTGCGATTTCAAGTATCGTATCCAAAGACGCGCTAAACTCTTGAATCTTATGATGGATGGCGGAAATCGTAAAATGTGGATTAAAAACTGGAGCGGGATTACAAAGTATCAAGAACTCATCTCTATACAAAATTCCTTTTTGAAATTCAGGTAAATTCTCAACACAAAGAAAACATTTCCGCGCACGGATCGCATTGGGATCAGTAACTGCAGAAGTACTGACAATGCGTTGAGGATTCCATTGTACCTTCACCAGATACTCACCACAATCAATATCGCGCACTTGAACTGATTTCATTGCATTTATTCCTTCGACTAACTGTGGCCATTGCTGCATTTGTTGATCGAGAAGAATTCGACATTGTTCAATAAGACCAGAAGGCTGATTAGACGATTTAAAGAGTAATAGAGTTTTCCCGGATAGTAGAGTTTGTGCCGATGTTTCCATGGCTGACTCCTTTAAGCTATGGCGTAATTCTTATGAAAGAAGAATATCATCAACTAATACAAAACCGATATAATGATCTACTGATGTTTTACCCATGACAAAGGGAATGCGTTCTGAAATTTTATATCCCATTTTTTGATACCACAATAAAGCCGGTGTATTATCTACCATGACACCTAACCAGACCCGATCCAGATTGAAGGTTTTTGCACGTTCACCCGCAAATATCATTAGCTGTTTTCCAATACCATATCCCTGATATTCAGGCAAAACATATAGTTGATGTACATATAAACGATTTTCTTCCTGATGAAAAAATGTCCTCTCACAGCCTACAACCTCCCCATCTACATCAGAAACAAATCCAACAATATGTTCATTCTCCATTGATTTTCTTATCGCATCAACAGAATAGTGATCGTCTAAATAAGCAAGAAGATCTTCCTTTGGAACGATGTTCTTATAAGCATCCAACCAAGTGTCATGTAAAACGTGGCGTATGCTAGATGCATCCCCTATCTCCCATCGTCGGTAAGAAATTCTCATTTGTGTTTCTTGTTCAACTGTTGACGGGCTTGTATTTCAATTGTTCTGATTTTGTCTTTATAGAAATCGTTCCGATTTATTTTGTCAATCGATAGTGATGCATCGGTATTACCTTCCCATCTCCGGCAAAGGTATATCGGTTCAAAAATTCTTCCAATTTGATAATGACGTGATATCCGAAGTGCAACTGCATAATCCTCGCCGTAACTGACGTTAGGCATTCCACCAATTTCTCTTAAAATAGATGTGCGGAATGCACGCGGAGCCCCAAGTCCATTTATTCGGAGAGCATTGTTTCTTCCATTTGCAGATGTCCATTCTCTATGGTCGATAATACCCGGAGGTATTTCCGCGAGCTTCATATTTACTAGCTTATAGGAACCTATAACCATAGCAAATGGACCATCATAAAATTTATCGATAATTCTTTGTAGGGTTTCTGGGCTGCTATAAATATCGTCTGAATCGAGCTGAACAGCAAAACGACCACAATGCTCTGAAATTATCGCTTCATTCCAACACCCACCAATGCCGAGATCTCTTCGCTGTGGTATGCAATGCTTTACAAGTGGATTTTTTAATGTATACTCCTCCAATAATTTCGTCGTTCCATCTGTGGAATGATTATCAACAACGATGCAGTTAAAGGAAAATGTTGTTTTCTGTGTAAGCACACTGTTTATAGCATCACAGATAGTATTAACACGATTTCGCACCGGAATAATCACGCTCGCTTCTACTGGATATTTAATATCATCGTCGGGAATTTTCATGAATCGTGGACGCAGGTAGGCTTTTATATTTTTAAGGTGCGCTGTTGCGATTAACTCCATCTCCTTTTGCACGTTTTGATTCTGTGGATCGACATAATCAAACTGGTTGTTTTCGTTCTTTCGTTCATCAGATTTGGTGATTGTGTAGAGGAACTCTGGAATATGGACGAATTGATTATCTAAAGAAAGTTTTAATCGGAGATCATAGAGTCCTGCCCATTTAACTTGTGCAATCCTTCCAAATTGTTTAATAGTCTTTTTCACCGCAGATGTTGAGAACAACAAAACCGCTCCAAAATCGAATCCATCACGAACACTACCGAGTTGATACTCGTTCACAGGATGTTCTAATCGAACGCCTTTGGACATTTCAAAGTAATCGGAATAAATCATCCCTGCACGTGTATGTTCTGCAACATTCAGCATTCGCTCAATAGAGTCAATTCGAAGTCCAAATATTTCAGCATGAGTTATTAGCAGGAAATATTTTGTTTTAATTTTTTGGATGATCGTATTAAGTGTCCGGCCAGATCTTAATAGCGGAAAATTGATACATTCACATTTTGGATGTAAAGCGACATTAATTTGGGATTGCAGAAGAAAGATTTTCTTTATATTCGGTTGATCGATGAATCGACTTATCAAATTTTTCGACTCTTCTGAATCTGCATTTGGGAGTATAACTGATAGAGTATTCATCGGAATACTGGAAGTGGGTAAATTCAAGAAACTACGTTGCGCTTACTTAAAATATCAATGGCCATAATTGCTGCACCGACGACTGGAGAAGATTCTGCCGGATGAATTGAAATCAAAGGAAGTTCACGCTTAATCGTCGATTTCAATTTCTTTGAGTACCAATTATCATTTGCGATGAGACTCCCTGAAAACGAAAGAAATCTCGTCGATACTTTTTTTGTACTTTTATTCATCGCTCTCATAATACTTTGTATTGTCCGACACAGATCGTTTGAAGCATTTGTAAGAATACCTTTTGCTTTCTTATCGCCTCCCGACGCTGCTTCAATGACAAAAGGTGCGAGAGAGGCGATATCAAAATTTTGCTTGTAAACAGCATCTATAATATTTTCCTGCAAAGAAAATCCCAATCGTTCATCAAGCAGTCTACGAAGTCTTGTTTTTTCGCCATACCCATCTAACGTTTGTGCAACAGCCCTGAGCGCCTCCCTTCCAATGTAATATCCACTACCATCATCGCCAATCAATTTTCCCCAACCGCCTGCACGATAAATCTTACCTTTTTCATCCTTACCAACTACAATCGATCCTGTCCCTGCAATAACGACAATTCCTGGTTTCCCGTTTAAAGCACCTTCAAGGGCACATCGGGCATCACTTTCAACAATCAGATTATTCAATGTAAGATCCCTTTGTTGGGATTCTTCCTGGAGCTGGACGATAATTCGTTTTTGGTCCGCCAGGCGACCAGCCCCAGCTAATCCAGCGACAATTGCACCGATTTGTGAAATATTGCATCCCATTGAGTGGCAACAAGTTTCAATGAGATCAGTAATTGTATGGCCAATTTGCTTTATATCGTTTGTCTGAACATTTGATGGTCCACCCTGTGCCTCTGAAAGGATAGTTCCATCTAGCGCACAAAGAATGGCACTTGTTTTAGTGCCGCCGCCATCGATACCGATTACATATAAGGAATGGTTCATAGACAATAAAAATATTGGCGTTAATTTGATGAAAAGCAATCTTCGAGAAAGAATTAACAAATCTCATTACTAATTCACGGAAATTTTCATATTTTTCAACCAGTCGTGTAGAGCGAAACCTCGACGACTTGGTTGATTTTTTAGACCATCAACCATTTCATTACACATAAGGAGCATTATGAATCGTTATATCGTTATATCTCTTTTGTTAATTATTATTTTCTCTTTGACTAGTATGGCTCAAAAGGATAAAGCTCCAAACTTCTCGCTCCAAACCAGTGATGGTAAAATAATTGAACTTGCAAAACTTAAAGGAAAAGTTGTTGTTGTTAATTTTTGGGCAACTTGGTGTGGCCCATGTAGAGCGGAAATTCCTGATTTCATTAAAGTATATAACAAATACAAATCGAAAGGTTTAGAAATAATCGGGATTTCATTGGATGAAGATGGATGGACGGTTGTGCAACCTTTTGTTCAGAAGCAGAAGATTAATTATCCTATTGTACTTGGAACGTTGAAAGTTGTTAAGGATTATGGAAATCCGTCTGCTATCCCGACGACATTTATTATAGATAAAAAAGGGAATATCGTTGATCAACAAATTGGGATGTTATCACAGGAATTTCTAGAGAAAAAAATTAAATCGTATTTGAATTAGAATAATTCTTTCTTCACAGAAGGCCATTAATAGAAATAATATTCTGAAGAATGCTAACTATGCGCTCTACATTTATTACTATTCTCATATTCTTATTTTGTTGTTCCAAGATTTCAGCACAAACTGCGTCATCAGTGAAGCAAGTTGCTATTCAGACACAAATATCAACGGACAAGATAATTTCTGGTGGAACTGCTCATGTCGCAATCATTCTGAAAATCAACGATGGCTGGCATATAAATTCACACACTCCAACATTTGATTACCTGATCGGAACAGTTTTTGAACTTCAACAGACAGAAGGCATTATCCTAAGTGATGTGCAATATCCCAAAGGAAAACTTACCTCACTTTCTTTTTCCGAAAAACCAATTGATGTGTATGATGCTACAACAATAATTTTCGCGTCAATCAAGATTTCTGAAAAATTTGCTCTTGGAGAACATACACTGAACGGAAATGTTACAGTTCAGGCATGTAATGACCAGATGTGCTTGGCTCCCTCATCTATAGAAGTACAAATCCCAGTTCAAGTTGTATCCGCTGGGGAAACTGTTAATCCACTTCATAATGAAACTTTTGCTTCATTTCGTCCTACTGAATTATCAAATAACCAAACAAAGAATGAGCTTGCGATAATGTTCGAGGAAAAAGGTACACTTCTTACATTTATTGCAATTTTTCTTATAGGACTTGCTCTCAATCTGACACCATGTGTATACCCAATGCTTACAGTAACAGTTTCATTATTTGGTTCACAATCAGAAACAAATATACTTCGGATTTTCCTGAAGGCGATTATTTATGTTTTAGGTATTGCAACGATGTACAGCTTACTAGGTGTAACAGCAGCGCTTGGAGGTGGATTATTTGGAAGTTGGCTTCAAAGTCCATGGGTGTTGGCAGGGATTGGTTTTCTATTATTTGGATTGGCTCTAAGCTCGTTTGGTCTTTACCAAATCCAAATGCCTTACTGGCTAACAAATAAACTTGGAGGTACGACTGGAACTGGATTCATTGCTATCTATCTTTCGGGTCTTGTCGTTGGTGTGTTTGCTGCACCTTGTGTCGGTCCGCCAGTTATCGCACTACTAACATTCGTTGCAACAAAAGGAAGTGCATCATTTGGATTCTGGGCATTTTTTATTCTTTCGTTGGGATTAGGACTTCCATATCTCATACTTGGAACATTTTCCGGGCTCTTAAAGAAAATTCCGCGTTCAGGCTCTTGGCTTGTTTGGGTAGAACATATTTTCGGTGTAATCCTCGTGGGCGCGGCACTATTTTATCTTGCTTTAGCATTTGTACCAAAAGATGCAATTTATGTTATCCCGACTCTCCTCGTTATTGGCGGTTTCTATCTTGGCTTCCTCGATACGGCAGGAAAAGACAAACCCATCCTCAAGAATATCCAGTGGGTATTTGGAGTTTGCGCTATATTAATCGGACTTGTTTATGCGAATGATATGCGAGAAACAGGAATTACCTGGGAAACATATACAGATATGGATTTCTTAGAGGCGAAGGAAAATGGAGAGCCTGTTCTACTCGATTTTTCAGCTGACTGGTGTATCCCCTGTATTGAACTTGATAGAAACACATGGACAAGCGGAGAAGTGATTAAAGCAACGAAAGATATTCGACGTATGAAAGTTGATCTTACACTTTTCGATTCTCCTGAATCCGAAGCATTGCGCAAGAAATTCAATATTTCCGGAGTTCCGACAATAGTAATTATCAAACCGGATGGTACAGAAGCGATTGAAGCTCGTACGGTAGGATTTATAGCCCCACAAGAATTCCTACTCAAGTTGAAGCAAGCCCTTAATACAAATTCCTAGTTGAAGTACGATGAAATATTTTTTCATTTTGATGTTTCTTTTTGGAATAACATCCACTATCACTTTCCCGCAGCATAATACGATGTACAAAAAGGATTCACAAGTTCTAGTAGGCTATCTTGTAGACTATATGTGCGGAAAAAATATGGCCATGAGTGATGTAAAAAAATCAGATGCGAAAGCTGCACGCCACACGCGCGAATGTGCACTTGATGAGGCCTGTGCATCAAATGGGTATGGACTTGTAACAGGTGGAAAATTTTACAAGTTTGACACTACTGGAAATGTCAAAGCCAACCAATTCCTTCGAACAACAAAGAAAGAAAACAATATTCTTGTTCAAGTCGCTGGTAAAATCAATAAAGAAATATTTTTTGTAACATCAATAAAAGATGCTATGGTATCGCAAAGGAAGGGAAAATAAAATTAGATGCCAGATAATATTCTTCTGATGGTTTTTGGGATTCTCTCCACTATCGCCTTCTGCATTGGGGGTCTTGGTTTATATTTTGCATTAAGGAATGCGAAGAAAAAGGATGGCGAACTCAAAATGGCGCTCTGGTCTGTTGTTGCCCTGGCAGGTCTTACATTTGCCGGTATGAGTTGGGCATATTTCATAATTCCTATTCTGAGTAATAAATTGTTTTAGTTTTCATGCTTGCCTTTGATTCAAGTCTGATTTACTTTATTCCAAGACATAACTCGCTACACCAAAAAAACAGATGAAAAAATACGCGGATTCAAATTTTACAGACCAAGAGCATCAACAACTTGCACAATTAAAAACACCATGGAAAATCCAGGAATTCCTAGATTCAATCCCATACAGTATTGAATCACGATATCGATGCCCGAGAAGCGTTCTTCGAGATCATAAAGCTCATTGCTACGACGGCGCCGTTCTTGCTGCAGCAACATTACAAATTATCGGTTACAAGCCTTTGCTGGTTGAGATTATTCCAAATCGTCATGATGATGACCACATTCTTGCAGTCTTTCGCAATAAAACACGCTGGGGTGCAGTTGCTAAATCGAATTTTGTCGGCTTACGATATCGGGAGCCAGTATATCGTGATTTGCGAGAATTAATAATGTCGTATTTCGAATCGTACTTTAATGTAGATAGAGAGCGAACAATGGTTGGTTATACACTACCATTAAACCTTAATCGATTCAACGCCTTAGATTGGTGTACAAACGATTGGGCTATGGATATTATCGCTAATGCCTTAGATCTCATTCGTCGTTATCAAGTGATATCTCCTGCACTTGCACGAAAGTTGAATCATGTAGATGCACGTTCCTATAAGGCAGGATTAATGGATGCTAATCCTTCAGGTTTATATAAACCTTGATTTTTATTGAAGACTGACTTTGATGAATAACAACGAGCGAAAACGAGCTAAAGCTCTTTTTGAGAAACTTCGCGAAGAAGAACAACACTTAACATGCGGGGATGAAGCGGCTCGGATATATCATCAATCCCACCTACATCGCTTCCATAAAACTATAGAAATATGTAAGAAACTTGCACCCAATCCACACATACAAGTGCTCGATGTTGGTTCTTCATTCCTTACAAAGCTTCTTGCACAAGAATACGAGAAAGTCTATACATTAGGTCTTGATAGGACAAAAGACAAAGGTGGACAGCAGTATAAATCTGTTAATACACTTTCACTTCCGCATATTACTTTCGATTTAAATGATTCCCCAAACACTAATCGTTGGCCAAAAATTAAGCAAGTGTTTGATCTTATTGTATTTGCAGAAACCATAGAACATTTATACATTGCAACGGAATACTCACTGACGTTTCTTTCAAGTCTGCTCTCGAAGGAAGGCATACTTTTAGTTACATCACCAAATGCCGCGATGATCGTCAAACGATTGATTTTGTTGCTAAAGGGAAAAAATCCATTCCAGCAATTCAGATTGTATTCAGAAAATCCAGGCCACTATCGAGAATATACAATGAAAGAGTTGAGCGAGGCTGCAGCCCGATGTCAACTTGATGTAATTTATAGTGAATATATCAACTTCCATGTATCCAAATTATCCTTTTATGGTTTGCTCAAAAACATTAAACCATCGTTCAAAGATAGTATTGTTTTGGCATTTCGAAGACGAAATTATTAACTAAAAATAAAGATCGGAGGAAATTAGTTATGACAGAGCGTGATAATCTGATAAACAATATCGAAAAAATTCCTAATGCACTTCAAGAAGCTTTGATTGGCTTATCTGACAAGCAGTTGGACACACCTAGTGGTGAAGGAAAATGGACCATTCGCCAGATTGCCCATCATATTGCAGACGCGAACATTAATGCCTACACACGTATGAAACTGATAGCAACGTAGCAAAAACCGATATTAAAGCCATACGATCAGGATCGATGGGCAGCTCTACCAGACGCAAACAGCGGATCTATTGAACCAACACTTACCCTATTAACTGGATTGTGCAAACGATGGGTACAATTTCTGCGCTCGTTACCTGAAGAAGCATGGTTGCGTGAAGGGATTCATCTCGAAAACGGAAAAGTAACTCTTATGGATGTGTTACGAACCTATTCACGCCATGGAGATAATCATCTTACACAAATAACATCATTTCGTAAAAAGAATAACTGGTAGGAAATAATAATGAATAATGCTTGGGTGAAATCCTTTCCTGGTGCACTTACCGTATGCAACAGAGAAGGCATAATTCTCGAGATGAATGATGCATCAGTGCAAATGTTTCAAGAAGACGGTGGGTTGAAATTAATTGGTAAGAATCTATTGGATTGCCATCCAGAGCCTGCACGCTCGCAAGTAGAAGAAATGCTTAGAACTCAAAGACCAAACACTTATACCGTTGAAAAACGAGGGAAGAAGAAACTCATTTTTCAGACTCCTTGGTACACTGAAGGCGTCTATGAGGGATTTGTTGAGCTTGCTCTTCCAATTCCATTCGAAATGCCACATTTTAAACGTAAAGAATAAGAAGAGGACTCGCCTATATGAATTTCGTAAACTGGGATGATTCGTATAACCTTGGTATTAAGGAAATCGATATTCAGCATCGGGGATTATTCGACCTTATCAATCGACTTTCAAAAACACGAACATACGAACATGCTGACAAGTATTTCATCGCGACAATGAGTACATTAATAGATTACGCCCAACTCCACTTTAAAACAGAAGAACGATATATGGAGCAGGCACAATACGCAAAGTTAGTTGAACACCGGAAAGAACATTCGGACTTTATCTCTCGCTTCCGTAATCTGATCGAGGATCTTGAGAAAGATAATTCCAGCACTCAACAAAAAATTCTCGATTTTCTAAATGAATGGTATATGACTCATATTCTAGGCATAGATCGAGACTATGTTCCTTCACTAAAATCAAAAGGATTTATGTAGATTATTTATTTTCTCCAACATCAAATCGAAAACTATGCAGCTTTTCCTGATCTCTTGAATAGAGTAGACATTTTTCTGACATATAAGTTTGATAAAGGATTTTACTATGATCGGTAAGTTAGATGAA
>Ga0233423_10000893_pt1 | contig 15214 bp, 13 predicted proteins | sample Watercolumn_Mata_FD_180713 | JGI IMG/M metagenome (GOLD analysis project Ga0233423, IMG submission 180713) | Freshwater microbial communities from Lake Matano, South Sulawesi, Indonesia - Watercolumn_Matano_2014_112_MG | ecosystem: Environmental > Aquatic > Freshwater > Lake | place: Indonesia...
CCCCTCCTCCTCCGCTCGACCCCGAAATCCGCGCGCGGTTGACCGCCGATTACCGCGAGGACATTTTGAAACTGCAGGACCTCATCGGGCGCGATCTGTCGCACTGGCTGAAAACAACCTGAAAAAATGACCAATCGTGGCTGAGTATCCAGACTTCTCTGCAAAGAAAGTCCTGATTACAGGAGGCCTGGGCTTTATCGGATCCAATCTGGCCCGGCGGCTGGTGGAATCGGGCGCACACGTGACCCTGGTGGACAGCCTGGCCCCCGAGTACGGCGGCAACTTCTTCAACATCGCCGGCCTCGAGGACAAAGTGCGGGTCAACATCTCTGATGTGCGCGACGAGCACAGCATGAAGTACCTGGTGCAGGGTCAGGATATCCTGTTCAATCTGGCAGGCCAGACCAGCCATCTGGACTCCATGCGCGACCCCTTCACCGACCTGGAGATCAACGCCAAATCTCAGCTCTACATCCTGGAGGCCTGCCGCCGTTACAATCCCCACATCAAGGTTATCTTCGCCAGCACCCGTCAGATTTATGGCAAGCCCCAATACCTGCCTGTGGACGAGAACCATCCACTCCGGCCGGTGGACATCAACGGGGTGAACAAACTGGCCGGGGAGTGGTATCACCTGCTCTACAACGATGTGTACGGCCTGCGCGCCACCGTCTTGCGCCTGACCAACACTATCGGCCCCCGAATGCGGGTCAAAGACGCGCGCCAGACCTTCCTGGGGAGTTGGGTTCGGCTGTTGGTGGAAGGCAAGCCCTTTGAAGTGTGGGGGGGCGAGCAGTTGCGGGACTTTACCTACGTGGACGATGCGGTAAGCGCTTTCTTGATAGCCGCCTCCAATGACGATGCCAGCGGTGGGGTTTTTAATCTTGGCGGTGATTGTGTCATCAGTTTGAAAGACCTGGCAGACCTTCTAGTTGATATCAACGGGAGCGGTGAATATGTTAACAGAGAATATCCACCAGAACGAAAGCGAATTGACATTGGCGATTACTATGCTGACTACAGCCTTATCAACTCGACTCTAGGATGGGAGCCCAGGATAACGCTACGGGAAGGGTTAACCAGAACAATAGCCTTTTATCGGGAACACCTGGAACACTATCTCTGAGCATGGAACGACGCCCAACAATTCCGCAGGCTGACCTCAAAGCCAGCTATCTGACCCACAAGGCCGAGATTGACGCTGCCGTCTGCAGAGTGCTGGAAAGCGGCTGGTACATCCTGGGTCAAGAGGTAGCCGCCTTTGAAGAGGAGTTCGCCGCATACATTGGTGTTCGTTACGCCATCGGTGTGGCTAACGGCACCGACGCCCTGGAACTAGCCCTGCGTGCCTGTGGCATCGGTCCTGGCGATGCCGTCTTCACCGTCTCTCACACAGCAGTCGCTACTGTAGCAGCCATCGAACGTTGCGGCGCTACGCCGGTTCTGGTGGACATTGATCCCACCACCTACACCATGGATCCGAACCACCTGGAAGAGGCACTCAAAGCCAGTGGCCATCGGTTATCCAACGTCGGCCATCCCAAAGCTATCGTTCCTGTCCACCTCTACGGTCATCCCGCCGATATGACGGCGATCCTGGATATTGCCCATCGCTATGGTCTCTACGTTATCGAGGATTGCGCTCAATCTCACGGAGCGACCTTGGCTGGACGAAAAACAGGAACATGGGGTAACTTGGCTGCCTTTAGTTTTTACCCAACCAAGAACCTGGGCGCCTTTGGTGATGGAGGCATGGTGGTAACAAGCGATCTGGAACCAGCCGATAAAGTACAACTATTACGCCAATATGGTTGGAAAAATCGTTATATCAGTGAAATTCCGGGTGAGAATTCCCGTTTGGATGAAATCCAGGCTGCGATCTTGCGTGTGAAGCTCAAGCACCTGGATCAAGAGAATGAACTGCGCCGTGGAATCGCCAATCAATATCACCAACTACTGGCTTCAACCTCTATCAAACTGCCTGTTGCGCATCCGTTAGCTACGCATGTCTATCATCAATTTGTGATCCGCGTTGATAAGCGGGATGCGCTTCGAGAGCACCTGGAAAACCACAAAATCAACACGGCGATCCATTATCCACTTCCGATTCACCTTCAGCCTGCTTACCGAGGCCGGCTTGGAGAGCCCGGCATGTTGCCGGTCACGGAAAAAACTGCCACAGAAATATTGAGTCTGCCAATTTTTCCCGAGCTAACCTTTCAAGAGGTTCAAAAAGTAGCGGGAGAAGTCAAAGCCTGGGTATCGAGGAAAGAAGGTTGAGGTAGTAAGGAGGCAATACCATGAAAGCAAGAAAAATTCGAGAAGGCGTTTACTGGATGGGTGCTGTGGACTGGGATAGGCGATTGTTCGATTCCCTGATCCCGCTTCCCGATGGCACAAGTTACAATGCCTACCTGACTCAGGGGAGTGAGAAAACGGCATTGTTAGATACCGTTGATCCCATTATGGCCGACGTCCTCATGTTCCAACTGGAGGGTATGCCGCACGTTGATTACGTCGTCGCCCATCATGCTGAGCAGGATCATTCTGGAGCCATCCCTCACGTCCTCAAGAAGTACGAGAACGCCAAGGTCATCGCCACCCCCAAAGGTAAGGGAATGCTCATAGATCTGTTGTGCATTGCAGAGGAAAGGTTTATCACTGTGGACGACGGGGAAACGCTATCGCTGGGGGACAAGACGCTGGAGTTCATCCACACGCCCTGGGTGCACTGGCCTGAAACCATGGTAACGTATCTGCGGGAGGAGCGCATCCTCTTCTCGTGCGATTTCTTCGGTTCACACCTGGCTACCACTGATCTGTATGTGACCGATGAGGCGCGCGTTTACGAGGCGGCCAAGAGATACTACGCGGAGATCATGATGCCCTTTCGCAAGATCATCCAGAAGAACCTGGAAAAGGTCGGGGGGCATGCAATAGATCTCATTGCGCCGAGTCACGGTCCCATCTATGACCGTCCACCATTCATCATAGATGCTTACCGGGACTGGGTTTCCGAGGTTCCCAAAAACGTGGTGGTCCTCCCCTACATTTCCATGCACGGCAGCACCGAGAAGATGGTGGAATACCTGGTCAGCGCGTTGGCTGAAAGAGGCGTCACGGTGCACCAGTTCAATTTGGCTGCGACCGACATCGGGAAACTGGCCATCACCCTGGTGGATGCCGCCACAATTGTCATCGGCACACCCACGGTTCACGTTGGCCCGCATCCCAACGTGGTCTACGCGGCATATCTGGCCAATGCCCTGCGGCCTAAACTGAAGTTCGCCTCGATCATCGGTTCCTACGGTTGGAGCAGCAAGGCCATAGAACAAATCGCTCGGTTGATCCCAGATCTGAAAGTGGAGACACTGGAGCCTGTCCTCTGCAAAGGATTCCCCAGGGAGGCTGATTTTAAGGCCCTGGACAACCTGGCGGCTACTATCGCGGTTAAACACAAGGAACACAACCTGGTCAACTGATGGAAAAGGGTGGCTGCGGCGCCCCTTTGATAAAGTGAGAGCTTGCGCAGCGAATCCCATTGGTGGGTCAACCCACCCTAAGAACCGGGTAGAAGCCCAATCGTATTGGGCGGCTCTGGGCAAAGACGGCCAATGCGATTGGCCTGCTACCCCGCGATGATGAACCGCTACGCAAGCCCTAAAGTGACCTTTGTCATAGACAGACGGCTGCCTTGATGATATAATAAGGCAGCCGTTTTTTGATGAGAGGTGTGAAGAAGGAGCGATATGCGCATCTTGGCAGTGATCTCAGGCGAGTACGGGCGACGGCACGTGGACAACATCCGCGCCCACGGTCCCGCAGACTGGACAGTCGAGGTCTGGAAGGCGCCGTCGGTGCTGCCGCCGGTGATAGACTACCCAGAGGACTACCTGCCCGACGAGTTCCCGCCAGCCGACCTGATCCTGTCCTTCGGCGAGCACCCCGGCGTGGCGGAATTGCTCCCCGACATCGCGCGGATGACCGGCGCCCGGGCAGTGATCGCGGCAGTGGATAGCGAGGCTTGGCTACCGCGTGGACTCGCCCGGCAGTTGCGGGGCTGGCTACAGAACATGGGCGTGGCGTGCGTGACGCCCAAACCGTTGTGTTCGCTGACCGATACCCACTACAGCATCAGTCGCCGCCAGCGGATCGAGTACGACCATCCCCTCATCGCCGAGTTTGCGCGCCACTTTGGCCAACCTAACCTGTGCATCATCGTAGATCCCGAATCGCGACGCATCACCTCGGCAGAGGTACTGCGCGATGCAGTGTGTGGCTGTGCTCGCTACGTGTCCCAGAGGTTGGTAGGAGTTTCGGCCGACGATGCCGAGGAGAGGGCCGGGCTGCTGCATCATCACTATCCCTGCCTGGCCAGCATGGGGGTGGACAGCGATTACGGTGACACGCTGATGCACATCTCCGGCAATCTCTTGAAGAACAACGTCCGCCCGCAGGTCAAGCCATTCAAGGACATCCGCTACATGAGAACGGCGGAGCGGAGTGATTCACATCCCCCCAATGTACCGCCACCAGCATGATGTCCACGATGTCTATGTCGCAATCGTGATCGAGGTCGTAGCGAGCCTCGTAGTTGGGCGTAGCGGGGTTGTTGTCTGGATCAGGGTTCTCACAAGAAGTGCACCAGCGGCTGGCCACCAACATAACGTCCACGATGTCTACATCGCCATCACCGTCCACGTCGGCAGGGAGGGCGCAGGCAGGCCGCGTGCTGTAGAAGATGTCCCAGTTGAAAGCAGAGACCTCCTCAGCCCAGGCGGCATGGACTGTGCTGCTGTTGACAAACAGCGCTGGGTCGGAAATGCCAAAAACGTCGCTGGCTACCTGCTCGGGGGCAGACCACATGCCGGTGGGGGCATACAGTTCGCGTCCCATAATGACGCTGCCCTCATCCCAGAGGAGAAACCCATGGCCGACCGAGTTGATGCCCAGCGCCGGGAATTTGGCGCTCTCCAGCGTGCCCGATACGTCTTCGGGCTGGGTCCAGGTGCCCGGTTGCCCGGATGCATGGTAGATGGCCGTGTTGGAAGCGAGGGTTTCCTGCCAGACGATGTGCACCGTGTTGTCGGGTGCCACTGCGATGGAGGGGACCGTCGAGGCCTCTTCCGGCGTGGCGGAGATGTTCTCAGGAAGGGACCAGGAAACGCCATCGAACTGCATATACCAGATCTCGTCGAGGCCGGTGTCCGTGTCGGGGCTCTGCCAGGCCAGGTGAAGGATGCCGTCGTAGCCAACGGCCAGCGCCGGGGTGCTGCCTGTCCCATTGGGGATGGGGAACGTTGACCACGAGCTGCCATCGCTCGATTGCCCGTGGTAGAGAGCCATCTCCCCACCCGTGTTGTCAGCCCAGACGATGTGCACGCTGTTGCCGGGCGCACAGGCGATAACCGGCGCAGAGGAGACGCCGGAGGTGGCGGAGACGTTCACCGGCAACGTCCAGCCGCCGCCATCCCAGCGGGTGTAGAAGACGTCGAACGTGCCCCCCATCTCGGAGACGAAGGCCATGTGCACCCCGTCGCTGCTGTCGAGGGCCAACGCCGGGCTGTCGCCCAACACCACCTCGGCCGGCGCCGACCATGAGCCACTGCTGCCGCTGGTGTGGTAGATGCTCGCTTCCTCCTCCCACACCACATGCACGGTTCCGCTCCCCGTGACCACCAGGCTCGGCGCCCGCGAATCGGTGGAGGTGTAGGCCAGGTTCTCAGGGGGTGCCCACACCTGTAGCACGCTTGCAGCCAGGAACCGCGCTGGGGCAGGCAAGGGGGCGTCCCCAGCGGCGGCTGAGGATGCCCCAATCACCATAGCACTACAAAGAACAGCGACCAGAAGGGAGATTCGATACATCAGTCACTCTCGAAGACCTTGATGCGCTGGGCTACCAGGGTGCCATCGTCCTGGCGCAGGGCCGTCACACGAACCAGAGCCCCGATCCCGACCTCGCCGTTCTGGGTATCTATCACTGTGTCCGCCGTGACCTCGAATGTAACATCGTTGCCATCTTCAGTGGTGATGGTCCAGGTTCCGATGTGATCCGCAGTCCCCGGCAGTGCCGCGATGATGCCTCGAATCGCCACCGGCTCGAGGCCGGGGTCCTTGACTTCGATCTGGGTGGCGCGCACGGTTCGCGGCCCCACCCGAATACCCTTGACCTCGGCCAGCAATCCCACCTGTGGGGTGGCACCGGTGATGATCGTGGATTCAGTGATGAGCACAGTGACGCCGCCAACGATCCACACCTCGTCCTCGATGCTCTCGATACGGCCCCTGAATTCGACTTCCTCATTGGGGTGCTTGACCACGATGAGCCTGGCCAGGACAGTGCGGTTGTCCAGCAGGAAACCCTGTACCTTCACGTGGGCGCCAACCCGTAGCTCACCTACGATACGGGTGAAGTCGTCAATCAACACGTCAACCAGCGCGGCCTCGGCGTCGGTGGTTGCCCAGACGTTCACCACGATCTTTCTTGGGGGATCTCCCTCCATCTCTACGATGGTGCCGTGGAACTCCACCGGGCGCGGGTGGTCCTCGGGCTTTCTGAGGTGCACCTTCAGGGCCAGGAGGCTGCCGTCCTCCCGACGGACAGCAGTGACTTTGGCCCAATCCCCTACTGCTGGCCTGAAGTGGGGTGGCGTGATCCTGGTATTCTCATCAACAGAGAAGGTGACAGCCCTAGAGTTGGTGGTTGCCACCGTCCACTCGCCGATCAACCCATCGTCAGGCAGGTCGGTGATCACGCCTTCGAAACGCACCCACTTATGGTCGTCCAATACTTGTATCTCGCTGGCCAGGATGGTGCCATCCTCCTGAAGGATGCCCTTACCCTTTATCTGCTGGCCGACTTCCAGGTCATCAAACGTAATGGGGTTACCATCGGCGTCCTTGATCTCGGTGTTCTCGTCGGTGACCACGGTGAGGGTACGAGACCCCATCTGCACTGTCAGGGTACCGTCATCGAATTTGGCCTCGATGGTGCCGCGGAAGCCAACCTGAGCATCGTCTACCAGCCTCACGTGGATCTTGTGGGCGAGGACGCTGCCATCTTCCTGAAGGACACCTTCTCCTTTGACCCGTTGACCGATGGCCAGATCGGCGATGGTGCCTTCCTCGTGCTCAGGGCCAATGCAGATGCGGGTGTCGGCGTTGATGTGAACGGTCCACGTGATCGGCGTGACGGGCGTCAGGGACGCTGCATCTTCGTTGGCCTCCACAGTGATAGTGCCGGTGTCCGGCTCGGCCCCAAGGATGATGCTTGTAACGGTGCCTGCGAACTGCACCGTGTCCGACGTGTCGGTTACGGGGGGAGTTGCCACCTGGGATGGTTCCTCCGATCCATCTGCGGCAACCGACAACGAGCCGAAGAGCATAGTGATCGTTAAAGCGAAAATCAGCAGTAGACTTGTCTTCCTTACCATGGGTATCCTCCTAATTTTTTTGTTATAGAATCTATGCATAGTTGCTCCTCCTATCACAGTAACTGCTCCGTTCTTACTTGGTTATGCCTTTGAAGGGGGCGAAAAATACATATCTACCAAAACACCCTGGGGGAATCTGCTCGATTGTCCCCAAGACATGGGTTCGTATGACGTAAAGGAAGCGGGAGAAGTTGTTTTTTTCTCCCGCGCTCTTGGTTTGGAGGTGGATGCAAGATTAGACAGGGTTTGCTTTCTGTTGTATACTACTGGCGAGATGCAAAAGGGAGAGGGAGAGATTCGACAGCCTATCAGTTGTATCGTGCTGGCCGGGGGAGAGAGCAAACGGCTGGGCACTGACAAGGGCTTCCTCAAGATTGGCGACCGTTTCCTGATCGAAGACATCGTGGAGAAAATGGCGCGAATCGGTGACGAAGTAATCATTGTCACCAATTTCCCCCAGAGGTACAGCTATCTGAACACAAGGTTGGTGGGCGATATCTACCCTGGCAAAGGAGCTTTGGGGGGCATCTATTCCGGGCTCAGGGCAGCACGCCACGACTACGGTTTGGTGGTGGCCTGCGACATGCCCTTTCTGGACCTCAGGCTGCTACGCTATATGATCCTCCTGTCCCCCGGTCAGGACGTAGTCATCCCCCGGGTCGGGGGACTGACAGAACCATTGCACGCCATCTACTCCAAGGAATGTCTCCAGCCCATTGAGCGCCTGCTATCAGCCGGCGGTTTCAAAATCATTGATTTCTTCCCTGAGGTGCGGGTGCGCTACGTCGAAGAGCAAGAGATAAGACTGTTTGATCCGCAGTGCCTTTCGTTTTTCAACATCAACTCCCCTTGTGATTTGGAGAAAGCCAGGGGCTTGGCGAGGAGGCATGGATGTTCATAGCTAGTCGGAGCTTGAGTTATAGCCGTTATACTGCCACTGGCATGACAATTATGGAAAAAGAGGTGGTGCGGGAGGTTCCCGTGACGGTGTATGTCAACGGAAGGGAGTTGGTCACTTTCCTCTGCACCCCTCATAATCTGAGATACCTGGTGTTAGGTTTCCTCTATTTGGAGGGGATCATCGGTGGCCTGGACGAGGTGGCGCTGTTGCGGGTCTGCGACGAGGAGGAGATGGTTGATGTGCGTTTGGCCCACGATGTCGAGCTGCCTACCAGGCGCGTGCTCACCTCCGGCTGTGGCGGCGGTACCACCTTCGCCGATTTGACTGCGCAGACGAGTAAGGTTGATTCAGCACTGAAGGTGACACCGTCCCAAGTCCTCGGCCTGATGCACAGGCTTTATCGGGAGGCTGAGCTCTACCGTACCACGGGTGGCGTGCACACCTCGGCTCTCAGCGACGGACAGCAGCTCCTGGTCGTGGCCTCGGACGTGGGCCGGCATAACACGCTGGACAAGATCCAGGGCCAATGTTTGCTGGAGGGAATTGATACCAGGGATCGCATCCTCTTGACCACGGGGCGTCTCTCCGCCGAGATGTTGAGCAAGGCGGCCAGGATGCGGGTGCCCGTTTTGGTCTCGCGCACCTCACCCACCGATCTGGCCGTGGAGATGGCCAAAGCCTGGGGCATCACCCTCATCGGCTACGCCCGCAGTGAGCAGATTCACGTCTACAGCGGTGAGGAACGAGTAAAGCTAGGTTGACGTCATCAAAATAGCCTGACCAACGAAAGCCCCAGAGTCTGACAGTATGGGGCTTTTTTTTACAAACCCCCCATTGTTTCTCCATCACTTCTCCATGATTGTTTGCTATACTGAAGGAGAAGGCGGAAACCCGTAATGACGTGGACATCCGCCAATCATTGAGAGAAGGAGGTGATAACTGTGAAGACCAACTGGAAGCGCATAGGTTTGGGTGTGCTCGCTGTCATCGTCGCCTTGGTGGGCGTCATGACCATCAGTTCTGTGGCTTTTGCCCATGGTCCCGGTGGCCAAGGTCGTGGTGGCAAGTGCGGCGGTCTGATGGGCCGTTGGGGTGACTCAACCAACTCGCTGGTCGCCGTGGCGGCGGACGTGTTGGGAATGGAGCGGGCCGACCTGATCGCCGAGCTCCAGACCGGCAAGACCATCGCTCAGGTAGCCCAGGAGCGGGGTGTAGATCCACAGGCTATCGTGGATGCTTTCATCGCCATCCGCGCTGAGAGCCTGGCGGAGGCAGTGGCCGCGGGTTGCATCACCCAGGAGCAGGCCGACTTGATGCTAGCGCACCTGGCAGAAGAGGTAGCCGAGCGTCTGAATGAGCCCTTTAGCTTCGGATACGGGCGGCGTGGTGGCAGCCGATGGGCGCCTGGTAGCAGGTCATAATCCAATGATCTATATCCAAAGAGCGGGGCTAAGAGCCTCGCTCTTTTCTTTCACTTCCTTACCTTCTTGTTTTTCCCGCGTTTCTATGCTATGATAAGAATGAATCCGGCAAGCAGAAACAAAGGTGCCAGGCACCTGAACGACGCTGAGGAGAAATCAACATGAGTCAACGCATCCTCGTCGTGGACGACGACAAACAGATTGTACGATTGGTGAAAGCCTACCTGGAACAGGCTGGCTTCCAGGTGTTTACGGCCTATGATGGCAGCACCGCGCTGCACATCACCCGCCGCGAGCGCCCTGACCTGGTGGTGCTCGACCTGATGCTGCCTGATCAGGACGGCTGGGACCTCACCCGCCTGATCAGGGCCGATCCCGCTCTGGCCGACACGCCCATCATCATGCTCACTGCTCGCATCGAAGACGCCGACAAGATCGTCGGCCTCGAGTTGGGTGCCGACGACTACATCACCAAGCCCTTCAACGCCCGCGAGGTGGTGGCGCGGGTGCGGGCGGTGCTGCGCCGTGCTGTCGGCGGGCCTGCCCAGCCCCGGGTACTGCAACTGGGGGGCCTTCTCATGGACCTGGACCGGCACGAGGTGCTGGTGAACAGCCAGTCGGTGGACCTGACTCCTACTGAGTTTGAGCTGCTGCGGGTTTTCATGGAAAACCCCGGCTACGCTTTCACCCGTTCGGAGCTGATTGAAAAGGGCCTGGGCTACACTTACGGGGGACTGGATCGCACCCTGGACAGCCACATCAAGAACCTGCGCCGCAAGATCGAGCCCGATCCAGCCAATCCCACCTACATTGAGACCGTCTACGGCGTTGGCTATCGTCTACGAGGTGAGCCATGAACAAGCTCTGGGTGCGGCTGACCATAGCCTTTGTCCTCGTTACGCTGGTGACAGTGAGTGCCGTGGCCTTGCTGGCCAATCGGAGCGCCAGCAGCCAGTTTCGTCACTACCTGGTCCGCAGCGAAATGACGGGTTGGGGTGACTTGGCCGACGATTTGGCTGCCTACTATGAGCGTCAGGGCAATTGGGACGGCGTGGAAGTTGTCTTCGAGGATGTGGGCGGGGCGATGCAGCCCGGACGGGGCCGTCCCTTCGACAATGGTCAAGGCAGAGGCCAGATGCGTCGGGGCCTTGGCGGGCCGTCCACCCTGCTGTCCGATGGGCAGGGACTCGTCATCTATGACAGCCATGAACAGCGAATAGGGGAAACTCTTAGCCGTAGCGAGCAGGAGCTGGCTATACCCATCCAGGCTGGGGGACGGACAGTGGGTTTCCTGCTGGCCAGTCCATCAGGTTGGGGACAGTTGGGAGCCCAGGAACAGAGTTTCCTCGATCAGGTCAACCGGGCATTGCTCCTGGCTGGGGCCCTGGCTGGTGTCCTGGGCATCCTGTTAGGTCTGGGACTCAGCCGGGGACTCACCGCACCTTTGGCCCGTCTCACCGCCGCCGCTCGCCGCATTGCTGGCGGCGACCTGAGCCAGCGCGTTCCAGAAACGGGCAGTGCCGAAGTGGCTGCCCTGGGGCAAGCCTTCAACCAGATGGCGGCCGATCTGGAAAAGGCTGAGGAACTGCGCCGCAACCTGGTGGCCGATTTGGCCCATGAACTGCGCACCCCTCTCAGCGTGATCCAGGGCAACCTGCGAGCCATCCACGATGAGGTCTATCCTCTGGAGCAGGCCGAGATCGCCACCCTCTACGATGAGACCCGGCTGTTGAACCGCCTGGTGGACGACCTGCGGGAGTTGGCCCTGGCCGAGGCAGGGCAACTTCGGCTGGAGCGCCGACCAGTAGCCCCGGCCGACCTGGTAAACAGGGCCATGGAGCCTGCCCGTGTCCAGGCAGCGGAGAAGGGGATCGCGTTGCAGGCTGCCCTGCCGGAGGATCTGCCCCTGGTGGACGTTGACCCCCAGCGGATCGGGCAGGTGTTGGGCAACCTCTTGAACAATGCTTTGGTCCACACCCCCTCAGGGGGAGAGATCGTCGTCATGGCCAGGACGAAGGAGTCGGAGGTTGAAGTCAGCGTCAGGGACACTGGCGAGGGCATCCGTTCCGAGGACTTACCCCACATCTTCGATCGCTTCTATCGAGCCGACAAGTCGCGGGTGCAGGTCGCGAGTGGTACGGGGCTGGGACTGGCCATCGCCAGGCAGTTGGTAAAGGCCCACGGCGGGCGGATCGAAGTGGAAAGCGAGGTTGGCCGAGGGACGCAGTTCACCTTCGCCCTGCCGGTGGCTGAGGGCTGAAGCAACGGAGTCCCCAATTTGTTGGCGGCATGGCGCAATGAACCCGAACAAGCCTGTCCTGAGCCAGGGCGAAGGATTCGGGACTCCGCTACCGCAAGTACCAGAATCAATATGATGAACTAATAGGGCCAAGCCGTAGAGCATCACTGACAGGCTGGCCTTGTTCGTCCAACACCGAGGCTCGGACTCCCTCTGGATAGGTGTACATCCCCATCAGCACCCAATACTCACCGGGCGGGGCGTCGGGCGCAATCGGGATGTCGAACCAACTGACGACTATGTCCCCTTCCCGCCATTGACCGGCGGGGTAGCCGGGACCATCCTTCTGTCCCCACCTTTGTCCCTCATCGTCAACCAGATGGTTGAAGAAATGATAACTTGCGTCGGGCACTGCCTGCACTGCCCAATAGAGGGCCAGACGCAAGTCACCACCTGGACTGATCTCTCCGCTCACATCGTAACCCAAGATCTCCACGCCGTTGTCCAGGGCGACAGGCGTGTCCCCGTCCGCTAAAGATGCCTTGACGGAAGCCAGGAACTCGGCATCGAAACGATAGAACCTGAAAGTATCTGGCCCGCCGCGCAGACTGATCCTCTCGCTGATGATCTCTCCCGCATACTCGTCCAGCACGGAGACGACAGGAGTATCGCCAGGAATCAGGAGGTAGAGAGTATCCGCATGCGGGAAGACCAGCGCCTCCTGGTAATTGATGAAACGAGGGCTCATCTTAGGCTGGAGGAGGAAGTCAAACACGGCCGGGGTTTCGTGCCAGGCGGGATTGTCTCCCTCCGAGAGGACCAGCACCTGCGCCCCCTCAGCCAAATGCTCCAATGACTCTGCCGCCTGGAGGTAGTATTTCACCGGCAGGCCGTGCCCCCCGCCAGTGTCGTTACGATCCACGAAGCTGTAAAATGCCTCTGTCAAATGTACTTGCCAGAGAGCCAGGCCGAGGATCAGGAGAGTTGGTAAATTGGTGAGTTGGTAAATTGGTAAGCTTGTCCTGAGTGGAGCCGAAGGATTGGTAAATTGGTAATTGGTCCAGTCGAGCACCCTGGCCACGAAGACACCGATGATGATAAACTGCACCGGGTACAGCAAGATGAAGTAGTGGGGGTACACGGGCGTCGTGTGTCGGACGTAGAAAAGCACGGGCAACAGTAGCCAGGCCAGCAGGATCGTGAACCTCACCACCTCATCGGAGACTCCATCCATTCGCCTGCGATGCCATCCCCTGAGAACCTGCCAGGCCAGATAGGCAAAGCCGCCGATCAGGAGCCAGGTCTCGACGGCGTTCAACCAGGTGAAGCCCATGATCTCGGCAAGAAACTCTTTGAAGGATGCACCCGCCAGGGCATGGTAGCCCTGGCCAGAGATGATCTGAGCGGCATATCGCGCGGACTTCAGATCGAAGGTGGCGGGCCCTCTCGATACCTCGATGAAAGTCCTGAGGTTGATCCAGTTGTGGGTGGCATCGTAATAAATGTATGGCGCGAAGATCAGCATGAAGACAAGCAGACCGACCAACAGGGGAACGAGGCTAATCCTGGATCTGAAAACCAGGAGAAGCAAGGCGACCAGGGGAATGAGGGCCAGCGCCGAAAGGTGGAGTTGAATCAGGCAGGCCAGCCAGAGGAAGACCAGGATCAGTTGCCTGGGCTTGCGTTTGACTAAGGTCGAGAAAACCGCTGCGAAAAACAGCCCGACGAACGGAGGCAGCAAGTCCTGGGCCCAGATCTTGCGCGAATAGAAGACCGCCCAGGGGCTGACGGCGAAAAGCAGAGTGGCGATCAGGCCGGCTTTCTCCCCAAAATGCTCCCTGGTCAGGAGATAGCAGCCCAGCACGGCTCCCACGTTGAGCAAGGCAATGAAGCCAGCGATGACAGTGGGGTTCCTGGAGAGCGAGACGGGGATGGCCGTCAGGTAGATGAAGAGCGGCGGGTTGGCCGCCCCGACTGATGAGCCGATGCCCACCAACGGCGGACGGCCGCTGTCCAGAAACTCAGCCGCTTTGCTGCAAACGTGGGCTTCGTCCAGCTTGAACTCCGTCAACTCCAGATTGCTCAAGCGCAGGTAGGCGGCCACGAGCATGATCGCCATCAAAGCAAGCTTGGTTGCGGTTACCCCTCTCATCCTAACCCCCTTTCACAGCAGTGTCCCGGCTCCGTACTCCACGATATTATATCAAAGAAATCTGCTCTTGTCCACAGACTGGTTGAGCTAAATTCCCCGGTTCTCAAGCTGAGGGGCTTTCAGAGTCGAGGCAGCCAGTACTCCAGAATCTATATCAGAACTTAACAACTTCTTCATCATCTCTTCACCTTCTTTTGGTACAATAGAGGCAGGTTAGGAAAGAGCTAACCCGAGTCTCAAACGAAAGGAGGTGAACAGAATGAAAAAGAGGTTCATGATCCTGACCGGTGCAGCGCTGGCGGTGATTCTCCTGGGGGTGGCTGTAGTTGTGCCTGCCTTTGCTCAGGAGTCCACACCTACACCTACACCCGCGCCCAAGACCTATGGTTGGGGCTGTGGTTTCGGCTTTGGCCGGGGCATTGGCGGGCAGGCAGGGCTGGAAGCCGCCGCCGAGCTTCTCGGCATGACCGCCGATGAGCTGTCTACCCAACTGTGGGGCGGCAGGACGTTAGCCGACCTGGCCGACGAGGCCGGTGTGGACCTGCAGACCCTGCGGGACGCAGTAGAAGCTGCGAACCAGGCGGCCATGGAGGCTGCTGTCCGGGATGCCATCGAGCAGGCCCTGGAGGACGGGAACATTACCCAGGAGCAGGCTGACTGGCTGCTTGAAGGGCTGGAGCAGGGCTTCTTCCCCATGGGCCGGGGCTTTGGCTTCGGGCATGGCATGATGGGTGGTTTCGGACGTGGGATGAAAGGTAACTTTGGCGGATTAGCCCCGCAGCGGACCCCGTCAACATCTACAGTGCCGAGTTCCTCCTCGCTCTAGGGGTACTGTGACTTATTCACCATGCGGTCGGTTGAGGAGGGCCGGCCGCACCAATAGTGAGGGGGGCAAGGCTAGGGGCTTGCTCCCCTCGTTTCAGTGGAGTTATTCATATCCCGCCAACTGGGCGATGAGCTAGAATTCTATTGAGACGCTGCGCTATGTATGAATGAGATGGCGACACGGCTGGTTGTTCTGAAGGACATGCTTACAAGAAATGGAGGCAACAACATGAAACGAATTAC
>Ga0233423_10000894_pt1 | contig 15212 bp, 12 predicted proteins | sample Watercolumn_Mata_FD_180713 | JGI IMG/M metagenome (GOLD analysis project Ga0233423, IMG submission 180713) | Freshwater microbial communities from Lake Matano, South Sulawesi, Indonesia - Watercolumn_Matano_2014_112_MG | ecosystem: Environmental > Aquatic > Freshwater > Lake | place: Indonesia...
ATTCCATAATTAGCTACATACTCCTGCACAAGTAATTCGGAAGAAAGCTTAGTCGCACCATACAATGTTTTGGGTCCTAAGATATTAAACTCTTCGTTTATACCGTTAATTAACCATTCAAAACGTGTATCAGTTTCAATGGACTTAATTTTATTTATTGCCTGATAAGGATAAACCCGGCTAGTAGAAAGAAAGACTATGTCGGCCTTATGCTTACGACAAACCTCTAAGCAATTAAGTGTACCGTTAAGATTGGTATTGATAATATAAACAGGATTAGCCAAACCGGCCACAACAGATGGCTCAGCAGAACATTCAATCATTAAATCCAAATTAAAATTAAAGACTAAATCTTCAGGGTTTCTGATATCGCCGTGAATAAACCTGACCCCGTTCTCCTTAAGGCGAAGAAGGTTATGCTCGCTACCTCTGCGCTTAAGGTTATCTAGGGCAATTACGGTCAAATTGGAATATTTACGTTTAAAGCTAACCGCAAGATTACTGCCTATAAAGCCTGCCCCGCCGGTAATTAATAAAATGCTATACTTCACGCTAACTCCTTTTGGTCAATCCTTATTATAGCAACCGTTAAGCCAAGTATAAACCAGAACAAAACTACTAGTTGCAAAGAATAAAGATGGTTGTCAAAAAAGGCATGTATTAGAAATGCTAAAATGCTTGATAATAAACCCAAAACAAGATAATCTTCCTTCTTGTTCAAATATCGTATCCCTGTATTAAAGAATACCAACAAAACCCACAAAAAGGCACATAATCCAAATAAACCAGTTTCCGCCACCATCTGCAGATAAGAATTATGAGGATAGATGCCGCCCCCCTCAAAACTTCTATATCTCTTTGCAACTATAGAATAGGTATTTAACCCACAGCCAAAAAAAGTATAGTCCTTAATAATTCTGGCCGCTTCTTTCCAAAGCTTAAGTCTAATATTAACTCCGGGCTCAGTTACGCTTACTGTTGATTTTATACGCGCATTTATTGTACCGGAAGTCTTAAAATTAATTCTACCTATGGTTGTAATCTTAGACTTTATTGGTTGTGGTAGAATTAAAAAAATAAGCAACAAGCTTAAGCCGATAGATAAATAAATTAATTTATTTTTTAAAGAAATTTTTCTAAAAATAAAACTAACTGTTAAAAGAATAGCTATCAAGAAAGCAAACCACGCACCGCGCACAAAAGTTGCCAACAAACAGAGCACCGATAACACAACTAATATCAACAATAGGGATTTTAATGCTCTGTTTATATTTCTATTCACGCTTATGTTCCTTTTTGATATTAATAAGCCTAAAAGGAGGAAAATAATTACTATTAGCCAAGCTGAAAAACCATTCCTAGTTGAAAAAGAAGCCCTAAGCGGCATCCAGACATAGCCTCTCAAAAAATCCACGCCTTTAAAATACTGGAATCCCGCATCGATTATTATCAGGACAACCGAAGCAATAATCGAAATTAACAAACCTCTTAACCGATTATTGTTATTAATAACTTCAACCACTACAAAATATATCCCAATGAACTTTAGCGTCTTGCCTAAAAATCCCCGCATGGATAAAGCCAGATTGACACTAAAAAGGACCGAAACAATATTAAAAGCAATGAATATTACCAGGGCTTTATTTAATTCTGTTTCTGGAAAAATGCCATAGCATCCTTTAGCTCTATACCCTAATACTCTTTTGAATATCCAAAGAAAAATAGCCATCCAGGTAAAAGTTTCTGCTCCTGCTTTTGCAAAGGGCAGGCAAAAGATTAAAAGACATGAAGAAACCATCATCACAAAGTCGCTATATGAAATTATTTTGTTTCTACCCATAATGAATATTGTTTTGTAGCAACGAAGAAATGGTTAGGATCGTAATAAAGAAATTAACACTAAAAGAGAAATAATGCCGAGAATAAATGTCAGCAAATAAAGGCTTACAGAGACCTGGGCCTGATTGAAACCTTTCTTTATAAGAAAATGATGAATGTGTGACAAATCGCCTGAAAAGATATTTCTCTTTCTTAAAACTCTTCTTGCTATGGCAAAAATGGTATCCAAAATAGGAAATGCAAGAAGTATTACAACGGGTATAAAATAAATATTTTGCAAATTTGAAGGTGACTTGCATATCCCTAAATAAGCTATGGTTAAACCCAAAAATAAACTTCCTGTATCCCCCATAAATATCTTTGCCGGGTAAAAATTATATTTTAGGAAAGCAAAACAAGCGCCGGCTAAGGCTAGAGATATGTAGATAACAAAACTATCATTAAGGATTAAACCGAAAATAAAAACAAAAATAGATACAATACCGACAATCCCTGAAGCTAACCCGTCTAAACCATCGATAAGATTAACCGCATTTGTTACGCCTACCAACCATAACAAAGTTAACGGTATGCTTAATATGCCTAATTTTATATCGATTAATCCCGGAATAAATAACCTGCTTAAAAGAAAGCCACTCTTTACGATTAGAAAAGAAATTATAATCTGCACAATAAATTTTAATATGGCGCTGCTGCCGTGAAAATCGTCATATACCCCTAATACCAACATAAGCGTAGTAGTGACTAGAAGCGTCGATAGCGGGTAAAATTCGCTTCTGAAAAAGCTGGATTCTAAAAGAATAAGGGTAGAAATACCTCCTAAGAAACCCAAATAAATTCCCATCCCCCCAAGCTTGGTTATTATTTTATTGTGAATCTTGCGTTTATCCTTTTTATCTATCGCATAGAACCTTAAAGCCATAGAGCGGATACTCGGCGTAACCAAGAAGACTATAATAAAAGATATTGAAATAACAAAAAAATAATTCACTTCAGGACTCCTGTGAATTAAAATATTCAATCCGCAATTCTGCTAAAAATTTAAGAATAATACCAGTAATTTCTATTATTAGCATTGTTTTATTAGGATACCACTTTTTTCTCATAAGTAAATATCAAATATTTTATTGACCGCGACCACTAATCCTGTTGATCGTAACGGAATTAACAGCAGAACGCCTTCGGTCAAAAAACCAACCCCACTTATTAAAATATTTAATTGCTGAAAGTATGATTTGCCAAAGGAGCCTGATATCTTTATTTGATCCCCTTTCATAGGTATGGTATATCTGGGCGTCGGGGAAATAAACATTCCGGTAGGCATAGTTAATTCTCCTTGATAAATCAACATCTTCAAGGTAAAGAAAAAACCTCTCATCAAAGATACCGACTTTTTTTAACGCCTCGGTTCTGATGAACATAAAACACCCCGATAGATACGGCACATCCATCATTTTATTATAATCTGCAAATCCAAGCTCATAACGGGATTTTCTTCTTGCAATAATTGGATTGAACATCTTTATATCAATTTTCCTTAACACTAGATCATAGGGATCCGGTAGCAAGCGGCATAAGCGCTGTGAAGACCCGTCTGGATATAAAACTTTGGGCATAACAAGCCCTACGTCTCTATTGCTATCCATAAAGATACGCAACTGTTCAAGTGTGCCACGCTTAAAATAAACATCGGGATTTAGAATCAAAAAGTATTTTGTATTATCGATCATCTTGCGCATAACAATATTATGCGCAGCACCGAATCCCAGGTTGTTATCATTGAAAATATATTCTGTTTTAGGATGAACGCAGACACCTCTTAAATAATCCGTCGGAGAATTGTCTATTATATAAAGCTTGATATTAAGTTCGGTATCCAGAAAGCTTTTGATCGCTTTACTTAAAATATTTTTGTCGTTATTATAAGTGGCTATTGAGCCGATGATATCGTACATAATCTTATTTCTTTCGTTTATAAATATAAAAACCGTCTAAGGAAGCCATCAGCTTCCAATTTTTAGTATCTGACTCTATAGCATTAAATTCAGTCTGGCTTCTATAAGCCGGGCTTTCCTTATTAAGCCCGTTATTTGTTTTATCAAAAAAGATATAATCTGCTTCTATGGTTCCAGCAGTATTTTTTGTTTTAGGAAATATCATAACGCCTTTCTTTTTATAGAGAGATGTAAATAAAAAATGTTGGGCTGAAACAAATGAATCGTCGGGTATTAACAAAGCCATCTTAGCAGCATTCCTGCTGTGTTCTGTTATTATATAAGTCGAATAATGAAAATTTTGGGTTTTAAAAGGAGCGGGCTTAAAGTCTTTAATCCAAAACTGCAGTGATACCGGTGAAGGACCAAAGAAAATATTTGTAACGATTAGAGCACTTAAAACCATGCCCATACCAATTTCATCTAAATCTTGGCGTCTTGCGAAATTTAATAAACTTAAACGTTTAATAAAGTGAGGCCAGCCATTAATAAAGGCATAAAATATAAAAGGTATGGCCGGACTCAGATAATATAGTGCATAAGATATATGATTAAAGAAACTGCTCAGTAATCCTATAATGATGCCTGGAATAATGCTAAGTAAAACTGCTGGCGACAATAAAGGAATAAACAACAAAGGAAGAAAATACATAAATATATTTGCCAATTTAAGTGGGTTTAGAATTCTATGTAAAAATAACTGCGGATGACGGAACATGTTCAGAAAGACATCCCAAAAATTATTACCTAAGTCCGCAAAGAATTCATTTGCCACATGGGAATGATTGGTTGAAATTCGTAGACTCGGCATAACAATCTGAGCAATCAAAAGAAAAACCGAAAATCCTGTCAAAAAAGTTATCAAACCTCTGCCATATTTTTTTTCAAAAACAGCTAAATATATGCCAAACATCCCGATGCTAAGACCCACATCCTCTCTTATTAATACCGCCAAGGCCAGAAAACAAAAATATAAAAGTCTTCTGTTTGTTTTATTAAAATAAAGTAGCCAAAAAATTATGGGGATGCTAAAGCGAAGCATCTCAAATTCATAAAGAACAGTATATTGAAATGTCGGATACCATAATAATAAACTGATCATAAACAAAGAAAATTTATTATCTTTGTTTCCGACCGAAGCCAGCTTATATAAAGGAATCGTTGAAGATGTCATTAATATGAAATTTAAGAAAATAATAGTTTCCGGACGAGGACATAACTTAAATGGAACAGCAAAAGCATAAATTAACGGGACAAAATGCGCCGATAAGTAATTTAGCGTTCCAGGGTAAAAGAATTCCTGGGACATATTAAGCGGCCTTCCGCTTTGGATTATATTATAAAGGAGCATTAACCAATGCGAGAAATCAATAAAAAAATGCAGAGAAAGATACTTTAGCCATTGCATAAAGAGCATATAAATAGACGACGCAATAAATAGGTATAGTAAAGCTACCGATATTTTTAACTTGGAGCGAAAGAATAGATAGCAGGTAAATAAGCTTACCAAAATTACTGCGGTTATACCCGCAATATATAAAATTAATAATCTTGCCATCTATAAAGGTTGATTGTTTAAGACAATCTTTGCGATTTTCTCTGACGCCGCACCATCTCCATAAAGCATGGCGGCTTTAGACATCTTTTTATATTTTGTTGGGTCCTTAAGAAGCAACATTGTATTCTTAACTATATTGTCAACATTAGTTCCGACTAATTTTGCCACTTTAGCTTCTATTCCGTCCTGGCGTTCGGTTTCATTCCTTAAAACTAAAACTGGCTTGGTTAATACCGAGGCTTCTTCTTGTACCCCGCCTGAATCAGTAAGCACCAAATAACAGCGGTTCAATAATTGGATAAACTCCGGATAGACTAACGGAGTTAATAAGCGCACCCTATCTAAATTACCTAAAATACGAGAAACAACCGGTTTAACATTAGGATTAGGATGTACAGGATAAATTATCACAACCTCCGGATTTTTGGATAACTCTTTTAATGCATAACATATATTTTCAAGAGGTTTGCCGAAATTTTCCCTCCTGTGGGCAGTTACTAAAATTATTTTCTTTCTTGCGGGAAACTGTAAAGTTTTAGATCCGAAAGAAACCTTGCTATTAATTATCATCTTTAAAGCATCAACAATAGTATTTCCTGTTACAAAAATAGTTTTTTTACTGACGCCCTCATTCAATAAAGCCATTTGAGCTTTTTTAGTAGGAGCAAAATTATACACTGATAAAATACTGATGATTTTCCTGTTAACTTCTTCGGGGAATGGATCGTATATGTTATCAGTACGTAAGCCGGCCTCAATATGGCCGATAGGAATCTTTCTATAAAAACCCGCCAAAGCAGCCGACATTGCAGAAGTAGTATCGCCCTGAACTAAAATCAGACTAGGTCTACTCTTTGAAATAACCTTAGTTAACAAATTAATACTAACGGAGGTCAATCTATCCAAGCTTTGATTTTCTCGCATTATATTTAAATCGATGTCGGGTTTTAAATTAAATAATTAAAGAACCTGATCAAGCATATACCTGTGCTGAGCTGTAACACAAACAATAACTCTGCATTTTTCAGGATATCTCTTTAGCTCTTTTATAACCGGAGCCATTTTTATGGCTTCGGGACGCGTACCGAAAATACAGATTATCTTTTTCATCTAAACCTCTGTAATTGGTTTTATTTAATACCGATTATCGAGTACATTCCACCAAAGGGTAGCTTCTTAAAAATTTCCTCCAAAAAGACAAACATCGAAAGTATTTTTGGAAAAAAAATCAAATATTCACATTTAACGGTAGAAAATCCCGCATTCTTCACTATATTAATTAATTCCCATGAATAATAAGTCGTCGGGAATAACGAATTCCTGTAGCCATCAAGATATACTCCCACATCAATTGGGCAAGTTTTAACAATATGGCGCGATACGGGATTAAACGGATTAAAATCATAAACAGCTATAATTCCTCTCTTCTTTAAAATACGCTTGATTTCTTTAAAAGTCTTGGAAATTTTTTCGCCATCTTCGATATGATGGATTAAACCATACATAACCACAATATCTGCGCTACCGTCTTTAAATGGCAAATCTTCGGAGCGACACAAATTAAAGGTTACATTTTTTAAGTTTTTCTTGGCAGCATATTTTAACATTCCGTATGAATAATCACAGGCATAGATATGCTTAAATTTACCCTGAAAATACTCCGTCGTCTCTGCAGTTCCACACCCAAGGTCAACACATACAAGGCCTCTGGTATCTTTAAAGATTTTTTTTGCTTTATTTAGCAGGTGGTTTGATTTAACCTTTACATAATATTTATGATTCTTGACTGACTTGCTCTCATAATCAAAACCGATTCCATCGGAATCGTTTTTAGAGCTAAACCAGCCGCTATTATTTCTCTCCATATCTAAACTTTAGTAATATTCCCGACCCTATACAGCATCGTTATTGTTTTTAGGATTGTTTTTAATATTTTCATTTTACTCTTGCCGAGTTTCCGGTCATACCGCAACACAATAGGTATTTCAATGGCTTTGATATTAATGCTTCTGAGTTTGATAAGTAATTCAGCCATACAGGCAAAACTCTCTTCTTCGATTAGGTTTCCGCCAAACTTACCATAACCCATCCTCAGGCAACCAATCGAATATGCCCTATACCCTGAAGTATAATCCCTGACTCCTTTTATTGGAAACAGAATCCTCATTAACCATGAGGCGCCAATGCTAAGTAATTGTCTGAACCAAGAAACACCGAATACCCTGCTCTTAGGAAGGTATCTGGAGGCGATTACCACGTCAAAACCCTCTTTTAATTTATCTGTCATAAGAGGCACAAGTTCCGGGTTATGGGTGTCGTCTGAATCTAAAACCACAGCTATATCTTTATCTGCCGAAGATAAAGCTATTGATTGTTTTAACAAAGAATCTAAAGCAACACCTAAACCCATATTTTTTTCTCCGCTTATTATCGTAATAGGCAAGGAGTTTTTATAACCGGTTAATAATTCAAGACTTAAATCGTTGCTGCCGTCATTATAAGCAATAAGCTGATAACTGTCTTCGCCTTTTTGCATCTGCTGGCGTATTTTCTCGAGGAGTCCAGGAAGATTCTTTTCCTCATTATATACAGGCAACAGGATAAAAACCATAATAGTTATCTTTTAACTCACAGAGAAACGTTTAAAATAATCAAAACCGAATGACAATAACCTGTAAAATTCAAAGGGATGCCTAATGCGTCTTAAAAGTATTAAAAAATATCTGAACCGGAAATAATACTCTTGGTAACTCTTGCGTAAGATTTCATCAAGTTCATCCTTTTCAATGCCGGGTACCTTTATGACAAACTCCTTCCCGCCACACAAATAATTATCCCAATTATCGCTAACGATTAATTTCTGTTTCATTGCAATATTAAAAAATTCTGTCCCGGGATAAGGCGTAGCAGGATAAAATTCCACATAATCAGAGTTTATTTTTTTAGCTAAATTTAACGTCTCCCTGATTGTCTCTTTAGACTCACCGGGCAACCCAATCAAAAAATAAACCAGAGATCTGATACCGGTCTTCTTTAAGATATTTACTGTCTTTTGAATTAACTCCGGATTTATACCTTTCTTAATATTTCTTAAAATCTCGACATTTGCGCTTTCTCCCCCGATTGAAAGCATATAACAACCTGACTTCTTCATAAGCTTAAACATCTCTAAATCATTTTTATCTACCCTAGTATTTGACCACCATATAATTTTTAATTTTCTATCAATTATCCCTTGACACAGTTTTTTAACAAATTCCGGAGAATTGGTAAAATCGTCGGCATACATCCATATATGCCGCACTCCTAATTGAGGAATTAGGTAATTTTGAATTTCATCAAGTATGCTTTCTACTGATCTGTATCGGACCTGTCTGCCATAAAAAATTGACGCTACACAAAAAATGCATCTGTGGCTGCATCCTCTTGAAGTATTTACCATAAGGTAGGACTTATTCAATACGGGATGGATATATTTATTTAAGTCAAAATAATGCCAGGCAGGATACCCTAAAGAATCTAAATCCCCATTAAACTCTCTATCAAAATATGCAATAACATTATCGTTAATCCTTATCGTTGCGCCTAATACAGGAAGATTTCTATTCTGCAGGAATTTAACCAGATCTAAAACAACCCACTCTGGCTCATTTCTAATTATACAATCTATAAATTTAAACTGTTTCATTATATCCTCATGCAAAGCTGTAACATGAGTCCCAAAAATAGCAAAGAAAATAGAAGGAAACCTTTCTTTAAAGGATTTAACAAACCCTATATCAGAATTAATAGACGGGGTTGTCGTATTCATCAAAACAAGTTCCGGATGGAATTTCTCTGAGATTTCAAATACCTGATCTGCGGACATTCCGGAAGCAATACAATCTATTACTTTAAGATTATGATCTTTCTCTAATATCCCAGCGATATAAGCGATAGTCATCTGGGGAATACAGTTTGTCCTCATATCCTGCGGAGACTGGCAACGCCCTTCCCTGATAATTGCTGAATGATACGGCGGATTAAGAATTAATATTTTCATTTTTAGCTTTTTCAAAAATTTCTACCCATCTTTTGCATAAATCACTCCAATTATAGGTTTTTAAAACATAGTCCCTGGCGCGCCTGCCCATCACTTTTAATCTTTCTCTATTAGATAAAAGTTCCGATAAGCCGCCCTTTAATCCCTCAACAGTAGCGTCAACTGCAAGGCCTCCACCCTGTTCTTGAAGCTCATCAAAGTCACATTGCTTAGTCAAAAGTACCGGTGTCCCCGATGCAGCCGCCTCAAGTGCGACTATAGTCATAGTATCGAATCTTGATGGGATAACGAATAAATCGGCACTACAATAAGCAGAAAATTTCTCTGTACCAAAAATCGGCCCTAAGAAAGTTACTTTATCTTTAATATTAAGCCTGTTAACCAGCTGCCTAAGCTCTTCGAGAAATCCGTAATTATTACCGGCAATTACCAGCTGATAGTCAGGAAAATTATTGGAGATTCCGGCAAATGCCTCAATTAATAAATCAGGGCCTTTAATACGGTTAAGTCTGCCGATAAAAAGTATTACCGGCCTTGAATCAAGATGATAATTGGAGCGGAAAATCTTTTCCTCAGAATTAATTAATAACGAATCCATAATCAGACCATTAGGGACGAGACAAATCTTATCCTTAGGCACACCCATTTCTTCATAATCTTTAACTTCCCTTCTGGTTACCGCTATACACATCTTTGAATTCTTAACCATTGAGCGGGTAAAAATAGCTTTATAAATATGCTTAAGTAATTTCAAACGCCCGTCGATTTTTAGCCAACCCATTGCTGAATATATATAAGGGCGCCTGTAAAATCGCAAATAAAGATACGTAATTACATTAATTAGCGTCCAATTCATCGCTAAATGGACGACATCGTAATCAAATATACTGCGCCTAAGCCAGCCAAAAAGCCCTAGAGGAATCCTAAAACGCTTGGATAGGTATGGCAGGGCAACTACTTTGACGTTGCCGAGCTTACGGATATACTCTTGGTCCCAACCCTGTCTTGTAGTAAGGATGACGCAATCCTGGCCTGCTAAGGATAAATGCCTGCTTAACTGATAGATCCTCTCAACAGAACCTCCACCCTCAACCGGATCCAGGCACATTATTACATTAAGGATACGCATTGTTTTGGCCTTGCGACAGAATGTCTAATATCGTTGATTTTATATCCCTTACTTTTTTATAGCCAAGAGTTGCTATTTTAGAATAAGAATAGATACGTCTAGGATGGGAATGGGTCGGCAGCATTTTAAATAAAAACTGCAGGAGATTAGGCGCTATCCCGAGATCAAAAAAGTATTTAGTTTTATACCCAAAATACGAATTAATGATCCCTTCTACTGATGCATAATTATTATCCGGATCATCGTCATCCGAAATATTATAGATATCCTTATTTTGTTTAGCCGTAGTAGTTGCCAATAAAATTAGCGCCGCAACAACATTGTGTACGCTGACATAGTTTAAACGCCGGTTCTTAAGAATACAGTGAAGAAGATAATTTTTAAGTGTCTTACCGCTAGCAAGTCTTTCTATTATAATCCGCATCCCTTGCCCTTCCGGACCGATTATTTCTGAGGGCCGCAAAATAGCCAACTCTATACTTGCAGGAAGCTGACTACACAATTTCTCCTCTATCTCTAATTTTGTTACTTGATATTCTCCCTCTGGTTGCGGCAGGGTAGTTTCCGTGATAATCTTATTCTCCTTAAAACCCACCACTACCGCGGTACTGCAGTGAACTATCCTTGCAACATTTGCTCCTTTTGCAGCTTCAATAAGGTTTAAAGCCGCCTCCATATTTGCTGAGCGGTTATTATCAATGTAAGCCAGATGAATGAGGGTACAATTTGGTTCCAAAAAGCCATTCAGGCTGGCGGGATTAAGTAAATCCCCCTGACAGATAACAATATTATCTTTTGATTGGAACTGAGAGCTAGATGAATGGCGCAGAAGCAACCTTACCTTAAAACCCAGAGATAAACATTTGGAGACTAAATGCCTACCTAGAAAACCGGATGCTCCTGTTATGGCTAAGGTATTCATCAAGCTAACTGCTCTTTATTAGAAATCTTATATGCAAAATAATATATCCAGACAAAGAAGAATAACCCATTATAAAAATAGTGGCCTTGCCTAAACAACTGCAGCAGGAACAAGACGAATATCGCCTTGCTTATTATATGTAAATTTATATTTTCGGTATTTCTAATGCGGAACTTGAATAAAAAGTAAAAAACCACAAACAAGCCTAATAATCCTGTTTCCGAAGCCAGGCGAAGGAACAAAGAACCAGCATCTTCTCTGTTTACCGGGGGATACTTGGGGTAATCGCTGTACCATATTGTGCCGCTAGAGCCGGGTTGAATTATTTTATCATAAGAAAGCGGATGGCTTCCCAAACCATGCCCGATTAACGGATTATCCGCAAAACTCTTGTAGGCAACGTAACCGTTGCTGACTAAAGCATAAACGCTCAAATGCGCTTTAGATATCGGCTTTGCCCCGGTAATAATATCTATTGTATGGTTTGTTCTTTCGTGTATTTCAGGCAGATAGCGATATAGCGAATATGCAATAACTGGTACAATAACCACAATCAACAATATAAACCGGGATTTTCTCATTCCGGTAAAGATCAAAATTAGGCTTATTAAGATTGCAATATAGGCAACCGAAGAGAACGACAAAATAACACTTATAATTATCAATAAACTTGAGATTTTATTCAGATATAATTTTCCTTTATTTAGAACGCTAGCTAACGAAACAAATACTGCCGGGATCATCGTCATTGCAAAATGTGAAGGCTCCATACAGATTGAATTAACCCTCAACAGACCGCCACCAGAACGCGTACACTTCCACCTGTTTACTATCCAGCTAAAATCATATCCGTATTCAAACCTTAGCAGATAACTAATCTCTTGAAAAATACCGATCACCGCTATTATTAATGCGATCTTAAGGTAAATCTTAAACAGCTCTTCGGCTTTAAATTCATTGGCAACTATTAATAAATAATATGCAATTCCTGTCACTAATATACCTATAACCTGTTTGGTCATAAGAAAAATAGTATCATTTTTAAGGTATACATTTAACAAGGAACCTAGGACTAAACACATTAATATTTCTAAAAACCAGCGATTGATATAGATTTTACGATAAACAATGATATATAAAATTAAAAAAGCGGCTATAAAAATATAACCAGTATAAAAATCAAAAGGCCTGACGGATAAAATAAACCCTCCGGCAAAAATATTAAAAATAAGAAAATGATTAAAAAGATTCAGCATTTGTGGGGATATCTTCTTCTTCATCATCGTCTTAAACTATTATAAAGGTCTATTGTTTCCCGTGCTGTTTTCTCCCAGGAAAAATTATTTATCCGCAATCTACCCTTCTCTATCAAAGACTCTCTAAGCGTTCTATTATTAATTACTTGGGATATTGCCTCGGCAAACGCTCCTGGATCTAATGGGTCAACTAAAATTGCTGCATCAGAACAGACCTCGGGTATTGAAGAACAATCTGAGGCTACAACAGGACAATTACAAGCCATAGCCTCAAGCAAGGGCAAACCGAAACCTTCATATAAAGAAGGATAGACAAAAACATCGGCAGCATTATATAGAGTTACCAAATCATACCGCGATACGAAATCGCAGAAAATAATGTCCTTGGAATAATTGCTGTTCTCCGCTTCCCTGAAGACCTCCTCAAAAAACCAACCTTTTTTTCCGACAATAACCAGCTGATGATCAGCTGTACCCTTCTTCTTAAGCAAAGAAAACGCCTTAATAAGATTAACCATATTCTTCCGGGGAGATATCAAAGAAACCATGAGGATAAAATTTCCGGATATGCCGTATTTTGCTTTCACCATCGCTGAGGCCTCCTCCTTTAAATCTGCCATCGGATGAAAAACCTCATCAACCCCCTCATAAATAACCTTTATTTTTTCTTCTTTTATTTTGTAATTCTGCAAGATGTCTTTTTTAGTATTTTCTGATATTGCAATAATTTTATCCGATAAACTAATACTCCTCTCAGTCAATCTTTCAAGGTATAAACGGTTACGTAACGTATAGCAGTTTGGCAGAAGTTTATACGACAAATCGTGGATAGTAATTACGGCTGGGCATTTCTTAAAATACGGGGCAACGAAAGCCGGCTCGTGAAAAACATCGATCCGTAACTCCTTCATGCGTAGCGGCAAATACAGATGCTGCCAGACAATCTTAGAAAACTGATTTTTAGTCGGGAAATCTGATATATCAAGCAAAAATTCAAAATTTGCGATATCTTCAAAGACATAATTACTACTGCCCAGAAAAAGAGTATATTCATTTTTTTTATCGACTTTTCTAAGATACAGGAGAAGGTAATAAACATATTGAGCTATGCCACTGCGTGAACCCTGGAGACTTCTTGCGTTAATGCCTATTCGCATAAACTAATTTCCCATACTTCTACAAAAATTACTTTTTAATTTCTCTTTTATTCTAATAAGGCTACTATTATTGGAAAGCAATCCTTCCATAAAAGGAGTGGACAAAACCAAACTAGCCAGATAACCTAATCCAACAGGAAGCTTTATTTTTCTTTCAATATACCTTCTGCGGATTATTCGTTCAATCCTTGAGCCGATTTTAAAGGCTTTAATGCGCTCTTCTCTGTTCATCTCAGGAGTATAGAAATAGGGTTCATTAACAAAATGCGAAGCGTTATTCAAAATATAATCCTGCGAATGCAAAAGAAGTTTATTTTTCTCAAGCCAATCATACAACTCAGTTGTCGGAAACGGTATAATATTATAAAATTTTGCGCTTCTTACCGGATAACGCAACGCGAAGGAAAATGATTTTTCAACATCGCAAAATCTCTCCCCCGGAGAACCGATCAAAAAGAAAAGATCCACATCAAAACCAAGATGACAGGCATTTTTTACACTTTCCTCTATCGTCGCTAGGCTTTCTCTCTTTTTAATATTTTTTAAAACGTGCTCTGTCGCTGCCTCTACCCCGAAAGCAATCATATCAAAACCAACCTCTTTCATTTTTTTCAGAAGATTATAATCAACCCTATCAGCCCTAATTCCGTTCGGGCATTTTAACCTTATCCCTTTAAGGTTTTTTTCAGCCAACAACCTACAAATATCTTCAACTCTTTTTTTTAACAAGCTGAAATTATCATCCAGTATTAAAATATCCCTATAACCACGCAGGTACCAATACTCTATTTCCTTAACAACATTCTCGGCACTTCTCTGTCTAAACTCCTTACCTATAGCTGATAAGACCGGACAATAAATACAATCATACGGACATCCGCGGGAGGTGACTATTCCGATCTGTTTGGCAGGGTAAAGGGATAATTCAAACGATCTAAAGGTTGCAAACGGCAAACAATCTAAATCCGTAATAAAATTTTCATGCGGATTGACAATAATATCTGCGTCTTTCCTGTACATGAACCCCTGGATCGATTCAAAATCATCTCCTTTGCATAACTGGACTACACTGCAATCTCCCTCAAGGATTATGCCATAATCAATTGCCGGACACTCTCTTAAAACCATCTGCCTAAAAGTGGAAATGTGCGGTCCTCCTACAACAATTTTTATTTCGGGATGATTTGTTTTTAAACGGGTAATCAGGCTATATATTTCTTTATAACCATGAGTCATAACAGTAAAACCTATAAGATCGGGGCGGTAACTCGTTATTTTTCTTTCAAGATCATCATAAGTATACTGAAGATTCATA
>Ga0233423_10000895_pt1 | contig 15208 bp, 12 predicted proteins | sample Watercolumn_Mata_FD_180713 | JGI IMG/M metagenome (GOLD analysis project Ga0233423, IMG submission 180713) | Freshwater microbial communities from Lake Matano, South Sulawesi, Indonesia - Watercolumn_Matano_2014_112_MG | ecosystem: Environmental > Aquatic > Freshwater > Lake | place: Indonesia...
TGGGGCAGATCGGCCGGGGGCTGGTGGTGCTCCTGGGGGTGGGGCACGGCGACGGCGAGGCCGAGGCGCGCCTCCTCGCCGAGAAGATCGCCAACCTGCGCATCTTCAAGGACGCCGCCGGCAAGATGAACCTCTCGCTGCTGGACAGCGGCGGCGAGGCCCTGGTCGTCTCCCAGTTCACGCTCTACGCCGACACGCGTCGCGGCCGCCGTCCCGGCTTCACCGACGCCGCCCTGCCCGATGTGGCCGAGCCGCTGGTGCAGCGCTTCGCCGACCACCTGCGCGCCGCCGGCATCCCCGTGGCCACCGGCCGCTTCGGGGACATGATGCTCGTGGAGATCCACAACGACGGCCCGGTGACCATCCTGCTAGACACCGACGTCTGGGCCCACCATTGAACCACCAAGCATGCCCTGAGCTTACGAAGGGACACCAAGACACAAAATATAAAAACTTGGTGTTCTTTGGTGCCTTGGTGGTTAATTCCCTCAGACCATGAACCCGAAAACGCTGCACACCCTGGAATTTCCCAAAATCCTGGAGCAACTGGCGGGCTACACAGCCTTTGCCGCCAGCCACGAGCTGGCGCTGGCCCTGCGCCCCACCACGGACCAGGCCGAGGCGCAACGGGGGCAGCGCGCCACCAGCGAGGCGCGGCGCCTCATGGATTTGAAGCCCAACGTCTCCATCGGCGGGGCGCGGGACGTGCGCGACCTGGTGCGCCGGGCCAACATCGGCGCCGCCCTGGAGCCGCTGGAGTTTCTGGACATCCTGGCCACCCTGCAGAGCGCCCGCGCCCTGCGCCAGGTCATCGTCAAGCTGGGCGACCAGCTCCCCACCCTGGCCGAGACGGCGCAGACCATCCAGGACTGCCCCGTGCTGGAGCGCGAGATCACCCGCTGCATCACCGAGCGCGGCGAGGTGGCCGACGACGCCAGCCCCGCCTTGAAGCGCCTTCGCAGCGAGCTGAGCGTGGCCCACAATCGCCTCCTCGATCGTCTGAACGACATGCTGGTCTCCCAGGGACTACAGCACCTGCTGCAGGAACCCCTCATCACCCTGCGCGATGATCGCTACGTCCTGCCCATCCGGGCGGAGTTCAAGGGCCAGTTCCGCGGCATCGTCCACGACCAGTCACTGAGCGGGGCCACGCTGTTCATGGAGCCTCTGGCCACGGTGGAGTTGCAGAACCGCTGGCGAGAGTTGCAGTTGGAGGAGCAGCGGGAGGTCGTCCGCATCCTGCGTGAGCTGGCCAAGCGCGTCGCCGATAACGGGACCACCATCCTGGCCAACGTCAGCGCCCTGGCCGAGCTTGACCTGGCCATCGCCAAGGCTCGCTACGCCAACGCCATGCGCGGCGTGGAGCCGCAATTAGTCAGTTCCAAGTTTCAAGTTCCAAGTTCCACGTTAGGTAACGTGAAACTTGAAACCTGGAACTTGGAACTCGTAAACGCCCGCCATCCCCTGCTCGACACGGCCACGGTGGTGCCCATCAGCCTGCACCTGGGGCGAGATTTCGTCATCCTGGTGATTACCGGGCCGAACACCGGCGGCAAGACCGTCACGCTCAAAACCGTGGGGCTGCTCTCGCTGATGGCCCAGGCGGGCCTGCACATCCCCGCCCACGAAGGCTCGCGGGTGCCTGTTTTCCAGGGCATCTACGCCGACATCGGCGATGAGCAGAGCATCGAGCAGAGCCTGTCCACCTTCTCCTCGCACCTCACCAACATCGTCGAAATCTTCAAGCTGGCGGACAGCCGCTCCCTGGTGCTCCTGGACGAGCTGGGCGCCGGCACCGACCCCGTGGAAGGCTCGGCGCTGGCACGATCAATCCTCTCCCGCTTGCTGGCGCGCCGGGCCATGACCCTGGTGGCCACCCACTACGCCGAGCTGAAGGCCTATGCCTACACCACGCCGGGCGTGGAGAACGCCTCGGTGGAGTTCAACGTGGAAACCCTCTCGCCCACCTATCGCCTGAGCATCGGCCTGCCCGGACGATCTAACGCCCTGGCCATCGCCTCCCGCCTCGGACTAGATCCAGGCATCATTGAAGACGCTCGAGCATTGCTCAGCCCCACCCAGGTGCGCGTGGAGACTTTGCTGCAGGAAATCCAGCGGGATCGAGAGGAGGCCGCCGCCCACCTGGCCGCTGTCCAGGCCGCCCGCGAGGACGCCGAGAAGATTCAGCGTCGCCTGAACAGCGAGCTGCGGCAACTGGAGGAGAGTCGCCAGGAGCTGCGCACCCAGGCCCGCGCCGAGGCCGAGGCCGAGCTCGCCGACGTGCGCCAGCGCCTGCGCCAACTCCTGGCCGAGCTGGAGGCCACCATCCGCCGCGAGCAGGCGGCAGTGGTGCGGGAGCAGGCCACGGCCACGCTGGAAGAGGTCAAGCAACTGCAGCAGGAGGTCGCCGCCCTGCCGCCGCTGGCTCGCCCCCCCGAGCTCGTGCCGGTAGCGCCGGGCGAGCTGCGCCTGGGCAGCACAGTGTGGGTCAAGAGCTTTGGCCAGGCTGGCGAGGTAGTGGCCCTGCCCGACGAGCGCGGCCAGGTGGAGGTGCAGATTGGCGCCTTCCGCACCACCGTGCCCGCCGACGACCTGGAGGTGCGTGGCGGGAAGCCCCAGGCTCCAGTCCGAGAGGCTATGGAGGCCCGGCCAGCCAGGCTAGAGGCCGCGCCGCTGGTGGACCTGCAACTCGACCTGCGCGGCCTGCGCGCTGAAGAGGTGACTCCCGTGCTGGACAAATATCTCAACGACGCCTACCTGGCCGGGATGCCCTTCGTGCGCATCGTGCACGGCAAGGGCACCGGGGTGCTGCGCCAGGTGGTGCGCGAGATCGTGGCCAAGCACCCCCTGGTCAAGACCTTCCACACCGCCGAGCAGCACGAGGGCGGTGAGGGGGCGACGGTGGTTGTGTTGGCGGTTTAAAAATTGCAGAGGGCGTCTGGCTAGTCCTGGTCCGTTATGTAAAGGTGCCGTGTTGCGTGGTGCGTGTTCCGTGCTGAGTAACACCCAAAACGGAACACGAAACACGCAACACGCCGTCACTCCACTACGCTACGCAACTGATTCTTTCTGCACCTGCCTTCCCTAAAAACAAGGAGGATGCTTTGTTGAAAATACTCGTTACTGGCGGGGCGGGGTTCATCGGCTCGCACCTCTGCGCCGCCCTGCTCGCCGACGGCCGCGAGATCGTCTGTGTGGACAGCTTCATTACCGGCAATCGCCGCAACATCGCCCAGCTTCTGGACCACCCACACTTCCGGCTCATCGAGCACGACGTCATCGAGCCACTGGACCTGGACGTCCAGGCGATTTTCCACCTGGCCAGCCCCGCCAGCCCACCGGGCTATCTGAAGTTCCCCCTCAAGACCGCCCTCACCAATTCCCACGGCACGTACCACCTGCTGGAGTTGGCCTTGCGCCACCAGGCCATGTTCCTGCTGGCCTCGACCTCGGAGGCCTACGGCGACCCTCTGGAGCACCCGCAGCGCGAGGACTACTGGGGCCACGTCAACCCCGTCGGCGTGCGCAGTTGCTACGACGAGAGTAAACGCTTCGCCGAGACCCTGACCATGCTCTACGTGCGCCAGTACGGCCTGGATGCGCGCATCATCCGCATTTTCAACACCTATGGGCCACACTCTGACCCCCACGACGGGCGCATCGTGCCCAACTTTGTCACCCAGGCCCTGCGTGGCGAGCCGATCACCGTCTACGGCGATGGCACGCAGACGCGCAGCCTGTGCTACGTCGCGGATATGGTGGAGGGCCTGCGCCGGGCGATGTTCACGCCAGAGAGCCCGGGCGAGGTGTTCAACCTGGGCAGCCCGGAGGAGCACAGCGTGCTGGAGTACGCTCATCTCATCAAGCGGCTGAGCGGCTCCGCCTCGCCGATTGTCTACGTAGCTGCGCCGCAGTTGGGGCTGCGCATCATGGACGACCCCAGCCGGCGCTGCCCGGACATCGCCAAAGCTCGGCGCGTGCTGGGCTGGGAGCCCCACGTGCCCCTGGCCGAGGGCCTGTAGAAGACCATCGCCTGGTTCCGGCAGGTGGTGTGAACAGAAGGCTGCAACATATTGTATTTCCACTGCCTTTGTGCTACAATGGGTAGTGGCTGCACAACACACTCCAGCGTCCTGCTTGCCAACGCAAAAGATTGGCGAAGCGAATGCTACAAAGACATAGAGCATTAAGGAGCTCAGATGGCACTTGACGCAGCAAGGCGAAACCAGATCCAGCAGGTTTTTGAACAGTTCGTCCGCAACAGGGCGCGCACGATTCGCCGCCTGAAGATTGAGGACTTGAGCATCAATCCTTTCCTGATCCGGATTCTGGCAAAGGAGATGGGCTTGCATGATGCCAAGTCCATTGTCAGGTGGCTCTTGAGCCAGCGACTGGAACGTGGCACCGTAACATCGTTCGGTATTGCCCTGCAAAATGCAGCTAAAGTGTTTTCAGAAGGCACAGGCGTGGAGGGAGCAGACATCCTGAAGACCAAACAAGGCCGTCATCACCACATGCAGGTGAAAAGTGGTCCCAACACTATCCCGAAAGACTTGGGGGTTCGCATCTCGCAGCTTCTGCGCTCTGCACAGAGGCGTAACCGCGGCTCGGTGGCGCTCTTCGGCATGTGTTATGGTAGCAAGCAGCAGGTCAGCAGTATCGTTCGACAGTATGTGGAGCAAGAAGGCGGCATCAGTTGGTTGTCAGGACGTGAGTTTTGGGAGTTCATCTCCGACGACCCAAACTGCATTGATGAGATCTACGCCATTGCGGCCAAGGTGGGAGAGGAATTCAGAGACGCGCAAGGCCAAACTCTTTCTGAGATCCTTGAGGCCAAAGCCCAAGAACTGCAAGAGCAGTTTGAGGAGTTGTACGGCAAGAGTAGCCACCTTATGTGGGAGAACTTGCTGAAACGCAATTCGTGAGACAGCCATGACCTTCATTGAGAAGAATCTGCCAATCGAAAATCTAAATCCTGTTGCTATGTCCGAAGGCAATGCTAAAAAGCCGGTCTACCAGATGCACAAGTGGTGGGCGCGGCGGTTGGGTAGCGTGTTTCGGATGATTACGCTTTCTGCTTTCAGCCAAGTGGACGAGTCAGAGCTAAGCATCTGGCAGAAGTTTTGTAATGGCGCTGATCTGCAGGCTAAGGTTGTCCTTGACCCATTCATGGGCGGTGGCACAACGATAGTCGAGGCCTTGCGACTTGGCTGTAAAGTCATTGGCGTGGACATCAATCCTGTCGCCTGGTTTGTGACCAAGAAAGAAGTTGAGCATGTTGACCTTAATGCTTTAGATGCTGCATTCCATGACCTAGAACGGACGGCGGGCGACCGAATTAAAGACTACTACCGTACAACCTGCCCCAATGGGCATGATGCCACTGTGATGTATTACTTTTGGGTGAAGGTCGCTGATTGTGCCAGGTGTGGTGCCAAGGTAAGACTCTTCCCCAACTATGAACTATCAAGGCGAGACCACGTCAATGTATGCTTGTGTCCACGCTGCTTGCAGGTTATTGGGACGGTAGGGCATGACTCGCAGACGATATGCCCGGAATGCGGAAACGTTTTTGACCCACGCCAAGGTGTATCCGGGCGAGGTTTGTTCCGATGCTCTGAGTGTGGTGAGAAGCAAAAGTTATTGGATGCTGTTGGTCGCAAAGGTACGGCGCTTGATATGGAGCTGCATGCTTTGGAAGGGTATTGCGAAGCGTGTGGCCGATTCTTCAAACGTATAGACGATGACGACCTAAGACACTGGGAGCAGGCAAAAGCAGAGTGCGAGCGGCGCAACGGAAGCCTTTTGTTTCCCCGTCAAATGATTCCAACAGAAGGGCGTAGTGACCCGCGTCCCGTAAACCATGGCTACACACATTTTTGGCAGATGTTTAATGAGCGCCAACTGTTTTGCCTGTCTATACTGCTTGAGCAAATCCTCAAAATACCAAACCAGAATATCCGTGAGCTGATGCTGACGGCCTTCTCTGACTGTCTGGACGCTAACAATATGTTTTGTAAGTATGAAATCGAGTGGCACAAGGTCTCTCTATTTTTTGGGCTGCACGCTTACCATCCCATCGAGCGTGCTACCGAGAATAACGTATGGGGTACAGCTTTTGGGCGGGGTACATTTGTCAGGTGCTTCGAGAAAGTGCGTAGGGCAAAGGCCTACTGCCAGAAACCATATGAAAGACTGCTGGATCTGCGCGGTAATCGCTACAGCAAGTTCACAGGTAGTGAAAGAATTGAAGGCCAGCTCGTAACAAGCTTTGAGGAATTGGCGCAAACTGACCGTGCGGCACTCCTGCGCTGTCAGAGTTCTGAAGATTTGTCCTTCGTCCCAGACAAGTCGGTTGACGCCGTCATCACGGATCCACCTTATTTCGATAATGTGCAGTACTCAGAGCTTGCTGATTTCTTCTACGTCTGGTTGCGGCTGGCTTTGACAGATGCGTATCCGTGGTTTGAGCCTGAACTCTCCAGCCGTTCCGATGAAATCGTGAAGAACGATAAGCTAGGAAAAACAGCAGACTTCTTCAACAGAGGTCTGCGGCGGGTGTTCGCTGAATGCCATCGCGTTCTAAAAGATGATGGCTTACTCGTTTTCACCTTCCATCATAACAAACTATGGGCATGGGAGGGGATGGCCCAACTTCTTCTGGACGCTGGCTTTTACGTTTCTGCCACACCAGTTGTACGTTCCGAAGGGAAAAGTGGCTTTCACAGCAGCAAAGGCAATATACGATACGACTGTGTTCTAGTATGCCGTAAAGGGCCTAGTTCTTGGGCTGAATGCCACTGGTCATCTCTAAAAGAATCGATCTTGGATGATGCGGTCTTGTGGGTGCGGCGCACACTTGACTCAGGAATGCCGATTAACGAGGTGGATGTGTTTACAATAGTGACGGGGAAGACAATTGAGTATTATACAAAAGCACTTGCCAATGGGAAGTGTAGCCATAGCAGGGAAGTGGCGACACTGACAGACGCTCTGAAAGAAATGGCAGACTTAGTGGCCCACGTTGGCGCGAGTGCCGAGATAGAACAGCCTGAGCTTCCTAAAATCTATGCCGCAAGGGTAGAGCAACTTACTCTATTCGTGATAGAGTCAAGAGCAAAGTACGAAGGGCGTAACACTGAAAAGGCGAAAGACTGAAGCAAGTGATAGAATTACGGAAAGGGAAAACCCATGACCAACCAACCTTCGCACGCGGACACAGGCTTCACCATCGTCGCCCGGGTGATCCGGCAGGAGGGGCATTGCGCCTTCGGCCATCAGGTGGGCGACCAGGTGGTCTTTGACGGGCAGACGGTACAGGGCAAGATCTGCCTCCACGCCCTGTACAGCTTTCTGCCCAAGGTGTTCGCTATGCGCTACGGCGCTGACTTCCCCTGGCTGAAGGACAAGGACGTGGCTAACCACGCCTGCCCTGATGCCAAGAATCCGGTCGTCTTTGAGATCCGGCGGGTGCGGTGAGCGGCGCATGGCAGGAGAGAGGGTGAATAGCAGCCACAATGCCGTAAACAAGAGCACTGCTCTGCTCATTGCCACGCTGAGCGCCTTCCTCACGCCCTTCATGGGCTCCTCGATGAACATCGCCCTTCCCTCTATCGGGAAGGAATTGGCTCTGGACGCGGTCGTCTTGAGCTGGGTGGCCACCGCCTACCTCTTGGCCGCAGCGATGTTCCTCGTCCCTTTTGGCAAGATCGCCGACATACAGGGCCGGAAGAAGATCTTCACCTACGGTATATTCGTCTATACCCTGGCCTCGCTGCTTTGTGCCTTCTCCACCTCCGCGCTCTGGCTGATCGGCTGCCGTATCGTACAGGGCATTGGCAGCGCCATGATCTTCGGCACAGGCGTGGCGATTTTAACCTCAGTGTTTCCCGTAGGCGAGCGCGGCAGAGCCCTGGGGATAAGTGTCGCTGCGACCTACACCGGACTATCTGTGGGGCCGGTCTTGGGAGGATTCCTCACCCAGCACTTTGGCTGGCGCAGCATCTTTCTGGCCAATGTGCCTCTGGGCCTGGCGATCATTCCCCTGGTGGTCTGGAAGTTGCAGGGCGAATGGGCGGCGGCCAAAGGAGAGAAATTCGATTTTGCCGGCTCCGCAGTTTATAGCCTCTCGCTGGTCGTCATCATGTACGGCTTTTCTCTGGTGCCGGCACTGCCGGGGGCCGGGCTGATCCTGCTCGGCGGCCTGGGGATTTTGGCCTTCGTGCGCTGGGAAACCAGAGTGGGCAGCCCGGTCCTGAACATGAACCTTTTCCGCAATAACACTGTCTTCGCCTTCTCCAATCTGGCGGCGTTGATTAACTACAGTGCCACTTCCGCCGTGGGCTTCCTCTTGAGCCTTTACCTGCAGTACATCAAGGCGCTCAGCCCGCAAAACGCCGGCCTGGTCTTGGTCTCGCAACCCGTGATGATGGCTATTTTCTCGCCCTTAGCCGGCCGGCTGTCCGACCGCATCGAACCAAGAGTCGTCGCCTCCACCGGTATGACCCTTACGACTATCGGGCTTTTGCCTTTCATCTTTCTGAACGAAGGAACACCGTTGGAGTTCATCGTCGCCAGCCTGGTGCTACTGGGTTTTGGCTTTGCCTTGTTCTCCTCGCCCAACACTAATGCCGTGATGAGCTCTGTGGAGCATAGATTCTACGGCGTCGCCTCAGCTACCCTGGGCACGATGCGCCTGACCGGCCAAATGCTGAGCATGGGCATCGCCATGGTGATCCTGGCCATCTACGTGGGCAAGGTCCAAATCACGGCGGCGTACTATGCCCTGTTTTTAGCCAGCCTGCAAACCACCATCGGCGTTTTTGCGGTCCTGTGTTTCTTGGGCATCTTTGCCTCCCTGGCCAGGGGCAAGGTGCGCTGAAAGCAAGGGCCAGAGGCCCTTGACAAAGTGGCAAAACCTGCTATAATTTTCCGCCAAGACGAGGAGGCAGCCATTACCTATTTTTCGATTTTCGAGCGCCGCACCGAAAAATCGCCAATCGGCAATCGAAAATCGGCAATCGCCAATCACAAGGGGGGTGGTTCAGCCAGGGCTTCGGTGCAAAAGGCTCCCGGGCATATGACGGGAAAGCACGCCGTCGGGGCCACGGGCAAGGGGTTGGCTCCCCAGAGATGACTGTCCGTAAGAATTCTCAGGGAGGAGGTTCTTTACCATGAAAGCCTACAAGATCCTGAGCGTCGTTGTCCTGGCCAGCCTCATCCTCAGCCTGGGTGTGGGCTGCGGCCAGGCCCCCGCCAAGGGCACCATCAAGATCTACGCCAGTTGGCCCATGCAGGGAGCGATGATCCCCGAAGGCACGGCCATGCTCAACGCCGCGAAGATGGCTCTGGATGAAGTCAAGAGCACGGCGGGCGGCTACACGCTGGAACTGGTCTTCCTGGACGATGCTTCGCCCACCACCGGTTCCTGGGACGGCCAGATCGAGGCCAGCAACGCCCAGAAGGCCATCGCCGACGAGTCCGCCCTGGTCTACTTCGGCACCTACAACTCCGGCGCGGCCAAGATCTCCATGCCGCTGACCAACAAGGCCAATATGGCGATGATCACCCCGGCCAACAGCTACCCCGGCCTGACCAAGAAAGGCTTTGCCCCGGGTGAACCGGATATCTACCGCCCCACCGGCAAGATCAACTACTTCCGCACCTATGGCGCCGATGACTTCCAGGGGGCGTCCGGCGCGTCCTGGGCTAAGTGCCTGGGCTACAAGAAGGTCTACATCCTGGACGACCGCCAGCTCTACGGCAAGGGCATTGCCGACGTCTTTGAAAAGAAGGCCAGGGAGCTTGGCCTGGAGGTCGCCGGCCATGACGGCATCGAGTCCGTGAACATTGACTTCCGTGCTCTGCTCACCAAGGTCAAGGCCTCCGGCGCCGATTTGGTCTACTTCGGCGGCCTGGTGGACTCCGGTGGCCCCCAGATCCTGCAGCAGATGGACGCTCTGGGGTTCTTCAAAGCCGGTGTGAAGATGATGTCCGACGATGCCATGTACACCGACGCCGTCCCCGCTGCCGTCAGCCCAGCGGTCATCAACGGCAACCTGCTGGTGACTTTCGCCAGCCCCGCCCTGGATCAACTGCCTACTGACGTGGGCAAGAACTTCTTCAAGAACTACAAGGCCAAGTATGGCAGCGACCCCATCGGCTGGTCCCTCTACTCCTACAACGCCGTGCTGGTGATCATTGATTCCGTCAAGCGGGCAGCGCCCAAGCTGGCCACGGCCAAGACGGTAGATGAGAAGCGCATCGCCGTCCTGGAGGCCATGCGCGCCACCAAAGACCTGGATGGCGTTTCCGGGAAGATCACCTTCGATGCCAACGGCGATCCGACCACCTACCTCATGTCCGGCTTCCTCTTCAAGGATGGCAAGTATGTCTGGCAGCGCAACCTTAGTGGCGACATGAAGTGCCAATAGGCTAAAGGCAATTTAGTGTTACCCTGGCGATGGCCGCAACCTTCGCCAGGGTAACTTTTAGCCGGTTCGTAGTGAGCGACGTAGCATCAGTACATCACGATTCTGTCATTCTGAGCGCAGCGAAGAATCTCCGTGACCCTAGAAGGAGACCCTTCGCTGCCGCTCAGGGTGACTCTTGTGGTACTGCCTACAAACACTGGGGGAGGTTTTGGTAGATGACCCAAACCGAGCTTTTCATGCAGCTTCTCCTCAACGGCGTCACCATCGGCTCTTACCTGGCGATCATCGCCCTGGGCTATACGATGGTCTACGGCATCATTGAGTTGATCAATTTTGCCCACGGCGACGTGTACATGTTTGGCTTCATGATCTCGTTGACCATCCTGGGCTTCCTGGGGGCGACAAAGGTGACACCGACTGGCTGGCTACTCTGGGTGGTGATCTTTGGCGTGATGGCCGTGACCATGCTCTGCACCGGGTTGATCAACGTAAGCATTGACCGCATCGGCTATCGGCCTCTGCGCCGCGCCCCCCGCCTGGCCGCCCTGATCACGGCGGTTGGGGCCTCCTTTTGCCTGGAAAACCTGGGCATGATCTGGAAAGGCCCCTCGCAGATCAACTACCCTAACCTCGTGCCCACGATAGACATCCTAAACGATATTTTTGGCCTCAAGACCAACGTCCTCTTCACCACCAAGGACATCTTCCTGGTAGGTGTCTCCGTACCGCTGATGATTGCCCTGAGTTTATTCATCCAGCGCACCAAGCTGGGCAAGGCCATGCGGGCCGTGGCCCAGGATCGGGAGGCGGCGGCCTTGATGGGCATAGACATCGAGCGGGTGATCATGTCTACCTTCTTCATCGGCGGAGCCCTGGCCGGGGCGGCGGGGATGGTGGTGGGTCTTTACCTGAACACGGGGCGCTATCTCATGGGCTTTGACGCTGGCATCATGGCCTTCACCTCCGCCGTTATGGGGGGTATCGGCAACATCACCGGGGCCATGCTGGGGGGCTACGTCATCGGCTTCCTCGGCGCCTTCAGCGACCAATACCTCTCTTCCGAGTGGACCCGGGCCATCATCTTCTCCATCCTCATCCTGGTTCTCGTCTTCCGGCCTTCTGGCCTCCTGGGCGAACGCCCGCCAGAGAAGTACTAATCCAATTGCAGATTTTAGATTTGCGATTTCAGATTGAGGGGGAAGTAGAGCATGAGCAAAATGGCACCACCGGTCATTACTGGCGAGAAGGCCTTGCCCCGCCTCTGGCGGCAGCTCTGGCAGCCGGTCAGGGCCCGTTGGCAGGTCTTGCCGGAGAAGAGACGGCGGAGCATCACCTGGACCCTGATCGTCACGGCCCTGGTCGCCTATCCCCTCTTGGACAAGGGCTTGCGTATCGGCACCCTGAATGACGTCACCGACGTGATGGTCTTCGTCGTTCTGGCCTTGGGCCTGAATATCGTCGTGGGCTACGCCGGGCTTTTGGACCTGGGCTATGCCGCCTTCTTCGCCATCGGCGCCTACGCCATGGGCATCTTCACCTGGCCGCCGCACCACCTGGAGTGGAACTTTTGGCTGGTCATCTGGGTCAGTGTGGCCATAGCGGCTTTGTTCGGCATCGGCATTGGGGCGCCTACCCTGCGGGTGCGTGGCGATTACCTGGCCATCATCACCCTGGCCTTTGGCGAGATCGTGCCCATCGCCTTTCGCAACCTGGGTAATCTAGATGTGCGCCTGGGCAATCTGGTGCTGGTGGACAAATTCAACCTGACCAATGGCGTGCAGGGTCTTAACCCGGTGGGGCGACCCTGGATCGGTAATTTCGAGTTCGGTTTCGACCCTCTGCCCTGGTACTTCCTCATCCTTGTCATTGGGGCTTTGGTCATCTTCGCCTCGCGGCGGCTGGAAGACTCCCGCCTGGGGCGGGCCTGGATGGCCATCCGGGAAGACGAGACGGCGGCGGCCTGCATGGGGGTAGACACCATCCGCACCAAGCTCCTGGCCTTTGCCCTGGGCGCCTCCTTCTCCGGCTTCGCTGGCTCGTTCTATGCCGCCAAGCTGCAGGCCATTTTCCCGGAGCTCTTCAAGTTCCAGGTCTCCATCATGATCCTCTGCATGGTCGTCCTGGGCGGAATGGGAAATATCTGGGGCGTGATTATTGGTGGGTCGCTGATCCAGCTCTTCGACCGGGTCATTCTGGCCCAATCCACCATGCTGCTACGCACCCTGGGCAACGCCTTGAACATCCCGGCCTTGACCACGGTAGACCTGGCACTCTGGCGTTGGTTCTTCTTCGGTCTGGCCCTGATCATCGTCATGGTGCTTAAGCCTGGAGGTCTCTTTCCCAGTGCCGTCCGCCGCGCCGAACTACGCCCGGAGGAAGCGAAGATAGGTACGCAGGAACAGGAGTCCCTCTACGAGGACGAGGTGGCCCACGAACGGGAGCCGGTGGACGGACGAGAGGCTTCGTAGCCGATTGCCGATTGGCGATTTTCGATTGCCGATTGGCAATTGGGGAAGTGCTGCATGAACGAAGAGGAATTGAAGAAACGGACAAAGCAGTTTGCGCTGCAGATGATCTGGTTGGTGGAGAAGTTACCACAGAAGCGAGCGGCTCAGATTATTGGCAACCAGCTCTTGCGCTCGGCCACTTCGGTAGCAGCCAACTATCGGGCCGCCTGCCGGGCACGATCTAAGGCTGATTTTGTCAACAAGATGGGACTCGTGGAAGAAGAAGCGGATGAATCGCGCTTTTGGTTAGAAATGGTGATAGAGGCCAACCTGCTGCCAGCGGCTTCGGTACAGAGCTTTATCCGCGAGGCTGACGAACTTACGGCAATCTGCGTCTCTTCGCGCAAAACAGCCAGGAGTAAGGCCCCCAAAGCAAGCCAATAGTAATCCCCTTCAGTTGCCGATTGGCAATTTGCAGGTCACCAATCGAAAATCGCCAATCGAAAATCGGCAATTGCCAATCAAGGAGATACGGATGCCACTCTTGGAAGCACGCAAGATCACCAAGCATTTCGGCGGGCTGGCCGCGGTGAGCGATTTTGATCTCCTCATCGAGCCGGGGATGATCGCCAGCCTCATCGGCCCGAACGGTGCGGGTAAGACCACCTTCTTCAACATGGCCACCGGCCTCTACGGGTCTACTTCCGGCCACCTCTTCTTCGACGGCCGGGAGATCACTGGCCTGCGCCCTAATCGCATCACCACCCTGGGCATCGGGCGCACCTTCCAGAATATCCGGCTCTTCGCCAACATGACCGCCCTGGAGAACATCCTGGTGGGCATGCATTGCCGCCTGAAGGCCAGTTGGATCGGGGCGATCGTCCGGCCCCGCTCCGTGGCCGACGAGGAGGTGCGGGCCAAAACGCGGGCCGAGGAGCTCTTGAACTTCGTCGGCTTGAAGGGCCTGGGCGATGAGCTGGCCAAGAACCTGCCTTACGGCAGCCAGCGCCGGCTGGAGATCGCCCGCGCCCTGGCCACCAGCCCCAAGCTCATGCTCCTGGACGAGCCGACGGCCGGCATGAACCCGTACGAGACGGCTGACGCCATGACCCTGATCAAGCGGCTACGGGACGAGCTCGGCATCACCATCCTGCTCATTGAGCACCAGATGAAGGTCGTGATGGGCATCTCCGAGCGTATTACGGTCCTGGATTACGGCATGAAGATCGCCGAAGGTACGCCGGAGCAGGTGCGGCGCGATCCCAAGGTCATCGAGGCTTACCTGGGCCGGGGCGCGGCGACAGCATAATAGTATTTGCGATTTTCGATTGCCGATTTTCGATTGGCGATTGACGGCTGGGGAAGTGCGGAATGAATGAAGAGGAATTGAAAAAACGGACAAAGCAGTTTGCACTGCGGGTAATCTGGTTGGTGGAGAAGCTACCGCAGCAGCGAGCGGCTCAGATTATTGGCAGCCAACTCTTGCGCTCGGCCACGTCGGTGGCAGCAAACTATCGGGCCGCCTGCCGGGCGCGATCCAAGGCTGATTTTGTCAACAAGATGGGCCTCGTGGAAGAGGAAGCGGATGAATCGCGCTTTTGGTTAGAAATGTTGATAGAGGCCAAACTGCTGCCAGCGACGTCGGTGCAGAACTTGGTCCGTGAGGCTGACGAACTGACGGCAATTGCCGCCTCTTCCCGCAAGACAGCCAGGAGTAAGAGCCCAAAAGCAAACCAACAGTAACCCGTTTCGCTTGGTGATTTGTAGATCGCCAATCGCCAATCGCCAATCGACAATCGGAAATCTAAAATCGGCAATCGCCAATCAAGGAGCTAGGTATGCCACTCCTGGAATTAAATAACGTCCATACCTACTACGGCAACATTCACGCCTTGAAGGGCATCTCCATCTCTGTGGAGAAGGGCGAGATAGCCACCCTCATCGGCTCCAATGGGGCGGGGAAATCCACCACCCTCAAGACTATCTGCGGGCTTCTGCACCCGCGTGAGGGCAGCATCACCCTGGAGGAGCAGCGCATAGACCGCCTGCCGCCGCACCGCATCGTGGGCCTGGGGGTCTGCCAGTCCCCGGAGGGGCGGCGCATCTTTCCGCGCCTCACCGTCGTAGAGAATCTGGAGATGGGGGCCTTCGCCCGCCAGGACACGGCGGGCATCCGGGAGGACATCGCCCGCGTCTTCGAGCTCTTCCCCCGGTTGAAGGGCCGGGAGAAGCAGAAGGGCGGCACCCTCTCCGGCGGCGAGCAGCAGATGCTGGCCATCGGCCGGGAACTCATGGCCCGCCCCCGTATCCTGCTCCTGGACGAGCCCA
>Ga0233423_10000897_pt1 | contig 15198 bp, 17 predicted proteins | sample Watercolumn_Mata_FD_180713 | JGI IMG/M metagenome (GOLD analysis project Ga0233423, IMG submission 180713) | Freshwater microbial communities from Lake Matano, South Sulawesi, Indonesia - Watercolumn_Matano_2014_112_MG | ecosystem: Environmental > Aquatic > Freshwater > Lake | place: Indonesia...
AGTTACTATGGGATCAACATCTTCATCATCCGATTTTTCAGCTAATCCAAACTGTGAATCAGGTGGTTGTTGCGGTGGCGGTGCTTGCAGTTTGAATTAATACTTATGATAAAACAATGTTTAATACAGATGAAGAGAAATTGAATTGACGATTCCACAGATTATACTGTACGCAATTACTGCTCTTATGATTCTCTTCATTGTTCGACGATCGATACAGAAAGCGCGTATGAAAGAATATTCTCCAAACCAAGTTGCGGAACTTCAATATAACGATTCTATTCTTCTGTTGGATGTCAGATCAAAAGAGGAACATAGTCGGCATCACATTCAAGGTTCACTTCATATTCCCGTAAATGAATTGACGAGTAAATTGAATCTACTTGAAAAACATCGCGAAAAGGAAATTATATGTTATTGCCATTCTGGAAGTAGAAGCTTTGTTGCAGCTGCAATGCTCCAAAAACATGGTTTTATCGCATCAAATATGAAAGGTGGAATAAGTGCATGGCACTATCACAATCTCTAACTATTAAGTGGATAAAACGAATTTTACCTGTTATCCTCGGTGCAATAGCTGGTTATTCATACTATTATTTTATTGGATGTGTAAACGGTGCTTGTCCTATCTCCAGCAACCCATACATCAGTACGACGTATGGTGTACTCATTGGTGCATTGTTGGTACCAAGTAAGAAAATGAATGATGAAGGAGTCAAGATTAAATGAAATATGGATTAATAAAATCAACAAAATTGTCGTTTGAAGATGCCATCAACAAAGTGACTCAGGAATTACAAAAGGAGGGATTTGGAGTTCTTACTACGATTGATGTTCAACAAACATTAAAGAAAAAATTGAATGTCGATTTTCAAAAGTACATCATTTTAGGTGCTTGTAATCCGCCCTTTGCCCATCGAGCATTACTCGCAGAAGATGAGATTGGATTACTGCTACCATGCAATGTTATCGTATATGAAAAAGGGGGAGCAACAAACATTGCTATCTTTGACCCACAAGTAATAACAAAAATTGTTGATAAACCTGAAATACATGCGCTTGCTCAAGAAGTACGAACTCGTCTGGAACGCATAATGGCTGCAATATAGTAGTTAGGATAATTATTACAGAGACATTAAACATAATTGGAGTAAGAATTGGCCGAACACTTAACGAAAGACTCGTTCATAAAGAAAGTTTTTAACTATGAGCAAAATAAGGATTGGAAATTTGAGGGCGATGTACCAGCTATTATCGATTTCTGGGCACCTTGGTGCGGTCCTTGCCGTATGGTCGGACCGATAATTGATGAACTTTCATCTGAATATGCCGGGAAGGTTAATTTCTATAAAGTGAATGTTGACGACGAACAGGAATTGGCAGCAATTTTTGGAATCCGAAGTATTCCTTCGATGTTGTTTGTTCCAATTACAGGCAAACCTAAAATGTCTGTGGGCGCATTACCCAAAGAGGCACTCGTCGAAGCGATCAGAAAAGAACTCAATGTAAGTGTGATAAATTAATCAATCTCCTTTGACTATAAATATATCTGTATGTAATGATGAATCCCGTGAACAACGGGATTTACTATTTTTGTGAGTAATACAAGTTGACATTTCTTTGTTGATGCTGTAGATTAATATCGGAATTCTTCTCAATCCAATTTACTAGCTAAAGGAGTATTGCATGAAATACTTATTCTTCGTAATTCCAATTATCCTCTTCTTAGGCTGTTCATCAACTCAAATGATTAGCTATCGTCCCGCCGGATCAAGCGAAGCAGGTTGGCAAATTACTGTACAAAGAAGTGCAAGTGGAAATACTTTTCAACTAATGATTAACGGCACTGTTGTGGTTGAGAAAAATGTAAGTCCAACAACCAACAGCTTGGCAACTCGTACTGAATATCAAGGACAAGAAATTATTCTGGTTGCTACATATACGTCAGGATTCTTAGGCATTGGTACTGGACATGAAGTACACGTGTTTGTCAATAATGAACTGGCCGCAAAGCTGAAAATATAATTTATCTGTGCTATTTATATTGGGGAGAAATTAGCTAAAATTACTTCTCGAGATCTGTTATTATAAGTCAACTCGCTCATTCATGGAGGTGGTTGAGAAACCAGTCAGATTGGTATTTTTATCGAGTCTTGTCGTAAGTTCAATCGGTTTCGGTGCAAGTTTAGCTATTTACATTATGAGTATATACAATCAAACGAAGAAAAATTACACTACACAAAAGTGAGAAAAGAAATATACCTTGTAAGTAATAGAACTAAGGAGAAGTTAAAATTTCACATACTCATCGATATTGCAAAAAAGACGGAATTAATAGCACGAACCAAAATGTATTACTTGTTTTTCGTTGGTCGGTATTCATTATCGTTACTTTTATATTTTACTCCTGCAAATTATTTGCTCCAACGGAAATCCAAAGAACAACTCCACCGACTACGTCTTTCATCAATGACTTAATTCCTTTGCCAGACTATATAGAATGGATTGATAGTTCATTTGAATTAACTGCAGGTACCACTATTTATGTATCTCCAGGAACACAAGATATTCGAAACATTGCCTTATTTCTTGCTGATAGAATTAACGTTTCTACAGGATTAAATATTAAAGTATTAACTGCCAAAGAAATAATCGAGAAGCGAAGTATCAATCTTACTATTGAAAATGATTCAACATTAGGCGAAGAAGGATATGAGCTGAGTGTAAAGACCGAAGTTGTAAAACTGAAAGCAAATAGTCCTTCGGGATTATTTCATGGTGTACAAACCATCAGGCAACTATTACCTCCTTCGATTGAGTGTTCGACAATTCAGTCGAGTAAATGGAAGATGCAAAATGTCATAATTAGAGATTTGCCACGATTTGAATGGCGTGGAGCAATGTTAGATGTAGCGAGACATTTCTTTAGTGTCAACGATGTCAAACGATTTATTGATTTGTTGGCATACTATAAAATGAATCGCTTTCATATTCATCTTACAGACGATCAGGGATGGCGCTTGATGATTAATTCCTGGCCGAATTTGGCCTTATACGGTGGAAGCACTCAAGTTGATAGTGATTCTGGTGGATATTATACTCAATCAGAGTATTCAGAGATTGTAGAGTATGCTCGTCAGAGGTATATCTGTGTAATTCCAGAAATTGATATGCCTGGGCATACTAATGCCGCACTCGCTTCGTATCCTATGCTGAATTATAATAATACAGCGCCAGCACTCTATAAAAAAATCGAAGTTGGTTTTAGTGCTTTGAGCGTCTATAAGGATTCCACTTATATATTCATCGAAGATGTTATTAAGGAATTATGCACAATAACTCCTGGACCGTACATCCATATTGGTGGTGACGAAGCGAATACTATGAATTCAGATGACTATATTCGGTTTATTGAACGCGTCCAGGGAATTATTCTATCTAGAAATAAACATATGATCGGATGGGGAGAAATATCAGCATGTCATCTTTTTCCATCGACAATCGTTCAGCATTGGGAAGGTTCCGGAGCTCAAAAAGCTGCGCAGCAAGAAATTAAAATTATTATGTCTCCAGCATCGAGAGCATATCTTGACATGAAATACAATACTTCTGAAACGTTAGGGCAAAATTGGGCAGGATATATTGAAGTGAAGGATGCTTATGAATGGGATCCTTGTTCTAAACAAAGTGGAGTAACTGAAGCTGATGTTGTTGGTGTAGAAGCACCCCTTTGGACCGAGACCATTCGGACGATGGCAGATATCGAATATATGGCTTTACCTCGCCTCGCTGGTTATGCAGAGATCGGTTGGTCGAAACAATCAAAGCGGTATTGGGATGATTATAAAATTCGTCTTGCAGAACATGGCAAACGGTTAACCGCGATGGGAATTAACTTCTATAAATCTCCCCAAATTTATTGGAAATAAATATTGAATTAATTATGTCAATTGACTATGGTATCACTTATTCTATCCGATATAACAATATATAAACAGAGTTCCAGCCAGTAGCTTGTGTTTCGATTGAAAATGAGTTATCAAAAATCATAACTTTTTTATACTCCTAATAATGAATTAGACTTATGTTCACAAATCTTAAAATATTTCTTATAGATTATAAAAAACAATATAGGTATTTGAAAGAGTATGTCAAGTGGAAGATCAACGGAAAACCGCTGCCTCCACCTCATATAGTAAAACAGTTGGCGATTAGGAAGTACTTGCGAAAATGTTCCATTACTACACTTGTTGAATCAGGAACATATTTAGGTGAAATGGTAGAAGCACAGCGAAGGTATTTCCAAAAAATTGTTACAATTGAACTTTCGCCAGCTCTTTTCGAGAGTGCAAAAAATAAATTCCAAGAATGCAAAAATGTTGAAATTGTGTTGGGTGATAGTGGTGTATTGATAAGAGATATTGTGGTGAATTTAAAGGCGCCAGCAATATTTTGGTTAGATGGTCACTACTCTGGTGGAGATACTGCAAAAGGGAAAAATGTAACTCCTATTCTTAATGAACTTGAAGCAATCATTCAATCGGATAAAGAGCATATAATATTGATTGACGATGCAAGACTTTTTAATGGGGAAGATGAATATCCAACAATCAAGAATGTGGAGGAATTTGTTAAAAAGGCAAATTATAATCTAACGATTAAAGACGATATAATTCATTTGACAAAAATTCCTAGAAATAATCGTTAAATGGCTACAAGAAAAGTAAAATGTTTGCTCGATGATATGATTATTTTGGAGGAGCAATGCCAATAACATATACAGTCGAAAAAAATAATTCTTATGTAAACGCTGTCGCAACAGGTATACTTACGACAGACGAAGTATGTAGTTATCAAAATGCTGTTGAGGCAGATAAAAGTGTTGTAAAGGGATTCTTTGAACTTTTTGATGTTAGTAGAATTACCGAATCAAAAATTGATAATATTGGTTTAGATCAAATCGCTCAACTGGTTCGAAGGAGCAATAAGAGGATGAAGGGATCGAAGTTAGCAATAGTATTATCCAAAGGAACTTCATTCGATCGGGCAAAGTATTACGAAAAAATTGCGTATGATATTCATAACGTGATAGTTTTCAATTCTAGGGAAGTTGCTGAAGCTTGGTTAGGAGTCGTAAAACCAATTAATAATTCAACTGTATAAACTATTAACATGCAGGAATTTCAAATCTTCGACAAGTATATTAATCCCAGCTAACAATTATTTACAGCATTGCCTGGTTAGGTTAATATATATAGCTTTTCCCTCAACTTTATGGTGGAACACCAGTCTTTAAGGTCTATAATTTCTAATGTATCTTTTATTATCAAGCCCCTTGAAACTCAGGAACATAATGAACATTTTGTATTTGTATAAACAGTTTCGCAAATTGAGATTGGAAAACTAGGAGTGTTATAATGAGAATAAAAAAGATACTATTTACAATCGTACTAAGTGTATTTTTGTTTTTTGACTCATTCGCACAACAAATGCCTTTAGTCTATGATGTAGAAAACACAGGTGCAGATTATCCGAAACCATATTTGCCTACATCAAGCGGACTTCCAACCATTCAATCATTGCCCGATCCGTTTGCATGGGCTGATGGAAGAGGACGTATCTCTAATTTTTCAGATTGGAAATATCGACGTGCTGAAATCAGTGCACAACTCCAAAACTATGAACTTGGTAATAAGCCGGCTCCTCCAAGCTCTAATAATATTCAAGCCAGCATATCACAAGATACACTGAAGATAATTATTCAGGAAGGATCTAACACACTTGTTCTGACTGCAATTATTTCTCTTCCTGCTAGTGGGAATGGGCCTTTTCCGGCAGTAATTGGTGTTGGATTTGGTGGCGGTACTGGTAGTCTGCCTTCTGATATTTTTACATCACGTGGTATTGCAACTATCACATATAATTTTAGTCAGGTAGCTCCATGGACACAATCGGGTCGCGGCCTTGGTGGTTTCTATAAATTGTACCCAGATTCGAAAGTTGGATATTTTACAGCTTGGGCGTGGGGTGTCAGTCGTATTATCGATGGTTTGGAAAGAGTCCCACAAGCAAATATTGATCTAAAACACTTAGCGATCACAGGTTGTTCTTTTGCTGGTAAGATTGCACTCTTTTCCGGAGCACTCGACGAGCGCATTGCACTAACAATAACTCAAGAACCTGGCGGTGGTGGTGATGCTACCTGGCGCTTCTCTCAAACAATTGGTTCAAGTGTAGAGATTCTGGCAAACGCACAAAGTTATGGATGGTATCATTCGGATGTCAATCAATTCAATAATGCAGTTACCAAATTACCTTTTGATCATCATGAGGTAATGGCCATGATAGCACCGCGAGCATTGTTCGTCATCGGGAATCCAAGCATGATATGGCTTGCAGATGAATCCGGTTATGTTGGATGTAAGGCAGCGCATGAGATTTGGAAAGCGCTTGGAGTACCAGACAGGTTTGGTTTTTCTAAGGTTGGGCATAGCGACCACTGTAACCTTCCGGCAATTCAGAAACCAGAAGTCGGTGCCTTCGTTGATAAGTTCCTGCTTGGTAAGGATACTACAAATACGAATATTTCAACAAATCCGGGATACACAACTGATCTCAATTCTTGGATTACATGGACCACACCGACGCTTTCTAACGGTATTTCTGTATTTGAATGGGCATCGTTAAGCTATCCATCTGATCTTCAAACTGGCCTGGATACAAATATCACTTTTCGTTGGAATAAGGTGCAAAACGCAGAAAAGTATTTTATTCAAGTATCCTTAGATCCAGGTTTTTCTAGTATCGAAAAAAGTGATTCAACAGTTACAGATACAGTCACAACAATATCAGGCTTATCAAAAACTAAAAGATATTATTGGCGCGTTAAAGTACAAAGTTCAATTGGTGTGTGTCTTTGGAGCAATGTATGGAGTTTTATTACAACTGTATCCTTACCTACTGTACCACAGTTAGTTTCAGCTACTCCGACCTATCCAAACCGGGCTGACTATATAACATTGAAATGGAGAAAATTGCAGGACGTTGATCAATATTATGTCCAATTGTCGAAGGATCAAACATTTGCTACTGTCCTTAAGGCAAGTGCTACAACGGATACCGTCAGAAATATTTCTGGACTTACACAAGGAGATAAATACTACTGGCGGGTTCAAGCAAAGAATTTTGTAGGTACTGGTCCATGGAGCGAGGTGTGGAATTTTGTTGCCAGTGTACAAACCGATGTCGAGGAGTCTGCAATACCGACAGAATATTTTATCGGTCAGAACTACCCCAATCCATTCAATCCGACTACAAAAATTAAATTTGCATTACCTAAAACGTCCCAGACAAAAATAGTCATCTGCGATCTTCTTGGTAGAGAACTCCAGACATTAGTAAATAAAGAGTTAGAAATGGGTTATCATGAAATTATGATCGATGGTAACAATTTTACTAGTGGTGTATATTTCTACAGAATTCAAGCTGGAGATTTCATCCAAACGAGGAAGATGATTTTAACGAAATAGAATAAAATGAGAATTGCTTCGGAGAAATTATTTTATAGAGAGGTGAAGTAAAAATAGAGCACCTTACTTATAAATCGCCCTATTATGGAGCATTGGTTTAGATACTCCATTAGCGCTATATAACATTAAACAAATCGTTGAATTTCACTCATTGCTATCGAAATAAAAAGTCCCATTGATTTCTCAACCAATGAGACTTTCCGTACCGTTTGTAGCGGGGACAGGATGACGATAAAAATATATCGGCATTTCGTTTCATCAATGTGTTGATGAAACTCAACTTGAATTACAATCTATTTGGTACTATGAAAAATGAAAACACCTGGACAAGCCAGGCATTTTCATTTTTTGTAGCGGGGACAGGACTTGAACCTGTAACCTTCGGGTTATGAGCCCGACGAGCTACTCCGCCTTCGGCGGACTCCACCCCGCGATGTGTTTTTTCAACCAGTCTCTTCCCACTCCACTTTTTAACCATTTCTCATGTCGTATAGCGTCGGATCTGGTGCTAAATTCCTTTGAGTATATAATTTTCCAATTGGTACCTTTCTTAGTGAAGTGTGTAGTCTTTTGAGCATGGCATTCAAGTCTCAAATTCAAATCTAAAGTATGTCCAGTGTAATGATAGAATTCATCACTAACCAAGACATAAGTCTGAAACGGCATTAGCATCTCCATAATGAGAAAGCCCCTGACGTCTCAGAGGCTTTTTGTAGCGGGGACAGGACTTGAACCTGTAACCTTCGGGTTATGAGCCCGACGAGCTACCAATTGCTCCACCCCGCGATGTTATTAATAATACAATATACTACCATTTTAATGTGCAGTCAAGATGCTTTCGTACAATGATTCGTAAACCTGAATTAGAAACATCAGGATCTTTCCACTCTTTTATTTACCTTTCCACGTGATCAAACTAGGTTTTCTCAGAATTAAAGGAAATGAGAACCACAATCGTTCCCACACGATGGTTTTTACAGCATGTAATGGTAATAGCAATTATTAAAGATAAATTCATAAAAAATATTCTCTTAAGCATTAATGTGTTCTCAATTAAAAGGAACTTCCCAAATTGGTACCACCCCATTCTAACATTTAATAAAGAAAATTAATATGGCGAAAAATAAATTTACCACATCGTACAATCCTGTAACAGGAAAAGCTATTGGCAAGACTCCAGAAAATACAGCAAACGAATTAGAACGTGCAGTCGCACTTGCTAAGATTGCGCAGAGCGAATGGGCAAAACTAACATTTCATGAACGTGCCCAATATCTGTTTAGAATTCGCGACTACATAGTCTCAAATGTCGATCATATCGTCGAAAGTATTTCGAAAAATTGCGGCAAGACTCGAGTAGATGCACTTAGCATGGAAGTTTTTTCGATTACAATGGCTATAAGTTATTATGCTAACCATGCTCATAAAATTCTTAAGAGGAAACGACTCAGTGGCGGCAATATTCTGATAGCTAATAAACGCGCATATGTCGATCGAGTTCCTGTAGGTGTAGTGGGAATTATTAGTCCATGGAATTATCCGTTTGCCATACCGTTCCATGAAATTTCTATGGCTCTGATTGCAGGAAATGCTGTGATTTTGAAAGTAGCAACTCAATCGCTTGAAGTTGGTAAGTTGATTAAGGAGTGTATTCAAGCTGCTAATCTGCCTGAGAACATTTTCCATATTGTTAATATCCCAGGGCGCGTTGCAGGTGAAGCATTTTTTAATGCTGGCATTAATAAGCTTTTCTTCACAGGCTCAGTTCCTGTCGGGAAGCTACTTATGGAACAAGCGTCTAAACATCTTATACCGGTTTCGCTTGAGCTTGGCGGTAATGATGCAATGATAGTATGTGCCGATGCAAATTTGTATCGCGCTGTAGGCGGTGCACTGTGGGCTGGTATTGTAAATACCGGTCAATCCTGTGGAGGAGTAGAACGAATATATATCGAAGCAGAGGTATATGATGAATTCCTATCAATTTTAAAACAAAAAATGAGTGAATTACGAATGGGTGTTGACGAGGATTCGAATGTCGATGTTGGCTCTATGACTACAAAGGAACAATGGAAAAAAGTAAAATTATGTTATACAGATGCATTGAAGAAGGGTGGTAAAGTATTTCCTGAAAAAAACATTATTTCAAAGAACTTAAAGGGATTGTTCTTCCCGCCAGTCATTATAGAAAATTTAAGAGATGATATGATGGTGGTGAATGAAGAAATTTTTGGACCTATCTTGACGGTTCAAAAAGTGGTAAATGTGGAGGAAGCCATCGCTCGAGCGAATGCTTCAAAGCTTGGTCTAACTGCCTCGGTTTGGACGAAGAATAGAAAGAAAGGTCATGCCATTGCAGCTCGGTTAGAAGTTGGATCTGTAATGATTAACGATCATCTAATGAGCCATGGAATGGCAGAAACACCTTGGGGTGGATGGAAGGAATCGGGAATTGGTCGGACACATGGATATATTGGCTTAGAGGAAATGACTCAACCGCGTTGCGTTATTGATGATATTTTACCGTCTGTACAAAAGAATATGTGGTGGTATCCACACAGTAAAAAGATTTATGTAGGACTAAAAGGTGCTATCGAGTTACTCTATTCTAAAAATCTCTGGAAGAAGTTAACTGGAAGTATACGATTGGTTGGTGTATTTATTCGAACATTCCAGAAGTGATTCTCAACGTTAAGTCTCAGAAAAAAGCCGATGATAATTCCATCGGCTTTCTGATTTTAAAGACTATTCTTCGTTGACCTGCTTTTCCTTTATCTTTTTTGAAGCAATAAAGTAGAAAATTATGAGGGCCAGTCCACCAAAAATTAACATACAAGCAAAAATTGATGATTCTTCATCGAATTCTACGAATTGGTGTATTTGTTCACCTATAAATAAACCAATTCCGACAAAAGTGAAAAGCAAACCCCATTTCAGGTTGCTTAGAATGTTACTCTTCCAAAAAGGAGTTATTCCACCGGATTTGAACTCTGCAGGTGTAACACCTTTCTCAATCATTAACATTCGTTCCTTGTGTCGACCTTCATAAAATTTCCAAAGAATTACAGCTGTACCAATGAAAAAAGTGATTGGAACAAGAATACCAGCATCCATTTTCATTTCTCCGTTAAAGTATTGTGATTGATGTTGACTAATTGCTTTAGTAACTTTGACCACAGGTTTTAAAAAAAGGTTTCAAGTTCTTCTATGAAACCCAAATGAATTCTTTCGAGTCTAAGTAAAGTATAAAAGCCGGCAAATTTAGATGAGTAGTTCAGATAAAGAGATTATACTAAAAGTATTAGATGGTGATGTTCGTGCATTTGGTGCTCTTGTTGAAAAGCATAGTGCAAAGGCGATGACACTTGCATATAAGATTCTTAGAAATCGGGAGGATGCCGAAGAGGCGCTACAGGACGCATTCGTTCGGATTTATCGAGCGCTTCCTTCGTTCGAATGGAAATCCAGTTTTTCCACTTGGTTATATCGCATTGTCTATAATACATGTGTGACGGCAGCCGGGAGAAAAGAAAGACATTATCAAGTCTCGTTAGATAGAGATGATGAAGATAGTGTACCAATAGATATCGCATCAACTGAATTGCTTCCGGATGTACAAGTAGAATCGGACGAATTCGCAAAAATAGTTCAAGAAGAAATTGAAAAGCTTTCACCAGAGTATGGAAGCACTTTTACATTGTTTACAATACAAGAAATGAGCTATTACGAAATCGTAGAAGTGACCGGCCTGCCACTAGGAACAATTAAGGCGAGACTTTTTCGCGCCCGGGCACTTTTGAGACAGGCAATCATTCGTCGAATGAGTGTTGATCTTGTATGAAATTGCAAGAAGGATGAGACCGTATGAATCATATACCTTTTGAAATTCTGTGTAACTTAGCAGATGGTAAAACCATCGATCGGAACCAATCCGAATATGTTTTACACTTGGAGACATGCATAAATTGCAGAAATGAGTTGGATCTCCAGCGTTCAATTATTTTAACTGCTAAACATTCAGGACTCATTCGCCCTTCAAAGAATTTTACACAATTGGTTCTCGAAAATATTTCTCCAGTTAAACAAAAAGCTTGGTACACCAGTATTATTCAAAGTATGGGAAACATTATCGCGATGAGTGCTGTACTTGCTTTTTTGATATACGTTTTTACTGTCGTTGGAACCACAGGTCTTCAAATTGAAAAACCTTCCGATTCTCGAACTTACACTTTGATAATGCAACTTATTCAAGATGGAAGTCAAAAATTTACCAATTTAATAACTCCAAAGATGCCGGTTATACCTCAGGGAAATAATCAAACAAATACAATTCTTGCAATTCTATTAGCTATTCTTGTCCTTTTTATTATTGATAAAATTGCTCAAACTTACATGCGACGAAATAGCTGATTTCCTGCCAATTTATCACTATTCTTGACTTTCTACTCTTAATATTGTATATTGGCACTCACAAATATAGAGTGCTAAAAAACTTTAAATATCTATTCATTAACCATAAAAAGGAGGAGTATCTATGATGCTCAAACCATTGGCAGATCGAGTCGTTGTGAAGCCATCCAAAGCTGAGGAAATGACCAAAGGCGGAATCATCGTACCTGACACAGCAAAAGAAAAACCTGTGTGGGGTGAAGTGATTGCTGTTGGTCCGGGAAAAGTATCCGATGAAGGAAAAGTAATCCCGATGGAAGTCAAAGTGGGCAATAAGGTTCTTTACGGAAAGTATTCCGGAACCGAAGTCACATTTGAAGGTGAAGAATTGTTACTGATGCGCGAGAGCGACATCTTCGCCATAATGCCTAAGTAATTGAAAGGAGAGAATGAATATGGCAGCGAAATTAATTCAATATGATAGTGATGCACGTAATGCTTTGAAGAAGGGTGTCGATCAACTTGCGAATGCAGTAAAGGTTACACTTGGACCAAAAGGACGTAATGTTGTGATTGATAAAAAGTTTGGTGCACCAACGACTACAAAAGATGGTGTCACTGTTGCAAAGGAAGTTGAACTTTCCGATCCAATCGAGAATATGGGTGCACAGATGGTTCGTGAAGTTGCATCGAAAACATCCGATGTAGCTGGAGATGGAACTACAACTGCCACAATCCTCGCACAAGCAATTGTTCGTGAAGGACTCAAGAATGTCACGGCTGGTGCGAATCCAATGGATTTAAAACGTGGAATCGACCTAGCGGTAAAAAAAGTTGTCGAAGGCTTAAAAGAGATTAGCAAGACAGTAGGCGACGACAAAGAGAAAATCGCTCAAGTTGGAACGATCTCTGCAAACAACGATCGTACGATCGGTGATTTGATCGCGAACGCTATGGAGAAGGTCGGCAAAGATGGAGTCATAACCGTTGAAGAAGCAAAGGGAACTGATACGACATTGGATGTAGTTGAAGGAATGCAATTTGATCGTGGGTACCTCTCACCATATTTCGTTACGGATGCTGATCGTATGGAAACGGTGCTTGAGAATCCCAACATTCTCATTCATGACAAAAAAATCAGTGCGATGAAGGACTTACTCCCGATTCTCGAGAAAGTTGCACAAGCTGGTAAAAGCATGCTCATCATCGCAGAAGAAGTAGAAGGCGAAGCGCTCGCTACATTGGTTGTCAATAAACTCCGTGGAACTCTCCGTATTTGTGCTGTTAAAGCTCCGGGATTTGGCGATCGGCGGAAAGCAATGTTAGAGGATATCGCAGTGCTTACAGGTGGTCAGGTAATCTCTGAAGAAAAAGGATACAAGTTAGAGAATGCCACAATTGCTTATCTTGGCACTGCCGAACGTGTTACTATCGATAAAGATAATACAACAATCGTTCAAGGTGCTGGTAAAAAGGAAGAAATCAAGAAGCGCATCAATGAGATCAAACAGCAGATTGATAAAACTACATCGGATTATGATAAAGAGAAGCTTCAAGAGCGACTAGCGAAGTTGTCCGGTGGTGTTGCAGTTCTGAAGATCGGTGCTTCCACTGAAGTCGAAATGAAGGAAAAGAAAGCACGTGTTGAAGATGCACTCCACGCAACTCGCGCAGCCGTCGAAGAAGGTATAGTTCCAGGCGGTGGTGTTGCCTTCTTGCGTACCATGAAAAAGCTTGACGAAGTAAAAACGGAAAACCTCGACCAGAAAACTGGCGTTAACATTATCCGTCGAGTTCTCGAAGAGCCAATTCGTCAAATTGCTGAAAATTCAGGTCATGATGGCGCAGTAGTCACAAATGAAGTGAAAAACGGTAAAGACGATTATGGTTTCAACGCCCAAACGGAGAAATATGAGAATCTGGTAAAATCCGGTGTTATCGATCCTACTAAGGTAACTCGTATTGCTATCGAGAATGCGGCAAGCGTTTCTGGGCTATTATTGACAACAGAAGCTACAATTGTCGAGAAGCCAGAGAAGAAGGAACCAATGCCTCCAATGCCACCTCATGGTGGTATGGGTGGAGATATGTATTAAGAGTTAATAGGTTCGAAGTAATCAGTCATAAAGGGTATTTTACTTCGATATTATCTTAATATTCTTTTTCAAGTATAAAAAGCCCCTCGGTTTAAAGACTGGAGGGGCTTTTTATTGCTTGACATCTCGTATAGAAAATTGTATTTTTTCTCAGGGATTAAATACTAGGTTGATAAAGGCATCCCTAACTAGAGCTGCTAATTTCTCAATAGGTCGATCATCTTCGTATTGTGTTCAATTGAAATCATGCACGATAAAAATTTTTATTGTTTTCAGCTTCATCACCATAGTTCTAACTAACTAAATATAACTTACTATCAAGGGAGTAATAACATGGACGCACTATTCAGTAAAACACTCAAAGCTGGCTCAACAACTTTCTTCATGGATGTGAAGGAGTCGAAAAATGCCAAGAAATATCTCACGGTGACGGCAAGCCAACAGCCGAAAGACGGAGAGAATAAATTTTCAAAACGTAGTGTAACAGTATTCAGCAGCGTAGCGGATGAGTTTGTGAGCGCGTTAAAAGAGGCTAATGATGTGGTTCATGGTGAAGGGGAATTTTCAAAGAAACTCAGGACTGGAAAAATCAATTATTTTGTAGATGTAAAAGAAGCAAAGAATAATTCGCGTTATGTAGCAATTACAGAAAGCCAACCTTCGAAAGATGATCCTAAGAAATTTTCAAAAAGGAGTATCACTGTCTTTGATAACGCCACAAATAATTTTGTTGGGGCTTTAGAAGAGGCGGTAGGTCACTTGAAATAAAAGTCTCTGCTGTATGTCTGTATTATAACAGGCGCTGAGAGTAAAATACTCTCAGCGTTTTTTATTTCAGATGTTCTGTATGTTATTTAATGATTAAAACTTTCAATGGTAACTAATCTTATCTAGAAGCCATCTTAAAAATAGTTTAATATTTAAGTAACAGTGTTATGCTCGCGGATTTCCTGCCTGTTCGTCTACGCACTTTGTGCTCAGGCGAACCTGCTGAAGTGTATTCAGCACGCAGGCGGGTAAGCGGGCATCCCCGACTGCGTCGGGCAGGCCGATAGAAATCCCGCTGTACGGGATGCCGAAAAGCGGCACATTAGGGAGTGATATGTTATTTATGAGATAGGTTCTAGAAACTATTTCAAAACGATCATCTTCTTAGTATCAGAATAATTACCGGTTCTTAATTG
>Ga0233423_10000898_pt1 | contig 15192 bp, 16 predicted proteins | sample Watercolumn_Mata_FD_180713 | JGI IMG/M metagenome (GOLD analysis project Ga0233423, IMG submission 180713) | Freshwater microbial communities from Lake Matano, South Sulawesi, Indonesia - Watercolumn_Matano_2014_112_MG | ecosystem: Environmental > Aquatic > Freshwater > Lake | place: Indonesia...
GGACGGGTATGTTACTTCAAAGAATGAGAGATGCCGAACGACGGGGTCACCTAAAGAGAGCTTTCCCTTTTCCTGAAGCTGGAAGATGGCGATTGCAGTGGCAATCTTCGTGCATGACCACCAATGATATACTGTATTTGGTGTGGCGTGAATTTTCCGCGGTTCGTCGGCCCAGCCGAAGCCTTTACTATATATGATACTGTCGTTCTTAACCACCGCTAGAGACATGCCGGAAGGAGTGCCAGATGCTACGATTTTGTTCATGCACTCTTCAAACTCCGAAATATTTTCTACTTTGACCGGCAATTGAGGAATGGACGAACAAGAACTTAAGAGAGCAAGGGCTATTGTTAATGACAGATATATCAAGTATCGATTTTTCATATTTATCTCTAATGGTGCATATCTCGTACTATCTGCAATGCTAGTTTTGCTTTCTAACGGCCGGAGCTAAGCTGCGCGCGGATTACACTTCAAATGTACTACTAAACGCATATCAGATTCAACCGAGAATGAATTTTCATGCCTGAGCCTGCCCACCGGAGTTGTTTCTCAAACGTAGGCGGGCTTCCCGCGTCAGCTTGAGCGACTGGTTAGGCAGTGTGCTGGATTTTTAAAGTATAGTAAAACCAATCTTAAAATAACCAATTAATCCGAATTCCTTGATTTCAAAATGTTGGATAAATCCATATCCTAGCCCAATATTCCAAAAACCACTTGAACCAATTTTATTCTGAAATCCATACGCTGGACCTATGAGTATTTGATCATATTTGAATCCGATCCACAGAGGAAAACCAACATACGATCCTGAATATTCATCTGTTACCTTTCCACGTTGCCGCCTTTCTTCGATACTGAAATAGTATCGAGGTTCAAGACCAAAACCAATGTCTACACTACTCATCTTTCTCGAATCGATATCTATAGTAAACGAGAAATAAAGTTCAATAAATATAGTAGAATATTCTAATAGTTGTTTTTCTAAAGATATCCCTGGACGGACTAGAATATTGAATCGAAGTATTAAACTTTGTTCAACGGAAAGAGAGTCTGGTGGTTTTTCTTGTGATGAAAGAAAAACTGAATTCAGGAAAGTAAGAAGAATCAAAACTGTTAGTTTCAATTTGTTTTTCTCCTTCGCACACTGCCTAACGGTGGAACTAAGCTGCGGGCGGAAGTACCTTTCAAATTGTACTAAACACCCCGCGATTCAAATTCGATAAGCAAAAAGTACTCACGCTCTTACCGTCAGCTTGAGTGACTGGTTAGGGCGCAAAAATAATTTATTTCTTCGATCGACTTATTATTATTGCCAAATCAACTTCCGCCATCAATGGACTTTCACTTGAAAAAGCCAATCCTGGAGTCAATATTATACTTGGTTTATTTCTGTCTCCTATAGATATGTCTGCACCGAATGCAAGAGCAGTTATAAATATTGATTTGGCCGAGGCTCCTGATAATTGAATAAATGGAGATACTGGTGTACTCGTCGATGGAATAAATAATTCAAGTGTACCAATTACTCCAGTTATACTTTTAATATATCCAGAATAATCCGTAGCAAAACTCTTTACACCAGCAACTCCTAGGTCAATACCAATTATATCATCACTGCTGGGTTTCAGCAATGCTCCTTCAATGAATATACCCGCTGATTTATTGGGAGAATGTGTTGTCGAAGTAGAAAATAAAATGCCGAGAGCAATACGACCTTCCCTTGTATATCCAATTTGTACACCAACGTTTTCGTACGGATTAACTCGGGAATATGTAATACTCGACATAACAATTTTTTCTTTCAATTCAGCGTATTTTACTTGAGAAAAAATGGCTATCGTGTTGATAATAAGGATAAATAAGATAGATACTTGAATGTTTTTCATTTTGATTTGCGCCCTAACGGCCGGAGCTAAGCTGCGCGCCTGCCTGCCGGCAGGCAGGCGAACTGCACTTTGAATGTACTACTAAACGCATATTAGATTCAACTGAGAATGAATTTTCATGCCGGGCTTCCCGCGTCAGCTTGAGCGGCTGGTTAGGCAGCAGTATAAATTTATTGTTTACCAAAGATTCCCCAAACAGAATAATCTCTGAGTAGTTTAGTTTCATCTACTTTGTCTAGATCGGTACCCCAGACATGCAACGAACCAGTTTCTGCTACGGAGATAACTATTACCCTGATGAACATATGATTCCCCACCTTATCCGGTGGGAAAACTTTTTCAAAACGAATGAGGTATCGCGTGGATTCTATTGGGTCGAAATGACCAGGAACTTGGGGTAAACTGTCAGATATTGCTATGACCGTGTACTTCGTTTTGAATTTGAGTGATGGCATTTCGATAGTATCTGCGCGAAGAAACATGTCTCCATAAGATAAATACACACGACTAATTGGAGTGTAAGAACCAAGATACTTTTGGGGAATTTTGTTCTGAGCCAGCACAGTATTTTCTTGGACTATACACCATAAGACAATCATTACCATATATATGAGAAAATGCTTTTTCATAATGTATGACTCTTCTGTTACTGCTGCCTAACGGATGGGTGCTAAGCTGCGGCACTGAAAGTAATGCGCCATGTAGTACCCGAAACCGGATTACGTACTGATAACAAAATTAATTAATCCCCAAGTTATGAGGTAACAGAAACGTACTAATAAAAACTGAAACTCACCACCAGCCATGTAAACTGCACTCAGCTCTGGCCGTCAGCTTGAGCACCTGGTTAGCTGGCATTTGGCTTTTGATACTTAATATTATATTCCATTACTCGAATTCTTTGCCATACTTTCTGACCATAAACATCACTTGCTCATAGATGCCAGCTTGTTTAAATTGGTCAATTTTGAAGTATGCTTTGGGAATGCTCTCAAAATTTAGAATTAGCCAATTATTAACAATTTGCCAAGTAACAAAAAGATCCCAAGTTGCCCAAGTCTCAAGATATTTTCCCTTGATAGATATTCCTTTGTTGTCAACAGAATAGGTAAAAGGTTGATGTAAGTATCGAAGTTTACGATATGTATTCCGATACGCTAGTTGAGGGAAAAAACTGATAAGACCCAAAAAAAGGAAAAAGCACGCAACAGCAATTCCGAATACTATTGTATATATCGAAAGAAACGATAACGCGGCAATGACGATTGCGATGATGCCTTGAGATATAAGCGTCCTCCATCTTTTTGGAGACTTGGCGGCATGCCAAATTGCGATATATTCCTTCTCACTCAAAGACAATTCATAAGAGAAAGAAAATGATTTTTTCATAACGCTATCTTCTGTAGTAAATGGTTAATTCCAAATGCCAGCTAACGGTGGAACTAAGCTGCGGGCGGTGGTACTTTTCAAAATGCACTAAACGCCCTGCGTTTCAAATTCGAAAAGCTAAAAGTACCCGAGCTTTTACCGTCAGCTTGAGTGACTGGTTAGGGCGCAACTTATTATTTGATGATACTTGAATTATTGATAGAGCGTGTACCTCCAAATATCATGATAGTTATTGGGAATAAAGACATAATTATTATGTATGACCGCACGGTAGAGCTGTGATTCCGTTGAATCATTTAATTGATGATTACTCAGACTCCAGGAATAACCATGATCTGTGGACAAATAGACACCATCTTCTTTCGAAACAAGAACAAGTGAATCCTGAGACGTAATAAAATGTGGCGAATTAAAACAGAACGAATTTGTGTATATCGGTAATTTCTCCCAGAGAAGGTTGGCTTTATTACATCGATATACGCCGGGGGATATTTGTGAACCAACTGTGGCATAACAATAATTATCGGACACAGAGAAATCTCCAATAATTCTGTCACCAGGTAATCCCAGGTTCATGTTCTCCCATTGCGACCCATTATTGTCTGAATAATAAATACCGGAGGAAAATGGGCAAGCATAGAGCCGGGTGTTATCTTTAAGTAGAGTATATATCCTTGGATAGAACACTGAAGTTGTCCCAGGAAGTCCTAAATTACATTGAGTCCAAGATAATCCATCGTCCTTTGAACGAAAGACTACTGCATCAATACCTGCACCAATATACAAGTATTGATCATCGACTGCTATAGAATGGACATACATAGTTCGATTGTCCAGGCCACTGTCTCCAGTGAACGCCCAAACAGTTCCTTGCAAATCATATTTTAACACACCTCGGCCACTTGTTGCGGCAAATATTTTTCCATTTCGTCCGATGATAGCAGTAACCTGAATACTATCTGGAATAGTAATGCCAATTCGAGTCCATGAATCACCATTATTGGATGATCGATATAATCCGTAATCTGCATAGACATAGAGTGCATTATCAACGCTACAAAGATAATATGGAGTATTGATTGGAAGATTATGAGTTACATCGACCCATAAATCTTCATTCGAGGAATTATTGTTTGACGGAGATGTTGAAATATTCTTTGAGCAGCACAAGAACATACTCGCTCCAAACAACACAATTAGAAAGTTCGTAAAAAGATTTTTCTTGCTCATATTTTCCCGTTCATAAGTTGCGGCCTAACGGCCGGAGCTAAGCTGCGCGCGGATTACACTTCAAATGTACTACTAAACGCATATTAGATTTAACCGAGAATGAATTTTCATGCCGGGCTTCCCGCGTCAGCTTGAGCGACTGGTTAGGCGCCCGATAATTAATCTCTTGTAGTAAACCAAATGTTTGGGAAACCTCTTTCATCAAGTGCTTTAATCCAACCACGATAACGATGTTGTATGTCCCTTTCATTGAGAATCATATCAAATTTACTATACTGCATAATTTCGACATACACCCATGATCCTTTCCAAGGACCGATAATTTCAATTACGTACAAATTACCATGGAAAGATAAAATTGGTTTGGAGATAAGTGAAGGACTCTCTCGCAAAGTAAGTGGAGGACCGTGGTGATCAAATCGTCTCCAGCCCTTCCTTGAAATTCCAATGAATTCCTTCCAATCCACTATTTCGTACCCAAGGCGCTCGATGTCACTGATCTTAAGATAAACAGGTGGATCGGGTATTACATTATGAAGAACGCGAATGAACTGTTGATTTCTCTCATAGTATTTTAGACAAACACCTTCATAGGTCACTTCAATGCAGTCATTACGAAAATTAGTATAGGTCGTAGAGTTATTATTGAGATATGCTCGAAGCCACCAATATGGGTTAATCATGTTAGAAGAAGCGGGTGCCGAGAATAACACACCTATTGACTTGCCGTCTTTATCATATAAGTGGAGCTCTTGTTTAGGAAAGTTAATAATTTCAGCATGATACCCGCCAGTATCTCTTACAATGCCCGCACCCCAATTCAAAAACTCTGAGGTATCGGATTGAGAGAAGGCTAAATTAAACACGAAACAGATTTGATACACAGTTAACAAATATTTGGTGATCATAGATTTTTTTTACTGTTCGGGCGCCTAACGGCCGGAGCTAAGCTGCGCGCGGATTACACTTCAAATGTACTACTAAACGCATATTAGATTCAACCGAGAATGAATTTTCATGCCGGGCTTCCCGCGTCAGCTTGAGCGACTGGTTAGCCCGCACATATTAAAGTCGTAATTTCCCCGGAGAGTGATCAGGCTTAGGTTTATTTCTACGACGCTCAATCGCTGAATAATCAATAACACCATGAATCCTAATTACGCCTGGAATCCTCGCCAATGATCTAATAGATATTGCTGGAACGAAGCAATTGATTATCAGGCCTTCTTTACCGCGAATATTTGCAATAAAATAACTTCCCGTAGAGTCTAGGAATTCAAAAACCTTTATACTATCAGAATTAATGGTGATTCGTAAACCTACCATACCATTTCGGGCAACAATAATACTGTCAACATCCCAAAATGGTTCATATCTATTATCATAACCTTGTGCAATATCAACTTCATATTTATTTAGCCAATTGAGAAGAGCAGGTTGAATTTTAGTCACTTCTTGGATACTCAGTGCTTGTGGATGATATTCAAATTTCCGTTGATGCGATTGTGATAAACTTGAAAAATCAAAAAGCAAAGCAAGAACCGATATGAATGAGATTACACGCGATATTTTAGGTTTATACTCCATCTCAAATGTGCGGGCTAACGGCCGGAGCTAAGCTGCGCACGGATTACACTTTAAATGTACTACTAAACGCATATTAGATTCAACCAAGAATGAATTTTCATGCCGGGCTTCCCGCGTCAGCTTGAGCGACTGGTTAGCTGGCGCAGATACTATTTTAACACAAAGCGAATAAGTTGATAAGTTCCACCAATAAAGGTAGAATGACTAAAAAGTCCAATTCCTTTCTTGAGACTAAATTGAGCACCAGAATCTAATCCACCTCGAAGGCTCGAATAAGAAGTAATAATTGAATCACCTTCCGTTCTGAGAACTTGCTCATAGATGATATCGTTTCTTGAAAATCGTATTGGTTTATTCAGCTCAATACTGAAATCCATATATGTGATTACTGCAGAACTGTCCAACATTTTTGATGCGGGTATCTTAATAATCTTTGTACCCCTGTACGCAAAATATGCTGAATCAATTTTAAATATTTTCCCATCAAATGGATCTAATCTCTTGTAAACAATAAGAAAAAATTTTTCTCCCCGAATATCAACTTCTGAGACAACTTGACGCGATTCGCTATAATCATACATTTGTCTGTAGTATGTATTGCGCTTCTGGACTTTTTCATTATCTCCGATATAATACCATTGATTTCCTACAGCAAGTGGAAAGTATTCCTTTGGTAATAATTCTTGTTTTGATTCCTGAATAAACAGAATAATGAGAGGGAATAAGATATAAAATAGATTCATAATCTCATCCTGCGCCAGCTAACGGCAGGAGCTAAGCTGCGCGCGAACTGCACTTTGAATGTACTACTAAACGCATATTAGATTCAACTGAGAATGAATTTTCATGCAAAGCTTCCCGCGTCAACTTGAGCGACTGGTTAGGGCGCACACAAAATCATTAAAAGCAAATACATACACCTATGTGTATTGCCCCAAGTTGAAAACTAATTATTCGCGTGTCCGGATATTTAATGGGACGAGTTTTTTCATAACCATATCCGATCGTTCCTGTATACTCGCCAAGCATACTTACCAATTCATAAACTTGACACTCTAGACCAACACTAATAATGCCACCAACCATCCATTGATAATATGTATTGTTAGATGTTCCGACTTCTTGGTTACTATATTCGTGTGTAGATATATATTGACTACATGATAAAGAAATAAATGGACCAACACCAAGATACATTGAAACGGATTTATGTCGATAAAATGTGAAGAGATAGTCAATGGAAAACCGAATATATTCTTCATTGCTGGAGTTGACTTCGTCGTATTTGTAAAGAAGAGAATCCGAATTAAAATAATATACAGGATTATCGTAGGTTCTTTTATCAGTAACTTTAGCCGCGATGTCAATGGTAGTTCGCAATTCAGAATAATCGGTAGTCTTGTATCGATATGATAAGGAAGTTTGATTAACAAAGTTGAATTGTAAAGCATTGCGACTGGAGTCTATTTGTGAATAACTAATTAGCACCGTAATATTTGTTAAAATAATGTATAGTATTTTTTTCATTCAGTATATCCTCTATTTGTGTGCGCCCTAACGGCCGGAGCTAAGCTGCGCGCGGATTACACTTCAAATGTACTACCAAACGCATATTAGATTCAACCGAGAATGAATTTTCATGCCTGAGCTTCCCGCGTCAGCTTGAGCGACTGGTTAGCGTGCAATTTATGAATCACAAGATTTTATTCCTTTACCTTAAAGGTCAATGTGACCTCATCCCAAATAAATCTTTCAACAGTCTTACTCTTACATCGAATTGGGATTGCTTTTTCTAATTCACCTTTGTTGAATACATTAATATCTTTATCACTATCAAGAATATCTACCTTTGTTTTCAAAATAATATCTAAATAGCCATCATCATTTATATCTTTATAGTGAATTGAACTGATTGTTCGGGTTGTAGTATCAGTCCAAGAACTCAAACATGCAAGATAGCAATGGAATTGTTCGACGAATTTTCTATTTTTAATTGTCACAAGAAATAAATGATGGCCATAAATACCCGAACCAGTTGTTTGTTCTTCGATGTGAAATATATTGCCTCTGTTTAAGGTATCAAAATAAAACCTTCCTTCACGATCTAGCTCATATTTATCCAAATAAGTTGGCTTAATACTATCATTAAAAAGATAAAATCCAACAAAACCTGGAACGCATTTAGATAACAAATAATATCTTTCCTTACCATCGAAGGACTTGCATTTGTATAGTTGATATAGATGTTGAAGTATAAAATTTTCTAAAATTATTGGATCCTTATAATTATCTATTCCTATTAGATCATACGCTAAGGCAGATATAAGTGCACTACTATCCATTTGTTGCCTGATGAAATCTAAAGCGAATTTATACTTCAATTTATTTCTGACTTCATCGATTTTCGCATTAATAATTTTAAAAGATTTAATAGGAGAGATTGATTCATAGTATTTCTGTTTTGAGATTAGACCTTTTTGGTACAAATCATAAAGAAGACTATCTCTATTTTGAGAATACACTAGGTCACAGGTGAGAGTGATAATGACCAATAATAGAAAATATATTTTCATTGTTTTAAAAAAACGCGAAATTGCACGCTAACGGCCGGAACTAAGCTGTGGGCGATGGTACTTTTCAATGTGTACTAAACGCCCTGCGTTTCAAATTAGAAAAGCTAAAAGTACCCACGCTTTTACCGTCAGCTTGAGTGCCTGGTTAGCCCGCAACCGATTGTTTACGAATATTTATAAACCAAAAGAACGGCAATACAAAAATATTACCAAGAATTAAAAGAACCATCCAAAGTGTTTTTTTCTCTTTGGGAACAAATGCATTGCCGATAATTTTAATCACCAAGAACAATGTAAATATCAATCCAATTATAATAGTGTATACTGTAAATTTACCGAAAACACCTGGATACAAATCCCAAAAAGTGAAAAGACCTTGGGGTTGTGTCTCTTGTTGTATAAAGGGAGAAATAAACATGAATAAGAGCCATATTGTTATTGGTGCTATCGATAGAATTCCATAAATATACTTTGTACTGGTTTTCAAATTGTTCTCCTTTTAGGTTGCGGGCTAACGGCCGGAGCTAAGCTGCACGCAACCGAAGCGTTCAAGTTTCACTGCCGCCGCGCGTGTTTCTGATTTCAATTTACGCACAGAGAAAAGTACCCGCGCCCTTCGTGTCAGCTTGAGCGACTGGTTAGGCAGCGGTAAATATTATTTTAAAAAACAGACATCTTGACGAATTTGTTTTCGCCATATTTCACCAAAGATCTTATCTAAATATTGAAAAATAGTTAAATTGTATTTTTTGATACAAGTATCTGCGGGTGGCTGACAACCGAAATCATAATATAAAACACCGTATTGTTTTTCAAATAGACTGTCTTGTGAACTATTGCAAGTTGGGGCTATACTACCAATTAAGAGAAGCCTCGGCTTACCTTGTGCAATATCCCTATTCGCATCAATTGAGTCACAATCTGCATAAACTGAAAATTTAAACATTTTAGGGATTGTATCATTTATAGTAACCAAGGTATCTATCATTTCATAGCCCCAGGCATGCACTTCAAGGTGGTATTGGCTAAACGAGATGGAATCTAAAGAAAATTTACCACGTGAATCAATTTCAGCCTGCAATCCAGTCCAGCGTAATTTAATATACCCAACCAATACTGGAGAATTATCTACTCTAGATATGACTTCCCCTTTAATAGTACCAAGCGATGGTCTGGACACTTGAGAATATGCAATTCCACAAAACAGGATCATTATGTTTAGATAAAACATTTTCATTTTGATACCGCTGCCTAACGGACGCGGCTAAGCTGCGCGCAATCTGTCCTTCAAATGTACTACTAAACGCATTTTAGATTTACCAAGATTGAATTTCATACCTACGCTTCCCGCGTCAGCTTGAGCCGCTGGTTAGGCAACGCCGTTACAATTTTTTCCATTTATCATGTTCGGTGTTTTTGCGACTTATTGAATTCATACTTTCGAACATTTTGTTAGTTGCTTTCCACCTGAACATGACAATAATCAGAATTAGAATTCCAACAATCAGTGCAACTGGAGCAAAAACAATTCCACCCCAATAATTTGAATAATTCAATTTACCACCATAAATATTTGAATATCCCATCAGAACAAGAATAGCTCCGAAGAATCCTAAACCAAGTCTTGCAAATAATTCTCGTCTCTTCTTCATATTTATGGTGGCGTTGCCTAACGGCCGGAGCTAAGCTGCGCGCCTGCCTGCCGGCAGGCAGGCGAATTGCACTTTGAATGTACTACTAAACGCATATAAGATTCAACTGAGAATGAATTTTCATGCCAAGATTCCCGCGTCAGCTTGAGCGACTGGTTAGGGCGCAGTTGGACTATTTTAGCAATAAAAGTTTCTTCGTTAGAACGATATCTATTGTTGCTAATCGATAGAAATATACACCACTTGCTTTACCAGATGCATTCCAAGTCGATGAATATCTGCCTGCGAGCTTCTCTTCATTAACCAGCACAGCAACTTCTTGTCCAAGGAGATCGAACACGGACAACTTTACCATACTCTTCACTGGACACTCATAATTGATTACTGTCGTTGGATTAAATGGATTCGGATAGTTCTGATTCAATAAGAATTTCTTCGGGCCAGCGGATTCAATTTCCAAAGGTACTGATTGTACATATGGATCACCTATCGTCCAAACTCCATCAATTGTATCAGTGAGAGCACTAACCGTTTGGTTAGCAGGATTGATGTCCGAGGAAATTAAATGCCACTGCCCAGCATAATATCTAAGCAATTTCAATTGATCAGGATGCAGTCCAACATTGTGTACTTCGCTAAGATCATATGGGAGTGATATAGTACCAGATATTGTACTTGCGTCGCTTGTAATTTCATAAAACCGTTTGATTGCTTTGCCTGAAGAGAAGTTATATGGTGGGGATACACGGGCATGCGTACTAATGGAGATACTTGACCCGTTACATTCTTTGAGTACCATCTTTCCAAAACGCTGTGAATGCCCTACGGAAAAATAGAGAGGTGTGTTGATCGAAGGTGAATGAATGCGGGCTGTTGCCATTAATTCCGCCGGTTGTTCTGGTGTAGAATTCTTGATGTATTTAATAATATTTGGAGTATAATTGGCGAGGCAGACATCAGGACGCAAATCCCCATCGAAATCTTCAATGTGTATCATTCGTCCTCCACTACCTTCGGGGAACAATTGGGGAGATGAAAATCCACCAGAAGGGAGACCGGTAAAGACACAAATTTCTGAATAGGTTTCAGTGACAATATCTAAAATACCATCTCCATTCATGTCGGCCACATTGGCTGTTATCACATCCTCAGTACTTGGAACAGGAAGCGAAAGGGGTGCATCAAAATGACCAAGCGAGTCAAGAGCCATATGGATACCAATTATTCGAGAACGGTCGCCGAATACAATTATAATATCCGGATTGCCATCATGATCAAGGTCTGCCGAAGTCATATCGTTCGGAAAGTGGTTTAGACTTTTAATTATTAACTTTTTGAACTGCATATTTCCCTGGTTTAGGAATACAGCTAAACTATCGTAGTCAAGAATGGCGATGTCTAATTTTCCATCGCTGTTAAAATCATTCATGGCAAATCGATAGTTGAATCGTCCTTCAAATAGTGGGTATGAGGATTCGAATGTGCCGTTGCCTATTCCCTTGAGGTATTCGCATATGATGATAATATCTGGTATTTCGTCTTGATTAATATCCATGATACAAATATCGTCTGAAGAAAAATATGACGTTCTAAAGAGATCATAACTATTGAATACTCCTGGAGATTGTGCTGCAAGAATAACACAAACGAACGGAATTTGTCCATAACCATTAGCAATATCGAGAAGACGATCATTGTTGATATCTGTAGCTACAATATTTGATGCCCACGGATCATCGTCACTCCTCCATAAAATGAGATTTCCAATAGTTCCAAATTCATCTTCGCTATTCATATACGGAATAATTGAAATTCTATTCAAGTTGTCAGTCATATTATAGCCTGCAGCAATAATATCACTAAAACCATTGCCATCGATATCACCAGTAGTGAGAGTCCAGGGGATTATTGGAACTTCAAAATAGTGAATGGAAGAAAAATCTCCGGGTGCTTTTTCTGCGAGAATGACTGCAAGTTGTGAATTTTCAACATCTACTGCAATGATATCTTTCTGTCCATCATTGTTAACATCGCAGACCGTGAGATCCTGGCAACTTCCCCCGAAAACATAAGGCGATCCGGCCGTAAATCCTAAGGGTGTGGAGTCATGCAACAGGACACCAACCATGCCCATAGCGATGTACCCACTTGATCCCGATTGATCTCCGACCACCACATCAAGACGATCATCGTTATTAAGATCACACACGACGACTCTTACTGGTATCAGATTATGCGGTCCGATCGGAAATTTATTGTTTGCGCACAATATACTGCCATCGCCAACTCCAAGAAACACCCCAATGCTGTCTGAAGCATTGTCCCCGATGTGTGAACATAGGGCAACGAGATCGTTCTTGCCGTCATTGTTTATATCGCCTATAGCAATATCTCCTATGAATTCTCCTGATTGGATAGGTACTGCATACGCAGTGGCGGGCGAAAAATAGGGAGAAGGCGTTGTGGCGAGGAGAACATGTATTTTTTTCCCGTCGTTGAGGAGCAAATCCTTTTTCCCGTCTCCGTTTAAGTCTATGGGTTCAATTCGTTGAAACTCAGCATATTCTGAATACAGTGTCACATCAATGACAAGAGGAGCATTGAACTGCCCGGGCTTCTTTTGTGCAATATAGATAGAGAGTGTATGGCCATGTCCAACGATGATATCATTCAACGTGTCGTTGTTGACATCAAAGACGACAATGCTGGAAGGTTGCTTTGTATAGGAATACTCGAGCGATTTTGAAAAATTTGTTCCGTTCGATAGTGAGAGATATACGAATACCTTGCTAGTTGTTGCCTCTTCAACAGAATTATATCGCCCATATATAATATCTGGCCATCCATCTTGATTGATATCTGCCGCCGTAACGCACGTAACCATATAGAGAGAATCGCCTAACGTCATGGCTGTCTGTAAAAACGGTGAAGAATTCGTACCAAATAACACAGATATGTTTGGTCCGTATCCATTTCCGGTTATCACATCGGGTGCTCCATCTTTATTTAAATCAGATAACGCGATATGGTGGGGCTGTCCTATTGTTGATACCGATTTATATGCTGTTTGCAAGGATAGAACTTGTCCGTAAATGTTTCCGGCATTGATCATGGTCGAAACAATCAATGCCAAAGCAATCGGCATAGAACGTACTTCAGATCGTAAAATATTGTCTTTCCACAAAGTTTTCATCAGTACTAATCTCGTTATTGTGTTTTGATGCTTGATTACAAATAGACCTAATATGATTTTACTGCGCCCTAACGGCCGGAGCTAAGCTGCACGCGAACTGCACTTCAAATGTACTACTAAACGCATATTAGATTCAACCGAGAATGAATTTTCATGCCAAGATTCCCGCGTCAGCTTGAGCGACTGGTTAGGCGCCGAAATAATTACATTCTGCCGAATGGTAACCTTGGTATATTCTCAAAGACATAATAAAGGAATATTGCACCACTTACACAGCCAACTACCAGAATACAAGTTTTGAAATAATTAACTTGTGTATTATCTATTGACGCAATAGTATTAATTTCAGCTGTTGGAATATATAGACATTGTTGTGGTAACTTTACCAAACCAATTGTTGACGGTATTCTGGTTTGTGCTGATTTTGTCCATCCAATCAGAAGACTATCTGGTTTCAAGGTCCATTGGTCAAATTCAAATCGTTCTCCAGAATTCATTGCAACTTGAATAGGACGATCTTTGGGTATCTCCTTCCACTCAGTCATTACTGTCACAGTAGCACAACCATTATTCAAAAATGCAAAAGATAGTGTCAGTAAAAATATTAAGAGCTGGATATGTAGTCTGATTAACTTCATCGTTTTTTTTCGGCGCCTAACGGCCGGAGCTAAGCTGCGCGCCTGCCTGCCGGCAGGCAGGCGAACTGCACTTCAAATGTACTACTAAACGCATATTAGATTCAACCGAGTATGAATTTAATGCCTGAACTTCCCGCGTCAGCTTGAGCGACTGGTTAGGCGGCGCTTTGAATCAATATTCAATCTTAACAGGTAAGGATAAATTTTTATTACTGACATCGAACTTAAAAACCATTGATGAATCCTCATGTCCTGGAATAATATTATCTCTTGCAGAAAGCATAATATTGAAATTAGTTGTATCCTGACTTTCAAATGTAGAACAATACACCTTCCCGGGTGTATATCCTTGAGGTAAAGAATAAATATAACCAAAACCAACCATGGGAAATATTTTTGATTTGGGAACCACCATTCCTGATGGATCTTTGCAAGTAATAGATAACAAAAAACTACCACCCTTTTTCAATGGGATAGTATCATTAGGGACGTTAGTAACAAATTCGTGCGCATAGTAAAAATCAGGAACGTTTACCCAAATTGGAACTTGATAGGAAGATGAACCATCCCAGATTTTTAATACTTGATTAACTGGTGACGGAGTTACTTTTCGACCCAAAAATCCAATGGACATTTTAGTCCTTGAAGCATCAGTAAAATATGGATTGTCGGCAATAAAATATTCAAACTCGGTTTGTTCCAGAGTAAGTCGAACATCATCAAAGTGACCAGAAGTTAATGAAATCATTATCTGTTTATTCTCATCGCAAAAAACATTAACAGTATCTGTAACTAATGCAATTTTAATTTCATTAGGAGAAAGTGGATTGTTATGCTCTTTTGAGCAGGAAAAAAGAGATAATAAAAAAAATAACATTAATACAATTCTTAAATGACCCATAATAGCTTCCTCCATCAATATTTAAGCGCCGCCTAACGGCCGGAGCTAAGCTGCGCGCGGATTACACTTTAAATGTACTACAAAACGCATATTAGATTCATCCAAGAATGAATTTTCATGCCGGGCTTCCCGCGTCAGCT
>Ga0233423_10000900_pt1 | contig 15172 bp, 17 predicted proteins | sample Watercolumn_Mata_FD_180713 | JGI IMG/M metagenome (GOLD analysis project Ga0233423, IMG submission 180713) | Freshwater microbial communities from Lake Matano, South Sulawesi, Indonesia - Watercolumn_Matano_2014_112_MG | ecosystem: Environmental > Aquatic > Freshwater > Lake | place: Indonesia...
GCATTGAAGAAATTCGGTGGAAGAATTATAGTAAGTATTGACGCAAGAGGTGATTTGGTTTTGACGCAGGGTTGGACTAAGCAAGCTTCTAAGACCGTAGTTGATTTTGCAAAAGAGTTAAAGAATATAGGCTTTAAGCAATTGATCTACACGGATATTTCCAAAGACGGCACCCTGGCCGGGCCGAATATTTTAGGAATCAGAGACTTGCTTAAAGCAACAGGGTTAAAAGTTATTGCCTCTGGTGGGGTGTCCAGCTTAAAAGACTTACGCAGGCTTAATAAGCTTGAAAGTCAGGGTTTAATTGGAGTCATTATTGGCAAAGCGCTTTATGAAGGCAAACTTGTCTTATCTAGAGCGTTAAAGCTCAATTAAAAAAGGAGGATAAATGAAGAGCAGAATGATAGTGTTGGGCGTGGTCGTTGTTTTTATCTTTTCTTTGAGCGGGTGCGTTACGACGCGTAAGAATGAAGAGTTGGTGAATCAAGGATTAAAAAACAGGATTATGGCGTTGGAGTCTGAATTAAATGAAAAAGATAATGAAATAAATAGCCTAAAAGAATCTCTAATAAAAAGTAGCGAACTGCTAGCGTGGAAGTCAATAAAGTTAGTGAGACTAAAGAGCACCCGACTGCAAAACAAATTCAAACTGCTTTAAAAAATGCTGGTTATTATCAGGGGGCCATTGATGGGAAAATTGGTAAAAATACCCGCCAAGCAATAAAAGAATTCCAGAAGGCAAACAATCTTCCTGTTGACGGCAAGGTAGGTAAGAAGACCTGGGTTGTTTTAAAGGATTATTTAGAAAAGAAGGTTAAATAGAAGAGGCCGGAAGCATCTAGGAGAAGTTAACTGTTACTGTTGCTTATTAATTAAAGTTATATGTTAAGCAAACGCATTATTCCTTGCCTTGATATTAAAGAAGGTCGTGTAGTCAAAGGAATAAAATTCTTAGGCTTACGCGATGCCGGAGATCCTGTTGAGGCAGCAAAAACCTATGATGAACAAGGTTCTGATGAGCTGGTATTTTTAGATATCACTGCTAGTTCTGAAAAAAGGAAGATTTTAGTAGCCTTAGTCCAGAAGATCGCTCAGAATATCTTTATGCCTTTTACCGTTGGTGGAGGCATAAGTGATATTAGAGATATCCGCAATATCTTAAATGCTGGAGCGGAAAAAGTATCAATCAATACTCAGGCAGTTAAATTTCCAGAATTAATAAGCGATGCCGCAAGAAAATTCGGCAGCCAAGCTATAGTGGTGGCTATTGACGCCAAGAGACAAGGTGGTAGTTGGGAGGTATTTATTAATGGCGGAAGAACCCCGACAGGTATTGATGCATTGGTCTGGGCCCAAAAGGTGGCACGCCTGGGGGCAGGAGAGATCCTTCTTACAAGTATGGATTTTGATGGAACTAAAGATGGTTATGATTTAGAGTTGACTCAGGCTGTGGCCCAAAAAGTAAATATCCCAGTGATTGCTTCCGGCGGAGCTGGTTCTTTAGAAGACTTTTATAATGTTTTTACGAAGGCCCGCGCGGATGCTGCGTTAGCCGCCTCGCTTTTTCACTACGGAGAATTTTCCATTAAACAGGTAAAAAAATATTTAGAAGCAAGAGAAGTACCGGTAAGATTATGAAAAAGACAGATTTCAAGTTGGGAAATTTAAAGTTTGATAAGAACGGGTTGATTCCTGCGATCATTCAGGATTATAAGAATAGCCAGGTATTGATGCTGGCTTATATGAACAAAGAATCCATACGTCGGAGTCTAAAATTAGGCAGGACCTGTTTTTGGTCGCGGTCAAGAAAAGAATATTGGGTTAAAGGGTTAACCAGTGGGCATTTCCAGTTTATTAAATCAATCGCCTATGACTGCGATCTGGATGCTTTATTGATTAAGGTGCGCCAGGTCGGCAAAGCCTGCCATACCGGCAACAGAAGTTGTTTTTACAGGAAGATAAAATAAAGGAAATTATTTGGTCAAGCCAACTTTAAAAGAGTTTCTAAATTTCAGCAAAAAGGCTAACGTAATTGCTGTTTACGAAGAAATAAATGCCGACCTGGATACTCCGGTTTCTGCTTTCTTGAAGCTAGAGAAAAGTGATTACTCTTTTCTCCTGGAGTCGGTGGAAGGTCAAGAGAAGATAGCTAGGTATTCCTTTATTGGCACTGAGCCAAGCTTAATTTTCAAAAGTACAGCAAGAGACATAGAGATTATCTACACGCAGAAAAAAGAGAAAAAAAGATTTACCGCTAAAGGCTCTCCATTAGATGAAGTCAAGAAGATAATGCATGGTTTCCGCAGCGTCCAGGTAGGCGACCTGCCGCGTTTTTATGGCGGTTTAGTCGGCTATATCGGTTACGATACGGTGAGGTTCTTTGAAGATATCCCCGACAAGAATAAAGATTATCTCAAGATTCCCGATATATTTTTGATTTTAACAGACACGCTTTTAATTTTTGATCGGCTAAGTCATACGGTAAAGATATTAAATAATGTTATTTTACCGGAAAACTCAAGTGTTTTTAAGAAAAAACAACTCTATGTCGATGCAGTTGATAAAATACAATCCATCCGCAATAGTTTTAATAAAACCATCCAGAAACAGGAAACTTATAGTGGCAGTCCTAAGAAATTAGATATTAAGAGCAATTTTAAGAAGCCAGAATTCATTAAGATGGTTAATATGGCCAAGGAATATATAAAAAAAGGCGATATTATTCAGGTAGTCTTATCGCAGCGCTTTAAAGTCAAAACACAAAAAGACGATTTTGCAATTTATAGGTCGTTACGCAGCCTTAACCCTTCGCCATATATGTATTATTTAAAGTTCAAAGATTTTTCTATTATAGGCTCAAGTCCTGAGATGCTGGTGCGCAGCGAAAATGGATTAGTCCAGACACGGCCTATTGCCGGTACACGCAAGCGCGGCAGAAACGAAGAAGAAGACTCATGTCTTGAAAAAGAGCTGCTCGGCGACGAAAAAGAAAAAGCAGAGCATTTGATGCTGGTAGATTTAGGCAGGAACGATTTAGGCCGCATAAGTAAATTGGGTAAAGTTAAAGTCGATGATTTTATGCGCATTGAAAAATATTCGCACGTAATGCACCTTGTAAGCCAAGTTAGCGCAATACTTGACAAAAAAAGATTTGATATTTATGATGTTTTAAAAGCAGCCTTCCCCGCAGGTACAGTCTCAGGTAGCCCGAAGATTCGAGCAATGGAGATTATCGACGAATTGGAAAATTTAAGGCGTTCTTTATATGCAGGCGCAATTGGTTATTTTAGTTTTTCTCATAATTTAGATACTTGTATTGCTATTCGAACTATACTTTTAAAAGACGGTTTTGCTTATGTGCAGGCTGGCGCAGGGATTGTTGCTGATTCTGTGCCACAAAAAGAATACCAGGAATCGATAAATAAAGCTAAGGCGATGATGGAAGCAATTAAGATATAAGAAAGGAGTAGTATAATGGCAGTGCATATCCGTTTAAGAAGAATCGGCAAAAATCCAAACGGTAAGCCACATTTTCGTGTTACTGTTTTTGACGAACGCATGGGAAGGGATAGCAAGATAATCGAGGAGCTAGGCTACTATAAGCCGATAGACGGCTCAGTACAAATTAAGAAAGAACGCTTGTGCGAATGGCTAAAAAATGGCGCACAATTGTCTACAACCATAAAAAGTTTATTAAAAAAAATAGATAAAGGCCTATCTTCCAGAGGGCAAGGAGCTTAATATGCCTCAAGCTAACGCAGCCAGTCCGTTAGTTCAAGTCTTTCCGTTTCTAATAATTTTCATCATTTTTTATTTTCTTTTAATCCGTCCGCAGAAGCTAAAAGAAAAAGAGCATCAGAAAATGATCGAAGGGATTAATAAAAATGATGAAGTCGTAACTCTGAGCGGGATACATGCAACTGTGGTTAATGTAAAAGAAAAGACTTTAATTCTGCGTATCGATGACAATGTGAAGATGGAGGTTGAAAAAAGTAGCATAGCATATATTAAAAAGCCCTAGATATTTTAAGAAGCGGAGTCCAGATAATGGAAAGAAAACTAATCTATAAAATATTGCTTATTTTAGGAGTTATCGGATTGTGTGGATATTATGCCTTTCCTTTAAATAGGCGTATTAATTTAGGCCTTGATTTAAAAGGGGGGATGCACCTTTTGCTTAAAGTTGATACCAGCCATCTCCAGGGTCAGGCTAAATTTGATGCTTGCGATAGAGCGGTGGAAGTAATCCGTAATCGTATTGATGAATTTGGCGTTAGGGAGACTTCTATTCAGAAGCAGGGAGAAGATGAAATCGTAGTACAACTGCCGGGGGTTACCGACAGGCAGCGTGCTATTGATATAATTGGTAAAACCGCAATGCTTGAGTTTAAGATTGTCTCAAGTGAGCCGGATAAGCTTAAAGCAGCAATCGCAGGGACAGTCCCGCAAGGATATGAATTAAAGCGTACTTTGGATGATAATGAGCCGCTTTTACTAGAAAAAGAAGCGGTGTTGGTTGGCGACGCCTTAACCAATGCTTCGGTGCGTTTTGATCAGAGTCAATTTAACGAGCCTGTTGTTGCCTTGCAATTTAATCCCGCCGGGGCCAAGAAATTTGCTGAGGTAACTGCAGCAAACGTAGGTAAGCGCTTGGCGATTGTCTTAGACGGTAAAGTTCAGTCAGCCCCGCGAATCAGAGAAGCAATTCCTTCTGGTGAGGCGGTAATTACCGGCAGGTTTGATGCACAGGCTGCTCAGGATTTGGCGCTTGTTTTAAGGGTAGGCGCTTTGCCTGCGCCTATGTATATTGAAGAAGAAAGGACTGTTGGTCCGCTCTTAGGACAGGATTCGATTAATAAAGGAATCAAGGCTAGTTTGGTTGGTTGCGCTTTAGTTTTTATTTTTATGGCAGGTTATTATCTTTTAGCCGGGCTAATAAGTGACATTGCGCTTTTATTAAACCTTGTTATGATCCTTGGAAGCCTAGGATTGCTTCCACTGCTATTCCCGGGAGTCAGCGCTACTTTAACTTTACCCGGTATTGCTGGCATTGCTTTATCTTTAGGTATGGCAGTAGATGCCAATGTCCTGATTAATGAACGCATCAGGGAAGAGATTGGTTTTGGCAGAAACCTGCGCACCGCCATAAGCAATGGTTATCAACGTGCCTTCAGCGCTATTTTTGATTCTAACTTTACCACTTTAATTGCGGCGTTTATGTTGTTTCAGTTTGGAACAGGACCAATCCGCGGTTTTGCCGTTACTTTAACCATTGGTTTAATAGCAAGCATGTTTACAGCTATTGTAGTTACCCGAGTAATATTTGAAATTTTGCTTGATTTAGGGTGGATTAAGAATTCTTTGCCTATGCTTAACTTGATTGGGGCAACGAAGATAGATTTCATCGCTAAAAGAAAAATATTTTACGTACTATCAATACTAGTAATTCTTACAGGCGCTATTTCATATTTTAAAAAAGGCCCTGGGGCATACGGCATTGATTTTGCCGGTGGCCAGCTTCAAGAGTATGGCTTTAAGAATCCGCCTTCTCTAGAGAAGATACGCCAGGTTTTAAAAGACATAAATCTTGCTGACGCATCAATTCAACAATTTCAAGATAATCCAAAAGTGATCTTAATTAGGACATCGGAGGATAAAAATCAGATTCTGACCAATAAGCTAAAAGAATCTTTTTCCAATGAAGATATTCAAATATTAAGGATTGAGCGAGTCGGTCCCGTTGCCGGAAGCCATCTTAAAAAGAAAGCCATACTGGCACTGTTCTGGTCGCTTGTTGGTATTCTGATTTATGTAAGTTTTAGGTTTAAGCACGTTAATTTTGCTGTAGCAGGCGTAATTGCCCTTATTCATGATGTGTTGGTAGCCATGGGCTTTTTGGTAATCACATCCAGACAGATTGATCTTTTAAGCGTAACCGCATTTCTTACTATCGCAGGTTATTCTATTAACGATACTATTGTGATTTATGATAGGGTGCGGGAGAATGCCCGTTTATACCGCAAGTTTTCTTTAAAAGAATTAATCAACTTAAGCGTAAATCAAACTCTCGGGCGCACCTTGCTTACTTCCGGAGTTACGCTGCTGGTGGTTGTTGCGTTTTTGTTCTACGGAGGGGAAGTTTTGAGTAATTTTTCTTTCGCTTTGTTTGTGGGATTTATCTCTGGCGTATATTCCACTATTTTTATCGCCTCTCCTTTAGTGCTTGCCTGGAGTGGTAGAGGTTCAAGGTAGAGACAGGGACGATTCTTAAAAATGGGGTCAGAATTATTTTTCCGTTAGTTGCTATTTTAGAAAAATAATTCTGACCCCATTTTTATTCTTACTTCCTGCAATTTTTCATGTCATTTAAGTCTCTTAAATTATACCTTCAGCAGGATGTCCAGTTGGAAAAATTGTCTTTGGCTTTAGTTGATTTCGGTTACAAAAGACAAGAGTTGGTTGCTTATGAAGGTGATTTTAGCTGCCGTGGTTTGCTTATCGATATCTTCCCTTTTTCCTTTGAGTTACCCATCCGTATCGAATTTGATAACACAAAAATAATTTCAATTAAAACTTTTAATCCAGCCAGCGGTCAAGCACTTTGGCAGCATAGCATTGTTATTATCCTGCCATATAAAAAATCGCCAAGCACAAAACATTCGTCATTTAGTGAAGAATCTCCCTTAAAGAATTTTCTGGATTTAAACGTTGGAGATTTTGTGGTGCATAATGAGCATGGTATCGGTAAATTTCAGGGTATGCAAAAAATAAAAATAGGAGGTATGCCTAAAGACCATCTAATAATTGAGTACGACCGCAATGAAAAGCTTTTTGTCCCGGCTGAAACCATGCACCTTGTGCAGAAGTATATTGCTTTTGCCGCAGGCAGGCCTAGACTTTATCGATTAGGCGGTAAAGAATGGCAGAGGGTAAAAACTAGAGTCCGTAAAGGTATTCAAAGATTAGCCTGGGACCTGTTAAGCCTACAGGCAATGCGCCTTGCAAGTAAAGGTTTTAAGTTTTCTCCGGACACAGAATGGCAGGCTGATTTTGAAAGGACTTTCCCATACGAAGAAACCCCGGATCAGGCTAGAACAATGGCCGAAGTTAAACGCGATATGGAATCAACCAAGCCTATGGATCGGCTGCTTTGTGGAGATGTCGGTTATGGAAAGACTGAAGTGGCAATGCGTGCGGCTTTTAAGGCGGTTATGGACAATAAACAAGTTGCCTATCTGGTTCCGACCACCATTTTAGCCGAACAGCATTATAAAAATTTCAGCGCGCGCTTAAGTAGCTTCCCGATAAATGTACAGATGCTTTCCCGTTTTAAGACCGTTGCCCAGCAACAAGAGATTCTAAAAGGGCTTGCCTGCGGCAGCGTGGATATTGTTATTGCCACCCATAGACTTCTTTCGCCGGATGTGACTTTTAAGGATTTAGGTTTAATTATTGTTGACGAAGAGCAGCGTTTTGGCGTTAAAGCCAAGGAGCAATTAAAAAAAATCAAGACAGTTACGGATGTCTTGATTTTAACGGCTACTCCGATCCCGCGCACCTTATATATGAGCCTTATGGGCGCAAAAGACCTGTCAATAATTAATACCCCACCGCAAAATAGGTTGCCTATAAAGACCGTTGTGGTAGAATATGATGCAGACCTAGTGACACAGGCGATTAAACGCGAGCTGGAGCGCGGCGGCCAAGCTTTCTTTTTACACAACCGGGTTTTGGATCTTGATAAAATTAAGGGAAGAATCACAAGAACCATTCCGGATAATATGCGCATAGCTATTGCTCATGGGCAGATGCCGGCAAGACTACTTGAACGGATAATGTCGGATTTTATTTCCGGAGACATCGATGTTTTGGTTTCTACAATGATTATCGAATCCGGAATTGATATACCTAATGCCAATACAATTATTGTAAATAATGCGCATTTGTTTGGGTTAGGCGACCTGCACCAGCTGCGCGGCAGGGTTGGCAGGTTCAATCGTCCGGCCTATGCCTATTTTATGTTTCCGCCAAGAGAGGTCCTTGAAAAAGCCGCTCTAAAAAGACTTCAGGCAATAGAAGAATATAGCAATTTAGGTGCGGGTTTTAATATCGCCATGGAAGATTTAGAGATTCGTGGTGCCGGAAATCTGCTTGGACAGGAGCAACACGGGTTCATAGTAGCTGTAGGTTTTGATCTTTATTGCCGTTTACTAAAAGAAGCAATTTATAATTTTAAGAAAGCAGGTGTTTTTAAATGTTGAGCATAATTAAATACATTACTCTAGTTTTTTTATTTCTTTTTTTATTATACCCTACCACCAAGATCTTTAATTTGAGGGGCAACTTTGCTTATGCGCAGGATAAGGTAGTGGCGATAGTCAATAATGAAGTTATCACCCAAAAGGATCTTAATGATTTCCTGAATTTCATACGTATGCAATATTCCCGGCAACTTAAGGGAAAAACCCTGGAAGAAAAGGTGGCTTCGTTGAAGCAGGATCTGCTTAAGCGTTTGATTGACGAACAGCTTATGCTTCAGAAGGCAAAAGATGAGAAAATCATTATTGAGCCTTCGCGAATCAAGGCAAAGATCGATGAAATTAAAAAACACTATAGCCAGGACTCGGATTTTGAATTGGATTTAGCCAAGCAAGGACTGGTCCAGGCGGATTTGGAGAATAAGATCCGCGAACAGATGCTCATCTACTCTATCGTCGAACAAAAGGTGCGTAGCAAGATAATCGTCCGGCCTGATGAGATTACTAATTTTTATAACCAGAATAAGCGCCAATTTTTGAAGCCGGAAGAGAGGGTTCTCACGGTAATTATTATGCAGGAGCAAAGTTTGGCTAAGACTATAAGCTATCAGTTACGGGTAGGTACGAAATTAGAAGAATTGGCAGGGAAATATTCATTTAGTACGGATATTCTTAGTGTCTTGCAAGGACAAGAATTACGCAGCGAGATCGAAGATACTGTCTTTAAATTAGGGATAAACGAGATATCTGATCCAGTTGAAATAGACAAACAGTACTATATCTTTAGATTAGATGATATTCTCGGCAGCCAACAGATGAATCTGGCTCAGGCGCAGAATAGAATTCAGGAATTATTAATTGAAGAAAAGATGCAGAAAGTCTTAGCCGATTGGTTAGATGAACTTAGAAAGCAGTCCTACATTAAAATCGTCGAAAATTAGAGTGGGTCTTACCATAGGCGATCCCGCAGGTATAGGCCCTGCCATTACTCTGAAGGCATTTAATGCACTGAAAGATAAGGTTAATTTTGTAATAATTGGAGATAGTTTTGTTTTAGACAGGCAGGCTAGTTTGTTAGGGATAAAATCTATAACTAGGGAATTAGTAGATTTAAATAATGTTGAAAAAAAAGGTTTTTCGTTCGGAGAAATAAACGCTCAAAACGGGAAAGCTTCGCTTGAATATCTTGATGAGGCTTTGGATTTAATTAAGAAAAATAAAATAGATTGTTTGGTTACTTCTCCGATTTCAAAAGAAGCAGTCAGCCTTAGAGGAGTTAAGTTTTTAGGCCATACCGAATATCTAGCCGATAAAACTGGATTTAAGGATTTGTTAATGATTTTAGTTAATAAAAAGTTAAGGTTCAGTTTACTTACTAGGCATATTGCACTTAAAAAAGTTCCTGCGGCAATAACGAAAAGTAATTTAAAAAATAATATACTTAAGACAATCAAATGTTTAAATTCTTTATTTTTGATAAAAAGCCCTAAAATCGCTGTTTGCGGCATAAATCCTCATGCTTAAGATAACGGCGTAATCGGCAAAGAAGAGAAACGCTTGATTGTCCCAGCGGTCAGGAATCTAAGCAAAAGATATAAGGGGGCAGTTATAGTCGGTCCGCTTTCAGCAGACGTGGCAATATCGGAAGCGGCTCAAAGAAAATTTGATTGCGTAATTGCTGCTTATCATGACCAAGCGCTTATTCCCTTAAAGTTATCTGACCCAGACAGCGGAGTGAATCTTACTTTTGGTCTGCCTTTTGTGCGCACTTCGCCTTTACATGGCACTGCTTTTGATATTGCCAATAAGGCTGCTTTAGCAAATCCAAGTTCGTTAATCTGTGCTATTAAACTTGCCGTAGGATGCACATTAAACCTAAGAAAAGTCTAGGTCAGAATTTTCTTATCGACAAAAACATACAACGTAAGATTAGAGAAGCATGCAGTCTGTCCAAAGAGGATGTTATTTTGGAGATCGGTTCAGGCACAGGGGAATTCACGCTAGGCCTTGTGCAGTTAGTAAAACAAGTTTACGCCTTGGAAATTGATAGTCGCCTGATATCTAAGCTTAAACAGAAATTAAGGCGTGTCAGCAATTGCCAGATTATAAAGAATGATATATTAAAGTTCGATATAAATAATTTTCTATATAAAAATAAAATAAAACAAAAAATAAAAGTTATCGGAAATATCCCATACTATATTTCAAGTCCGATAATCGAGCACCTCATCGTTTATCGCAATGATATAGACGAGGTCTTTTTGACCCTGCAGAAGGAATTCGGCCGCAGGATTATAGCTTGTTCTGGTTCCAAAGACTACGGTGCTTTCAGTTGTTTCGTACAGTATTACACGCAATGCAGGATTCTCTTTGAGATCAAAAGAACGAGTTTTAGGCCTGTTCCACAGGTTGATTCCTGTTTTTTATCCTTGAAATTCAGAATGAAACCGGCGGTAGAAGTTAACGATGAGCAAATATTTTTTAAATTGATTCGTAGCGCCTTCAACCAGAGGAGAAAAACATTAAGAAATAGCCTGAGCGGTTTTCTGGCTAAAGAAGCGCTCCAGGAATTCTTGGATAATAAAGGAATTGATAAGAATGTAAGGCCGGAGGATTTAACTTTAGGGCAATTTGCGGAATTGACAAAAATAGCCAAAAAAAATCTTGACAATCCCGCCATTTTAGTATAAAATTTCTTACTTTTACAATTCTAGTGTTATAATACTATTTAATTTAACTTTATTGATACCAAAGAAAGAGATTGAATAATTTCTTGAGGGGAAGATTTTTTTTGTTTAGAGGCTTTACCAACAAAGCGAACCCAATTTTGCTGGAGTAGCTCAGTTGGCAGAGCACGTCCTTGGTAAGGACGGGGTCACGAGTTCAATTCTCGTCTCCAGCTTACTAAAATATGCGCGAAATCATAACCTTAGAATGCACGGTTTGTAAAAATAGAAATTATACGACGGATAAAAATAAAAAGTTGCATCAGGATAGGCTTGAGCTTAGTAAGTTCTGTAACTCCTGTCATAAGCATACCCCGCATAAGGAAATTAAATAATATTTAGGGGCGTCGGTTAATGGCAAACCAACGGTCTCCAAAACCGTGACTGCAGGTTCAAGTCCTGCCGCTCCTGTAATATTTGGAGTGTTAAGAAGGTTTAGCAAGAATGGGATTCTTTTTAGGGAATTTAAAGACGGTAATTGAAGTTATAATCGGTATTATCTTGGTGGCGATAATTATAAAAAACTATGCCAAGATTAAAAAGTTTTTATCGGAAGTAAAAGGGGAATTAACGAAAGTTGCTTGGTCAACGAAGAAAGAATTAATGGCTTCGACGATCTTAGTTATTACAACCACGGCAATTATGGCAGTTTTTGTTGGGATAGTTGATTTGGGTTTATCTAGGTTTCTAAGTGCGATATTCAAATGAAAAGCTGGTACGTTGTCCATACGCAAACGGGTATAGAAGAAAAAGTAAAAGCATCTTTAGAAAAAAAGATTTTAGCTAAAGGGATGCAGGATGCAATCTCCAGTGTAGTTATTCCTACCGAGCAGGTTTCCGAGGTTCGCTCAGGAAAGAAGAAGATTACACAAAGAAAATTTTTCCCCGGTTACCTATTGATTGAAATGCAGTTAAGCGAAGAAACATATTTGTTTGTTAAGAATTCTCCTGGGGTTACCGGTTTTATCGGTTTGGGTAGGAAACCGGTAGCGCTCCCTCAGGAAGAGGTTGACAATATACTTAAGCGCACCAAGGAAACGGTAGCAAAGCCATCGCCTAAGATAGTTTTTGAAAAAGGCGAACAGGTGAGGGTAAACGAAGGACCATTTTTAAATTTTAACGGGACGATTGAAGAAGTTTATCCTGAAAAAGGAAAAATTAAAGTAAGCGTTTCTATATTTGGTCGTTCTACCCCCGTTGAATTAGAGTATTGGCAGGTGGAAAAAATATAGCTATGGCAAAGCCGGTTAAAGCACAGATTAAATTACATGTTCCCGCAGCGCAGGCAAATCCTGCTCCTCCTGTTGGCCCGGCACTAGGCCAGCATGGAGTTAACATTATGCAGTTCTGCAAGCAGTTTAATGACCAGACTAAAGGCAGGGACGGATTAATTTTGCCCGTAATTATCAGCGTCTACGAAGATAGAAGTTTTACTTTTATCATTAAGAGCCCACCGACATCTGTCCTCTTAAAAAGAGCTGCAAACTTAGCAAAGGCTTCAGGTATTAGTGGTAAAGAGACTATCGGTAAGGTGACTAAGAAACAGGTCCAAGAGATTGCAAAAACAAAACTGGCGGATCTTAATACCGATAATTTAGAAGAAGCAATAAAGAGCATTGAGGGAACCGCACGTAGCATGGGTATTGCGATTGAAGGATAAAAATGAAAAAACAAAGCAAAAGATACAAAGAATCGATTAAACAGGTAGAACCAGAAAAATTTTATCAGCTAAGAGAAGCAATCGCCGCTTTAAAGAAAATGCCTAAACCAAAATTCGATGGTTCTGTTGATCTGCATTTTAATTTAAGCGTGGACACTAAGAAGAGCGACCAGATGATCCGAGGTACGGTTGTACTTCCCCATGGCACTGGCAAGAAGGTGCGCGTAGCGGTATTCTGTAAAGGAGAGCATGAACTCCAGGCGAAAGAGGCAAAAGCAGATTATGTCGGAGCTAATGAATTAATAGATAAGGTTGCCGCAGGATTCCTTGATTTTGATTGTGCTATTGCCACTCCTGAGATGATGAAGGACCTAAGTAAATTGGGTAAAATATTAGGCCCTCGCGGATTAATGCCTAGCCCTAAGACCGGTACAGTTACTAATGATATTGCCAAAGCCATTGAAGACGTAAGGAAAGGAAAAGTTGAATTTCGCGTAGATAAACAAGGCGGAATACATCTATCGATAGGAAAGATCTCTTTCGATGAGAATCAGATAAGCGATAATGCCTCCAAGGTTATTGAAGCAATTAATGAAGCCAGGCCGGCTTCGCTAAAAGGTAAATTCGTAAAAAGCTTAAATATTACTACTTCCATGAATCCAGGACTAAGGATTATCTGCTGATATGAAGAAAATAGGCTTATTGGTTAAAGAGGTATCTGAGGACCGCATAAAGAACAGTTTTAAATCTTCCAAAGGTTTGATCATCATAAAATATTCCGGCGTATCTAGCCCTGATATGAGTTCGTTAAGAAAGACGCTCAAATGTACAGGTGCCGACCTTTTTGTTGTTAAGAATAGTATTGCCAAGAGGGCAATGAAAGGTTTAGGTTTAGACGATCTGGTTAAATCTATCGAAAATCCCTGCGGAATGGTCTTTTTTAAAGACGAACCCGTTAATACCTCTAAAGCATTATGTGCCTTCCGTAAAGAACATGGTAAACTCGTTTTAGAAGGCGGCTTATTAGAGGATAAATTGTTAACTTTAAAAGATATCGAAACTATGAGCGCGCTTCCCTCAAAGGAAGTGATTAAAGCTCAGGTTGTCGTAGCTTTAAATACTCCAATTTTAAAATTAGCAATTGTTTTGAATCAGACGCTAAAGAAGTTTGTGTACTGTTTGGATCAAATAAGACAAAAGAAATCAAATTAACATTTGGCTACAAGGCGGTATTTTAAGCCTTAGGAAGGCCAAAGCTAAGGAGGAAAAAATGGCAACTGCGAAAACAGAGGAATTAATTAAGTCTATTGAAACGATGAGCGTGCTTGAGCTGTCTGATTTGGTTAAGGCCCTAGAGGAGAAATTTGGCGTTAGTGCAAATATTCCGATGGCTGCTGTCGGAGCAGCTACGCCTGCTGCCAGCGGAGGTGCTGCACCTGGTGCCGAAGAGAAGAGCATATTTACTGTAGTGCTGGCAAATGCCGGTGCAAACAAAATTGCAGTAATCAAGGAAGTGCGCGCCATTACCAGCCTTGGGTTGAAAGAAGCCAAAGATTTAGTAGATGCTGCTCCTAAACCGATTAAAGAAGGCGCCACTAAAGAAGAAGCAACTGAAATGAAAAAGAAGCTAGAGGCAGCTGGAGCTACAGTAGAATTAAAGTAACTCTATGTAACTTTAAGTAATTATGGGTAAATAATATTAAGTAAGTATAAATAAAATTAATTAAGTCTAAGTAATTATATACAAGTAATAATAGGTAATCTTGGTTAAAGATAAGTAAGTTTATATAAAAAGCTTGAGCTTCTCTGTAAAAGTATGATAAAAAGAAAGAGTTTTGGTAAGATAAAAGAAGTTTACGATTTACCTAATCTTTTAGATGTGCAATTGAATACTTATCGTGAATTTCTTCAAATGGATAGAGCGGTCAGCGAAAGAAAGAATCAAGGATTACAGGAAGTTTTCGCCGAAATTTTTCCCATAGAAAATGTTGATCGTTCGGTTAAAGTTGAATTTATCAGCTATTCTTTAGGTAAGCCAAAGTACACAGTAGGCGAATCTAAAAATCGTTCGTTAACTTACGCCGCTCCATTAAAAGTAAAATTCCGTTTAACTACCCCTCAAGAAACAAAAGAGCAGGACGCTTATTTTGGCGAAATCCCCCTGATGACCGAAACCGGTACCTTTATTATCAACGGCGATGAACGCGTAGTAGTCAGTCAACTACAGCGGTCACCGGGTGTTTCTTTCGAAGAAGAACTGCACCCTACAGGAAAAAAAATTTTTTATGGCCGTGTTATACCTTATCGCGGAGCATGGCTTGAATTTAAATATGACCTTACCGAAACAATTACCGCCTATGTTGACCGCCGCAGAAATTTTCCTGCAACACAGATTCTAAGAATCCTTGGTTTTTCGGAAGACAGCCAGATATTTGCCGCTTTTGGTAAGGAATATCCTGAGATTGTTAACACCCTAAAAAAGGATTATACAAAGAATAAGGATGAGGCATACCTTGATTTTTGTATAA
>Ga0233423_10000901_pt1 | contig 15166 bp, 19 predicted proteins | sample Watercolumn_Mata_FD_180713 | JGI IMG/M metagenome (GOLD analysis project Ga0233423, IMG submission 180713) | Freshwater microbial communities from Lake Matano, South Sulawesi, Indonesia - Watercolumn_Matano_2014_112_MG | ecosystem: Environmental > Aquatic > Freshwater > Lake | place: Indonesia...
CTGTAGCTATAGCTATTTCTCGCATTGCCATTGCCGTAATTGCCTTTTCCCGACTCCCCAGCGTATGAAAATCCCATAACAATGTCCAGCAGAGGATATATTTAAAGCTTTCCCGGACCTCCCCCTTTTAAAAGAAGAAGGCCATGTCAATACCCCTTCCCTGTACGATGTCGCGTCCAGCATGATGATTGATGGCTGGCGTATTTAGCTTCATATGGGCAGTTTCATAACTCATACCTGCATGATCAGACATGAATTTTGCAACGTCCCCTTTTTCAGGCTTACCGCAACTCAGATTTACCAAAGATGAAAAATTAAAGTTCCTCTCGATAAACTTACTTTTCTTCCCCACTTTCGGCATATTAAACTCCAAGTAGGTTTTCTCTGGGGTCCAACCAGTCTCTTTCAATACAAACCTCTGCAACTCGTAATCAAACTGAACTTCACCATATTCTCTAGCTATGCTATCCCCCTTTTTAGAAACAGTTTTTGTTTTGCCTACTCAAACCTTCTTGTCATGCAGCGACTAACTCTCTCTGCCTGCGCCTGCTTTCATGCATAACCACTTTAAACAGAACCCTGACAAACTTTTCCCTTAGCCCGTACATCCTGCCCCATTGCTGTCTTTTACTAATAACCTCTACCTCTCGTTCCGGCACGCAAACAGGCAAACTATACGCAGCCTTAATCTCGCCTATCCTGCTGCTCAACTCCATTCTCTTGTCAACCAACTCTAAAATCCTTAAGTCAATCTCGTCTATGCCCTGCCGGTATTCACTTAACTTCTCACGCCAGTCGTCTCGCCACATAGGAATCACCTCCTTTTTCTTAGAGCATATATCACAAAAATAGGCTTGTCAAAATTGGACTTTTCGGAACATTTTCCATAATCTAACTATCTGTTAGATAAAGAGTTATAATAATTTTGTAGTAAATTTTCCACCAAAGGGAAAGGGTAAAATTTTTAAAGAATAGGTTAATTCTAAAGGCGTGTCGCCAAGTAGATATCTAAAGGAAGAAGAAATAAAAAAGCAGATAAGAGAGAACGGAATACAATATTTAGAAGAACGGAAAAATAAACTCGGAGAAATTAATTATGTCCTTGCACAGAAATACTTTGATAAAATAATGATTGAAGACTTAGAGTTGGAGAAGCAAGTGAAGACAAGATTGATTAAGAGGGGAATAAAAACCTTGGCAGATGTAATTGGGAAAAGCGAAGAAGAACTTACTTCAGTAAGAGGTATAGGTAGGAACGGATCATGTATTTATGGCTTGAAAGCAATTTTTAGGAAATACCACATCGATCTGATACTTCCAAAGTATTAGCATCAATAAAAATCCATTTCAATATTTATTTGCGATTTTTCATTAAAATAAACATCGGCATTTTTAGATACCAATTGAAAGGTTTTAAATGGTTCGTCATCAAAATTCTTTTCGTTGACATTAATGCGCCAAAACGTAAAATAAGGCATAGAATAATCAATATTGAAAGGCCTTCTCAACAGTTGTCTTCTATTAATGAACATTTTTGCTTTGTCACGAGAAAATAGGGTGTAATACGATGCAACTCTTTCTGAAATTTCTGCCTTTGATAAATCCCGTATTCTCTGCATTGTGAGCCGTATAATATTTTTTGACTCCCAATACGACATTCTAACAGAACCAGATGGCACAATCCTATCTTCTGTATCTAAAAAAGGTAAAGCGCAATGGTATCCTGTGTTCTTAATAAAAGAGCTAACTTCTTTTCTTATGTCTTTCATGGTGCCACCGATTAGGAGGTGAACAGCATTTATTCTTTCTAACAAGAAGAGGGTTCTCTCTTTCTTGGTTTTTGTAGACTTATTCACTGCCTTTAGGAATAAGCTCTTTCCGGCCTCTTTGCTGAATAAAAACTTTTCATCGAGGTGGGCATCAAACCATGCTCCTACTGGTATATTTTCTATATTAGTAGGCTCAATAATCTTTATTTTATATGCCCTGATAGTTCTTAAAATCCTTTTCAGTCTATGTTTAGGCCACACCTCCCATCCGAAACAACTTCTAACTAAGAAAACATATTTATAAGCAAAAGGATGTAGCCCTAAATTCTTCATTATGTTTTCTGTCGTAGCTAATCTGCCTCTAGGATCATATCCAATTGTATATCTTTCCTTCATATCATAATTACCCCACAAATAAGTGGCATCAAACTCATCCGATGGACTAACTAACAACAAGCCCCTCTCTATTTGTTTAGTAGAAGTCCTAATAATTGGAAGGAGTCGGAAGGTTTTTTGCTGAAAGAAATTTATCTTTCTTATCTTACTAGAAAGATAAATTCTACCCTTTTTGTCTATACGTGATTCTATAAGATTTAGTGCCATGATATTGAATTATACCACTTCCATAAATTCTACAAAAGGATAAAATGCAATTGTCTACATTAAGAGAGACCAAAACCACATTTGACTAGGGTGAGAATAGGAAGTATAATTAAAACAAAATAAAATTATGAAGAGCACACTCGCAATTCAACTTAAGAAATCAAAAATAGTTAAAAAGCAAAGAACCTGTATTTCTTGCGGTCTATTTGCTCTTAAGAAAGGTAGATATCATAACAGGGAATGCAGGAGAGGTTTTAAATTCTGGCTTAATATTACAAAAAGTACTCTCCAAGCACTTAACGCTGAGCATGCCCTTCTTACCTTTATTACCCGCGAAACCATCCTTGATGTTCTACCAAGGCATTCAAAGTTAATCTCAAGATTTTCCTGCCAGAGAAATAAGGGAGAAACTTATATTGATTCGTTTAAAATACTGATTCTGTCCATTGGTAAAAAATGGCATGAAAGCATAAACAAATCGCACTCAAGATTTAAGACAATAAGAGGCATTCGGTGGAGCATCTTAGGCCCGAAATACTACCAGAGACAATTAAAGTCCAAATACAAAAACATCCCAGTCTCAATGCAGAACAAATTAAATCTCTGCGTATCTTATCTTTGACAGAGGAACAATTACTGTTAAGCAAGGGAGAGGAAGAAATCAAGGCTGCTTATCGCAAGAGTGCCCTAAAACATCATCCTGATAGGGGCGGAAAGCATGAAGATATGGTAGCTATTAATGAAGCTACTAAGATTTTGTTTGAATACGCCCGTAACCCAAAGACAAGGCAACGCCGCCTTAAGAGCATTACAAATTCGTGGTATTTTGATGGAGAAAAAAATAAGTGGTGGCCCCAATTTAATACTTACTTTATTATTTACTTAATCTCTTTCAGTTTTCTCATCAACCTTTTTCAGATTTGTACCATCGGGATTAATAGAGTAGGTTCTAACAATTGAGTAGGAATATCCCAACCAAGAACCATAAGATTGCCTTGTCTCAAATGTTATCCCTTCTGAAGTCCATTCTAACGGCTTATCCCGGTGAATAGCTTCCCCTAAACCTCCCTTTTTTGGTATGAAGATAGCAATCTTTTCAACTTTGGGAAGTAGATCCTCACCAATTTTCATAATATATAAATCATAATAAAATTTAAGTTCATCTGAGAATCCCTGTAAAGAAAAAACAATATCCTTTCCATCCGGAGAAAAGGAAAAATTGTCATGCGCTACTTTTTCAACAATCTCCCATGTCTGTGTATCTATAAAAAGAAAAGTTGACCATGTTGTTACCAGAATCTTTTCGCCATTACCTAATTCCCTTATTTTTTCTATATACCCGCTTACTCCTTCTATACACTCGCCACTATACAGCTTTCTCACATTTCTGCCATCACTATCTGCTAAGAAAAGTCCGTATTCTTCTTTTTCTCCTTCTCCAACCTCGGCAATAAAAACAACTTTACCATTATGGAAAAGTTTATCTTTTACTCTATTGGTTAACAAAATATGCTCCCAATCAACTGGTCTATGCAATGGTTTCCCTTTATCTTCCATAACTACTAAAGGTATAGGAGCACATCCCTCCAATGCCAGGCCTAAGCTCCCTGCCAAAATTATCAATAATAGAAATTTTCTCATTTTTCAGCCCCTTTTTATATTCCTTTTAGTGTCGCATGGCTATTTTTAACAACTGACTTGTAAGAATTTTCATCTATCTCTTCTATGTTTCCATTTAAATCTAAGGAGAAGTATTTATATCTGGCGCTGAATGTTCCTATTTTGCTGAGACAAAATAAAATCTTATCATTGACCAACTGTATCTCAAGAATTCCAAATCCCTTATATTCTTTTGGAATTTCATACAGCTTTCTAGACACCAAAGTAGAATCTACTACATAGATAGCTTCCCTATAAGGAAAAATAATTTTATCTCTTCCAGAAGTGATTTCAACATTCATAGTTCCGTCACAATCAAAACTTCTAACATCTGTTCCATCTTGATTCATAATATAAAATTTGCCATCGTAAGTATAGAATATCTTGGTGCCATTAAAAATCCATCTTGGACCCCCACCACCCCACCAATCTTCACCTTCGCCATTAAAAGTCAACCTTTTCAAATCAGAGCCATCTTTATTAAGCGTAAATATATCATAATGGTCTTCAGTTAATTTAACAACGCATACTATGTTATTGTCGTAACTATCCTGCGAAACTATCCTAGTACTCATAAGCAATTGCTGGCCGCTTTCTGGAATGAACTCTGGTATTGTCTGTTGTTCTGGCTTATTTTCTATAACTAGTATGGGGATAGGTGCACACCCCGCCAGTCCTAGTCCTGCCATTGTTATCACTGTTCCTGCAATGATGTTTTGAAGTGACTTTTTGATGTTTAGTTGTTTTGTTTGTGCAATCGTGTTTACCTCCTCAATTATGCAAGGATAAGTTTGGGAACATGCCTGCAACTTTAACATACCTTATACAGATTAATATTTACGATGTACACGCAAGCTTCTTATAAGTAAAAGTTTAATAAAATAGAGAAGGTGTTAGTGCTTGTGCTTCTTTTTTGCTAATCTCTTGTCTATTAGTATCATCTCTATTAATAGGCACGCGATAAAACTTAAAAATTGGGCTTATAAAAAATAGGTCCTGAGTTTCATATACAATATATTTTCCATTTACTGAAAACTGGGCCTCAATTTCAACAATGTGAGGAGTATGAGTTATCTGCTTACTCTCACTTCCATCTATCTTTTCAAGATAAATATCATTGTTTCTTCCTACTAATTTGTAGTCACCATAGGAATCATAGAATTTTTCGTAACCGATTTCATTTTGAGTGTTTTGCACAGTCCCATTCATAGTAGCGCATCCCCCTAATCCAACAGAACCAGCAAACACAAAAGGCAATAAACACTTTGCCATTCCCTTCCTTAGTTTTTCCTTCATGATAAATTTCCTTTCCAATGTTTTATTTATTAGTTATAGATGACGAAAAGCTCCAATGAGAATAAAAATTTTAGAGAACTATTTTCCCATCTTTGACCAAAATTTTACTTACTGTTGGGGGCTAAGCTTTAATGATATTATCCCTTATCATTGATATAAAATCAACAGGGTTATGCAAAAGACATACTAATGAGGAAAACCAGTCTGTCTATTCACTCTTGCTTGCAATTCGTCAAAATACCGCCAAAATTCATCCCCTCTTATCTCTTTTCGTTCTTCTAAGTTTTCATTCTCTTCCGGTTTTTTCTGAACATAAAACTTATCTATACCAAAATTACCACTCCAGTCAATACCACGTTTATATTCAAAATATGCAATATATTTCCCGTCGCTTGTAAAAAATACATTTCCTTCTTCTAGATTAGGTGTATAAGTAATCTGTTTACTTTTGCTTCCATCTAATTTTTCCATCCAGATGTCATTGCTCCTTTTAACAAGCTTGTAATCGCCATAAGAGTCATAAAATTCGTCGTATCCAATATTACTTTGTACACCACTACCCATAGTAGCGCATCCACTCGCACCAAGAACAGAACCAACAAACATTAATGAAAGCAATACCTTTATCGTGCCCTTCTTTATTTTATTTAGAAATCCGTACCTTTTTAACTTTTTGTAAAAAACCATTGTGCTTACCTCCCTATTCAAATACACCCATCAAACCCAATGAATCTGTCCTGCCAAGAGACTGATATAAATCTGAGCTAATCTCTTTTTTGTTACCCTAACTTGTTTCTATTATACCACTTCCTATAAAATCCTAAAAGAACAAAAACGGGAGATGCAGAGAAACGCTTAAAAAGCCCATTGCAGCCAATAATCCATGGGAGAGAACGGATTATTGGAGAAGGTAAAGCAAGCCATAAATGGCAATACAACCGTAAAAGGATTGATGAAGGATTTGCAAGGCGCAGGTATAAAGGTTAAGAATGAGCTGGAGGCAGTAATACTCGCCGAGGATTACTGGATAAAGATAAATGATATTGAAAGAGGCCCTTTAGAAAATTACAAGGTATCTGAGTTAAAGGAACTGCCCTTTACCAGCGTTAGGAATAATGGCATTGAATACAGAATTCACGGAATTGTGCATGGTAGCCCAGAGAATAAGTTATCAACAGAAACTAAGAAATTTATCAGAGAAGAGACAATGAAATTTAATAATCCTAATAATGGTGAGGGTTGTTTGTTAGAGGAGGATTTTTCACGTCATTTTGAATTAGAAGGACTTGAGGAAAACCTTAAGGTCAGCCCTATTTACTCTTTCAATGCCTTTCTATATATGCTGTCAAACATAAGAAAACTTAAAGCCATAGCGAACAATCCTCTATCAAGAGATTTGTACCTGATAGCAACTGAAAATGCCAACAGGTTATCAGAGATTAATTATAAAGCCACCCAAAATATAAACTACATTCCTTTAGCGAGAGAGGTTTATCAAAGACGGGAATTTCCAATGCCTTTACAGATAAACCGCAAGAGACTGATTAGTGGAATCTACGCGCTTAATCAAAATATTATTGAAAGATATTTTGACCCTCTCTTTTTTCCCGCCTCATGGGAGTACTTCCATCTAATGAAAATCTTTGCGAAAGACAGGAAATTAAGAACTCTCCATATTGTTACAGGATTAGGACATGAAAAGGAAGTTGTATATTACCTGAACGGCAGAAAAAGCAACTGGCTGGAATCAAAAATGGAAAAGATTTTTGATTAAGTTGAATAGGCCTGGAATGCCTTTTATCAATATAACGATGACACTGATAAGAACCACCGGAGAGGTCAGCAGAACTGCTATTATAAATAACCCTATGTTTTTCTTCTTTAAAACCAGTAACCGTTGACGCCATTTCTGAATAAGCTTAGTAATATCACCCCATACTGGAATTTCAACCTCCCAGTGCTTCTTTTCATCTTCCTGGTTTTTTAGTATTTTTATTACACCAACTTTTATGGTTTCAAGGTCTTGGTCATTTTTCATTATGGATGCAAGGATGCCCACTAAATATGATTGATTAGCTATCGGGATAGATTCGCCTTTAATCAATTTTGTGAACACGCTTTCAGTCGATAATATTTTATCAGTATCTCTATTCTGAATCTCTGAAATGAAATCTTTTAGGACATGCAATGGCTTTGTCTCTAAGCCATAATGAGAAAAAAGGGTTTCACAATTTCTTATGGAATTATCAAAATCGATTGTAATCCGTAGGGGCTTTAATTTTGTGACTCCTGAAAATCTACTTGGAAACTTGATTATTAGGGTATTCAATAAAGTATACACAAAAGAAAATTGCATTAGCGCTATATCAAAAAGAGGGGCTATAATAGGGTTTTTATCTTTTGCTTTTTTTATGGAAGCTAACGACTTGGAAAGCAAGGGTAGTGTCCAAAAGAAGTCATACGCTGATAAAGCTAAATGATACAATCCAACCGGTTCGTTATTCCTTAATATCTTCCAAAATTCTATATCAAAACGAACGATCTCAAGAAATAGCTTATTAAATCTTTCAAAAATTCCTAGTGACTTGCTCTTTAGTTGATGCGCTAAAACAGTATTAATAAACTGCACACTCTCTTCTAATGCTCTTTGGGCATCTTCACTTTCTCCTTTTTGCAAACAATCAAATGACAAAAAAACATAAGCGAACTCTTTTAGAAGATTACAGTATGGCAATAACGATGAATATCTTTTAATATCGGAAAACTGTTCACATAGAAAGATAGTATCTCTATATCTCCCTTGAAACCCGTAACACACTGCAAGGCAAAAGAGAAGGTAGTGGTTATCAGGAGATATCGCTTGTGCCCTTTTAAGACAGATCTCCATCCCATTAAAATCATCTTCAAGATATCTAATAAAGGAGAGGGTAATGTTTGTCGGTAAATCGTTTTCTTTAAAATCTTTCTCTATTTCTAAAAAAACATTCTTCTCTATATTTCTGCTTTTAACTATTTTATCGTAGATTTTCTTGATAATAAAAGTATCCATAAAACCCTCAAAGATTAAATCGTTGGAGGGATATTTGGTTAGGACTTTATGTAATAGGTTGAAACTCTTTATGAAATTTCCGTTTTTAAAATAACCTACACTCAAAATAGCAAGAGAGGCACTTTGTATCTTAGGGTTATCGAAGTCCGCTCCCAATTCTAAATATCTTATAGCGTCTTGAAATTTACCTGCACTATAAAGCCGATACCCTCTACTTATAAGGTCTTTATAGCTTTCAGTTAATTTATCTATTTCATTCATGGCGGTTGTATTTCGGCTCCAAAAGAAAATTCCTCAGTTATTATCTAAGCTAGTATTGGAAACTGTTCTAATTATACCACCTTCCACAAAATTGTAAAAGCGCGAAACTGCAAAAGTACTAAAAATGGCAACCTCTATCTAACCTTAAGTGGTATCTTTGATATAGAAATAATATTTTCGGCAGGAACTGCTGAATCGTTGCTGAAGAATGCCTTCTGCAGGTAATCAAAAATATCTATCTGCCTTTTATCAAAGTGATAATTCTCGAGCATTAACTCCCTGCCGTCATATCTGCTAAGCATGCCGTAATGATAGCCGCTTGAGGTGTGGATAACAACCTCTTCGCCATAAAGGCGCGAGACAAGATTGTCTATCCTGCTGTTCTCTTTCATATCAGGGGCAAGGATCCCTGCTGCCCCTTTTTTGGCCTTCGCATATTCAGGATTCTCGTATTCAACTGTCCTGCTGCCATTGACAAATTCCTTATGGCTTCTATAACTTAATGGCACCGCTCCTTCCCTGTAACATTCCCTGAAAAAATTCATCAAGTGTCATAAAAAGAAAAATGATAACTTCTATATAAATTTTTCCCAAAACCCCTGAAGGTATAATAATTCAAAAAGGCTAGCACAAGATTTTTATAGTTGATACCAATATATTCTCTATGAGCTTATTATCAGTTGGAAATACTGTTGCTTGGGGATTAGCAGCATTGATATCTGCTTATGTAGCACAAAGAAAGGGGAAGAATGCAAAATTAGCATTATTGCTGGGAATTTTATTTGGGATATTCTCAATGGTCTATTATTTATTTTGTAAGTCCAAAAGGGGTGGATGGAAGAGAAAAAAATCGTGGTTTATACTAGTTGGGTATACTTTATTTGTTATCTTGTTAGTACTGATTGAATTTCTTTTAGGAATAATATAGGGGATCTATCTAATTCGTAGAGAGGCGGTAGACTTGGGTCCACCGTATACTGCTGTCAAACGATATTCTCCTTGTTCATTTAGAGATAACGGCTGCGAGGTAGCTATTAATGAAATATAGCCGTATCGCTCTTGAAAAAAAGAATAAGGAATTTTTTCACTATAGACTAACTCAGAATCTCTTTTTAACTCAATAAGCAGATCCTGTAAAAGATCCCCCGGAGATATATAAACTAATATTCCAACTGACTCTCCAAGATTCATTTCAGCTCTTTTTGTGATGTCTCCACCTTGCATAAAATAGCAGTCGATTTCTGTGGGATTTCCCACTGAAGGCATTTGAGAGATTACCGCTGTGACAAAGCCAAACGCCTTGCTTGATATCTTGCCGGCAAGTTCATTTATAATCTCTTTTATAGCCTTCTTGCTTGTTATTTCCAAGAGTTTACGAGCTGTATTCTTCACCTGCTCATTTATAGCACTTTCTTCTTTCTCCGGCTTAAAAGAAATAAGTGTTAAATTTCCTATATGCACTACCTCTTCAGCAAGCACTTTACTTTGAGAAAGATGACCTGAAGGATTCCCTTGTTCAAACACATTAGAACCTACTGCCCATTCTTTAAGATTAAACCAAAATCTTTCTGCATCATATTCATTTATGACATCAAAATGACCGAATAAAACTTTACCATTTCCATGTCTTTTAGCAACAAGAATTGGGAATAACTGAGGTTGAAACCCTTTATCATTAAAGGGCTAGAGATTCGACTGCCGTTCAGCAACCTTTTGAAAATCTTCAGTTCCAAAAGGAACAACGTACTTAATTTTATCATCATATGTGCCATCATAACGTGCAACTCCTTTAAACTGCAAGATCACCTCAGTGTCATTGTCAAAATTATTATTTATTGGCTTCCCTATTAAAACTAATTTTTTTATTCCTTCAGTTATTGGATGGGGAAACATACAAACAAAATCATATTTATCTTCGAGATTAATGCGCGCAGAAGAAGAATCAGCAGCATATCCGTAATAAGGGCCGGAAGCATAAACACTAAAATTGCTATTATCAAACAATTCCCATCTATGACCTATTGGCAATGGCTCTTTTAACCACAAACATCCACCATTTTTTACCCAGTTGTCCAAAATTTCAATTTGTGCACTCTCTAGATGAGGCGGGTATGTCTCTAATATAATGAAATCAGCCAAGTTGGAATTTTCTCTCAAACTCCAAATTTTATCTATGTCACTTTTTTCTTCTTTTATTTCTAATACCTTAACATCATGAGCTTTAGCTTTTAATTGGGGGTCAAGGCCAAATGTTTGTTTCAGCGGGAGAAATATAATCAGAATAAATAAAAACGACAGTAATGTTTTTCTCACAATTCTTTTTCTTCGTAACTTCACTTCCATAGCTATAATTTTAGCACTTTGGCAAATAAAAACAAACAAAATTATGAACAGTTAATTCCTGTGAATTTTAGCTTTTCTGTAAAAGCCCGCTTGCCCTTCTGGTCAAGCTCCCAAAACCCGATTGAATCCTAAGAGATAATGAACCTTCTTCTTTTGGTTAACATTTCAAGTCCGAATCTTAAAACCTTAAAATCTTTTTACATTGTTAAGAAACAAATCTGATGGTATAATAACTTTTGAAAGGGGGTGTGAAATGCGTATAGAACTGTATTTACGTGATGTAATGCAGGATTTCCCTGATGATAAATACTGCCTGAGCAAGTATTCTGAAAAAAGCAACAACTGGAATGACAGCCCTCCTTGGTACAACCCATGGACAAATAACCCGTGGTATCAAACCATGGATTCAAGAATGCTTTTTGATTCACAAAAGGCATCTCATGAAGTGACAGAGCGGCTTAAAATTCGCAGAGAAGAATTCGGAGGTCTTCTTTTTGATCCATTGACAGCGGCAGTATACAAAGCGGATGCCGAAGCCTGTAACTTTATTGAACTTGTTAAAGCTGGAGATATACCTGATGAGGCTGGAAGAAAAATGAAACTCCAGCAGGATCAATTAATGGATTTCATGAAACAGCTCGAAAAACTTGGATTATGGTTGAAATAAAATCCCCTCTAAGCGCCAGCCTGCAAATCACGACCCTCTGCAATCTCAAATGCAAATACTGTTATGGGGAAACTTCATATTCTGATAGCCTCTCCCTTGCAATGATTTCGGAAATACTGCACCTCTTCAAAGAAAAAACTGTCTTTAAGATAGAGATTGAAGGCGGTGAACCATTTCTGCATCCCGACATCTTTGAAATAATAAGGAACTGCCTGGAATTGGAGTTGGATTTTACAATCTTAACCAATGGCACGCAGATTGACAGAGAGGCAATAATCCACATGAAAAAACTCTCAGAAGAATACCGCAGCTTCCCGATTCAGGTATCACTTGATTCCCATATTCCGCAAGTGAATAATTTAACGCGGGGAGAGGGTAATAAGGTTTTGGAAGCTATTGAAGGATTGCTGAATGCTGGCTTATCAAACATTATGATAGCCACTGTAGTGCACTCAAGTAATATAGAAGTAGCGGATAAAATCGTAGATTATTTTTACCCAGGAATCAAGCAGTTTCATTTTATGACGCTTATGCCTACAAAAAACAGCCTGCAATACAAGGACTCTCTTTTCCTGTCAGATGAAGCGATGGACAACTTCTGGAAAAAACTTGAAGCCAAGAAAGATATATTCCCGGATGCAAGGCTTTCCTATCCCTGCAATTGCGAGAAACAAGAATCAGTCTCAGGCACAGCCGCATGCAATGGTTGTTTTGGCGGGATTACCCGCATAGCAATAACACCGAGAGGCGACATAATACCTTGCCCAATCGCCCCTAGTTTTGTTTTCGGAAACCTGAAGAATAACAACTTTGATGAAATCTGGAATTCCAGTGATGCAGAGAAACTCCGGGCAGAAAAAAGACCATTCTGCAAGATAGAGGAAGAAATTATCTTAAACAGCTAGCATAGACTGATGTTTTTTGTATTTCAATCAGTATCCCTCCTTTCTTTGCTTCCCCGGCATTCACAATATATGTATTCCCTTTCCTGACAATGCCCCTCTTTTCGTGAATATGGCCGCAGACAAACAATAGCGGCTTATGCTTCCTTATCAGGTAGCTTAAGAATCTCAGCCCACGATGAATCCCATTAACCTCATCCATGATTCCATAAGGCGGATAATGGCTTAAAATTACAGTCCTTCTGGCCTTGGTTTTCTTCAGTAATTCATCAATTTTTCTCTCAAATTCCGGGATTTCCTTTCCTGTTTTTTCTCTATCAGGTCGGATATAGTCGCCTATTCCTACAAAATTCAGGCTGTTGAACCTCAGCAATTTGCCATGCAGAGAAATGAAATTGCCCTTCTCCTTGGAGAGTTTATTCAATAAAGAAGGGCTATCTGCATTGCCAAAAACAAACAGCACCGGCTTCCCGAAAGAAATTATCTTCTCAACGGGTTTTTCCCATCTTCCTCCACTGAAATTCTTAAATGCATTCATTGTTTTGTTTCCCAAAATCCTCCGCATAGCCTCCTGCCAGCTTATGCCTGTATTCAGTAGGTTTTTAATCCTGGCATTGTTTTTTATCTGAAATTCTCTGAACTTATTGTTGACGGCACAAAAATCGCCTGTATTCAAAATGAGATCTGTATCTGACAATATTTTTTTGCTAACCATAGGCACAGAACCATGCAAATCACCAAACACAATTATCCTCATACCCTCTTTATATCCTTGCTCATATTTCATGGTTTATAATAACACGATATGCATTAATACTTTTCGTTTTTTTAGCTTTTATGTAAAAGCCCGCTTGTCCTTCTGGTCAAACTCCCAAAACCCGAAGGGATAAAATAACGAAACAATTGCTTACCTTCAAACAGAGGAAGCTTCGCTAACTCCGCTTCACTCTCGTGTTGAAGGCAAAAGTTTTAAGGGATTCGCCTTCCTGCTTCGCATTCCATCCTTCTTAAAACATTTTGGCTTGAATTTCATTCAAGCTTTCTATATTTGTAAATCCCTTCTCCACGACAGAGGGCAGCCGAACTCCCCCTTTCCTTTTTGCCCCCAGATTTCTAAGGGGGCAAAAAAGATTTCCCCCATAAGATTGCTAAAAGGAGGTAAGAGAAAAATGACAAAGACAATACAGGAGATAAAAACAGATTTTGAGAGGGCATTTGCAGAGGTTTCAGGAATTTTAGGGTTAAGTGCTGCTGACAAGGTTATCGTATCCATAGCAGTATTGGAGCAATTCGGAAAATACAACAGGGGCGAGGCAGCGAACACAGCAAGAATGAACGGGAATGGCAATAATGGAAGTAATAAGCCAATATCAGAGAAGCAGGTAAAGTTTTTGCAGGACTTGGGTGCAGAGAGCATCCCGAAGACAAGCAGGGAAGCGAACGCCTTAATCACCCAGCTTAAGGCAAAGAGGGGCTAACCCCTCTCTCTTTTTCAAAATGGCAGATAAAGAACAGCAGTTATTATTGAATTTCATCTCTCCTCAAAAATTAAAAGAGACAGAGCATAAAATTGAGAGCATACAGGCAGAAATGCCCGTAAGTGAACGAGATGATAATACAATTAAATCCCTTCAGGAGGATTTTCCGCCTAAGTATGACATGAATAAAACACAGGAAGTAGTCAGGAACATAACAAAAATTCTCAGCCAGCCGAATTACAACTTTGAGAAATTTTTAGATATTTCTCTTGCAGCGGTAGAAGGAAGGGAAAATGGTTACATGACTCTGATAAATGGCATTGACAAAAAAGAGCTAAGCGACTATGTAAAATGCTTCAGTGAGCTGTATGATTTTTTTATAGAGGGCTATTATGATGATGTTTTAGGGTGTTATTATCAGCAGAACCATAAAAGCAGGAATGGCTATTTTATCACCCCTTTTAATATCAGCTTGTTTATGGCAGAGATGTTAGGCATAACGCCAGAAGATACGCTCTGCGAGCCATGCTGTGGCAGCGGCTCTATGCTTCTTGCTGCAAAATTCATTATACATAAGAATTATGGTTGGAAAGCATCCTGTTACTATCTGCCTAAGATGTATGGAATGGATATCTGCGATACTTATGTCAAGATGTGCAAACTGCAACTCTACCTGTCCAATTATCTTTACATCATCGGCAGGACTTATGATGCAATTATGGACATAAAACAAAAAATCAGCGAAAAAACTGAGGTTGTATCGGACTGCTCTTCTTTAAAATGACAACTACTCAATGGTGCTTGGCCCAGGGAAATGAAATTCAGCTCTCAAAAGATGAACATGCTTATCTTGCCTGGGCTGAAAAGCAAAAAACCCAGGAAAAGCAGGTTATAGATATTCCCGCATTAAAAGAGATCGGCCTCTCTGATAAAGAGATTAGCTTCTTACAGATTATTGGTGATGCAAATAAAATGTATGGCGCGCCGGCTAATTGCGGCCTTGTGGATACTTCAAGATATCTCCTTTGGGGTATAGAGCATTTCCCAAAGACAGATAAAATTACAGGCAGGATAACTGTGCAGAGCTTCTTAAACAGCACTTCCCCTTCCCACTTACCAAGCAAGGGCGATGTCAAAAA
>Ga0233423_10000902_pt1 | contig 15144 bp, 15 predicted proteins | sample Watercolumn_Mata_FD_180713 | JGI IMG/M metagenome (GOLD analysis project Ga0233423, IMG submission 180713) | Freshwater microbial communities from Lake Matano, South Sulawesi, Indonesia - Watercolumn_Matano_2014_112_MG | ecosystem: Environmental > Aquatic > Freshwater > Lake | place: Indonesia...
AGAGGGGAATAGGCCCTACGATTTTTCTTTAATCATCCCCTATTGCGAAGAAATCAATAAAATAAGAGACATTGCTTTTGAAGCACAATACGAGATAATGGCATTGAATAAGTTTTATGATGAATCAATCAACGATGATATGGATACGACTTCTATTGATGCTAAATTGAAGGAGATTGATAGGGAGATGAGAGACGAGAGATATGAGAATATCAAATCCTTAGTAGATAAGGCTTATCAGGAAATAATAAATGCCGAGTCATCAAGCAGCACGCTAAATGTCTTTTACAAGACTACCACTAGAAGTCTGAAGACTTTTTTTGTTGAAAATTGGAGATATATCTGTATTGTCCTAATTGTTCTGTTGACTTCATTATTTGTGTTTAGGAGGATTATTCTTAAGACAATAATCAAAAGAAAGATCAATTCTCTGGAAATAAGAAAAGTTACTTTGAAGGATTTGATTATGCAGACGCAGAAGGATTATTTTCAATATGGAAAGATGTCTGAGGGAACCTATAATATAAGAACCAAAAAATTTGCAGAATTGGTAAGGGATATAGACAGGCAGATCCCCTTATTGAGAGAGGAATATCTTAAATTGGACAGGAAGATAAAATGAAAGGTAAAAAATTGCCAAATGATCTAATAGAAAGGTTCATAAGAATTGAACAGAGAGTATCTGCACATTTTGGCAGTCCAGTCAGCTATAAAAAAACAGAATATTTCAAGAGTCTGACAAATGAAGAAAAAAAAGATTTTGAAAATTATCTGAAAAAGAATAAGAAGAAAAAATTTATCCTGATAACTTTTTTGATTTTTATGTCTTTACTTGCTTTGGTCTTTACCATCAGATTCACTGGAGGGGCTATAGGGCAGAGTATGGATGCAGGTAGTACGTTATTAGGCGGTTTTTTATTTGTGGTTTTAATAGTTGTCCTGATTTATGTTTTTGTTAGTTTTGTGAATAGCAGAAATAGAGAAAAAAGATTCAATTATCATCTTGGGCCTTTGGAGCATGCTCTAGTTAAAGGAAAACATTTTAAAAAGTAACTTTTTTAAACTCATCTTTCATTAAAATAATGAAAAACTCGTACAATAGTTTTTGTGATGCAAAAAACTGAAAGATTTTTAGCATAAAAAAAGAGGAAAAATGAGAAGAACAGAGAAAAGGACTAAGAAGTTTGTGAAAGTAAAAAGGGAAACCAAATTCTTAAAAACAAGTATCAAGGGATTTGATGCTCTTTTAAAGGAAGGGATTCCAGTCGGTCATTCTGTGTTAGTTGAAGGAGGCCCAGGAAATGGAAAAACCATGTTTTGCCTCACTTTAGCGAAAAATATGGCAATGATGGGCAAGAAAGTATTGTATATGAGTTTTGAGGAGCCCGAAGAAAATCTTAAAAAATATCTTGACTCATTCGGTTTTAAGGTAGATGAATACGAGAAGAATGATTTATTTTGTGTCAAAAGATTTAATGCATTGGATATTGCTAGGAGTGTAGAGGCATTGCTTTCTGAAGCTAAAAAAGAACTATTGATTGAAGTACAGCCTGTTTTGATTCCAGAAGAATTTAAACCAGACATTGTTTTTATTGATTCTCTATCAAGTATCTCTTCTGCTTTTTCTGGCGAAGAATCAAGATTTAGGATATACATGGAACAACTTTTTAGATATCTTGAGAGCCATAAAATTACCTCTTTTTTAATCAGGGAGGTTGCCAATCCAGTCCATGTCGGAAACAACTATATAGAAGGCGGCGAAGCTGTTTCTTTCTTAAGCGATGGGATAATTGTCTTGTATAATGTTTTCTATAAAGCAGGTTATAGGAAGAGAGCAATAGAAATACTGAAAATGCGTGGGACTGACATAGACAGAAGAATGGTTGAATGTGAAATCAAGAAAAATAAGGGAATGATTATTTACTCTAATAGGCATTTGAAAGGCAGCTATATCCTGACCTAATGATTCTATGGATTTATATGAACTAGACAAGAGGTAAGTTGCAAAATGATTTATTTCTGTAAGTTTAAAACTTTAAGCTGGTAAGGTTGTGCTTCATCATTTAGAATTTGCTTGGAACAACATGAGCTTTAAATTAAAAGTATAAAATCGTCTGTAAAATTATCTAAATTGTCTATGCAATGTGCCAAGATGCTTGAGTTATTATGCTTATAAATCAATAGCTCTTAGCGATATAGACAACAGAATTAGATTTTTTTCCACAATAGATGCACTTTCCTTTTGCAGCATCTTTTTTATCTTGGGAGATGCAGACTATTTTTGCGCCTTCTGTTTTTGTTTTTATCCAATCTTCACAATCTTTGCCTGAACACCATTCTGCTTTAGCTAGTTTCTTGTTTTTTATTGCTTCTATCAACTCTTGCATTGTCTTGACTTGCATGATGCTTAATTTTAGATAATCTTCTGCTTTTTTGTACAAGCTAGAATGAATATCGTCAAGGATTTTTGGGATTTTCTTCTCTAGTTCTGTTATTTTTATTGCTTCTTTTTTTTCAGAATCTCTTCGACATGAAAAAACTTGTTTTTCTTTCAAGTCTTTAGGTCCTAATTCTAATCTTAGAGGAATTCCTTTTAATTCAAGATCATTGAACTTAAAACCAGGACTTGCATCTCTTGAATCAATTTCAATTCTGATGTTCTGTTTTTTTAGCATCTCTTGGATTTTTTCAGCTTCCCTGATAATTTGTTTTTTTTCTTCTGGAGTCTTGAAAATAGGGACAATCATTACCTGAATATCTGAAATCCTAGGAGAAAGAACTAAGCCTTTATTGTCTGAGTGCATCATTATTGCTATGCCGATGCTTCTTGTAGAAAGGCCCCAGGAATTTTGGAAAGGAAATTTGTCTTTTTCGTCTTTATCTTTGAATTGAATATTGAATGCTTTTGCAAAATTCTGTCCTAGATTATGAGATGTGGCTGCCTGAGCGCATTTTCCTGAAGGCAAGAAAGCTTCAGTAGTTAGAGTTCTTTGAGCACCGGCAAATTTCTCTTTTTCTGTTTTTATTCCTTTAATGACTGGAATAGCATACATTTCTTTATATGTGTCAGCATAAAATTGCTGGATTTTTTCAGCTTCTTTATCTGCTTCTTCTTTTGTTGCGAAACAAGTATGACCTTCCTGCCATAAAAATTCTCTTGATCTTATGAGGGGAACCGGGTTTTTGAATTCCCATCTGACAACATTATTCCACTGGTTTAATCGCAATGGCAAGTCTCTATAACTTCGAATCCATTTTGCATAAGAAGAGTACATCATGCTTTCTGATGTCGGTCGAATTGCTAGTTTTTCCGGAAGTTTTGTATCCCCTGTCTGTGTTACCCATGCAACTTCAGGAGAGAAGCCTTCAACATGCTCTTGTTCTTTTAATAAAAATGATTCTGGAATCAATAAAGGGAAAGAGACGTTTTTTACACCATCTAATTTTATTTTATTGTCAAAGTATTCCTGAATTTTTTCCCAGATAAAATAGCATCTAGGCCTTAAAACATAACATCCAGAAACAGCAGTATATTCTATTAATTCTGCTTTTTGAATTAATTGAGTGAACCATTCTGAAATTTCATCTTTTTCAGCTGTAATCCCAAGTTCATGTTTTTCTTTTTGTTCTTCCTTTTTCATAAATGATGTAATGTGTTTTGTTTTTTAAATGTTTTTAATATTCCCCAAGAAACTTGATGTTTTGTTTTATAACTGTGCTTTGCTTTTTACTCTAAAGTAAAATAAACTCTTCTTCTTTTTGCGCCTTTATTCTCTGCTGAAAGAAAGATTATCTTTCCTACTTCGCCTGTGCTTTTTACATGTGTTCCGCCGTCAGCTTGTTTATCAAATGACTGGATGTCTATTATTCTTATCTCTTTTAATTCTGGGGGAAGGCCTTTAGCTAATTTGCAGAGTGATTTGTCATTTGCTAACTGATCTTGTGACACATAATACAAAATTATTGGCAAGTTCCATGAAATAATGTCATTTGCTGATTTTATATAATCTTTAAATGCTTCTTTATCGAAATTTTCCAAGTCAAAGTCAACTCGTGATTTTTCTACATCAAGCTGATTTCCGGTAATTAAAGCATCTGTTTGTTTGTTAATTATTGGCGATAGAATATGTGCTGCTGTGTGCATTCTCATCAATTTATACCTTCTTTCCCAATTTAAGACACACTTCACTTTGTCTCCAACTTTCAAGCCTTCTTTATCTATTTCGTGAGAAATTTTTCCTTCAAATTTTCCAGTATAGACTACTTGAAATTCAGAATTGTCTGATATTCTTACAATTTTGCCAGTATCATAGGGCTGTCCTCCGCCATTTGGATAGAATGCTGTTTCGTTGAGAATAATGAATTTGCCTGCTTTTTCTCCTTCTCCAGAAACTTCTAAAATTTCAGCTTCCCACTCTTTTAAGTATGCATCTTCTAAGTAAAGTGCTTTTGTTTGTGCCATTATGAAGGATTTGTTTGTGGTTTTTATATCTTATGTTAAAAATGATTGTGTTTTAGAGTATAATAATGGTTAAAAAGGTAATTAATCAGATAAGTAAATGGCTAAGGAACCTCAAGAAGTCAGTTCTAGGGAGAAGACAGTCATCAGGAGAATTGCAAAGTTTATTGATGATTATCTCAAAAGGCTTGACCCTAAAAACAATTATGGCCTGGTTTTAGATGACCACTATCCTATAAAGGTTGAAAGAAGCACTCCTGAAGAGGCAATTCTTTATGGCACAAGAAAACATGTTTTTAGGATTGGTGTTGATCATAACACCACTGGACTATGTTCTGGAAGAGAGTATACTGATTTAATAGAATTAGCTTATTTTCCTGATTCTGAAAGAGTTTCAGTTAGACGTGTTGGAAAGAGTCCAATAACTATTTTAGAAGATAGATTGTATACCTTAAAAGATGATCTTCAGTGGAGACTTGCTGGCGGAGATAGATTATTAGATGCTAGGCCAAGCAGGATAAAAGCTCCTCCGTATGATCATCCTTTATCTCCTTGCAAACCCAAACCAGGAAAGTCAAGAATATCTGCATAATTTTAATTAGATTTAAAAATCCCTATGGCTTCTAGTTTTGATTATAAAAAGAGAATGAGATATAATGTTTTAATTGGCGGACAAGCAGGCCAGGGACCGAATCATTTGACCAAAATACTAGCTGAAGCCCTTATAAAAAAAGGATATTTTGTTTTTTATTCCAGAGATTATCAGTCTCTTATCAGGGGCGGACATAACTTCAATATCTTGACTTTTTCAGATGAACTTGTTTATAGCAATGATTCTAAGATAGATGTTATTGTTGCTTTAGATGATAACACTGAAAAAATTCATAAAAAAGATCTGAAGAAAGATGGAAAGATAATAAAGACAGATTCTAGTGATAATGAAATTGGGAATAAAATTTTAAATCTGTTCAATTTGCCTAAGAAGAAAAATGGTTTTTCTTTGATGAATGGGAGCCAGGGCATTGCTGAGGGTTCTATAAAATCTGGTTTAGATATTTATTATGCATATCCTATGACGCCGGCAACTCCTTTGTTATTTGAGCTAGCTCAGAGAGAGGAAAAAGATAATCTCTTAGTTTTTCAACCTGAAAATGAGATTTCAGTTGCAATTGCCGGAATTGGAAGTGCTTTAACCGGCGCAAAAGTGATGGTCGGAACATCGGGAGGCGGTTTTGATTTGATGACAGAAGCGTTGAGTTTAACAGGGCAAGCTGAAGTTCCTATTGTTTTTTATCTTGCACAAAGACCTGGGCCAGGAACAGGAGTTCCTACTTACACTGGGCAGGGAGATTTGATGATGGCTTTGCATTCAGGACATGGAGAATTTTCTAGATTAGTTTTATCTCCCGGAGATCCTGTAGAATGCCAGGAATTGATAAGCCAAGCATTTTATTTTTCCCAGAAATATAGGATCCCCTGCATAATCCTCTCAGACAAACATCTTTCTGAAGCAGCTTATCCTTTGTTAAATAAGGAAAAACCAGTTATTACAAAATCATTAAAATCCAATTCTCTCATTAAATACAGCAGTTATGAATCTGAAGATGGAATCGCTACTAGTGATCCTGAAGTCATCAAGAACAATATTTCAAGAAGATTGAAAAAAGCCCAGGAAATCAAAAAAGAAGCACAAAAATTTACAATGTACAAGATATTTGGAAAAAAGGACTCTAAAAATGTTGTTTTATCGTATGGAAGCACAAAGGGAGCTATTCTAGATTCTATAGAAGATTTAGATGTAAAATTCATCCAGGTTTTATATCTAGAGCCATTTCCAGACATAAGAAAAGACTTAGAGGATAAAAAGGTAATTCTTGTGGAAAATTCTTCTACTGGCATGTTAGCTGATTTGATAAGGGAAAAGACCGGAATCAGGGTTGAAAGTAAAATATTAAGAGCTGATGGAAGGCCTTTTTTATGTGATGAATTAAAAGAAGAGATAATGAGGTTGATATGAAACTTGTAAAAGGATATCCAACAAAAAAACACAAGCTTGCTGCAGAGAAATTTGTAGAAATTTTTTCAAAAGATCCTAGAGTCATGACCATACTGCTTACATGCTCTTGTGCTAGGGGAAAAGCTTGCAAGGATTCATGCTTGGACCTTAATGTTTTAGTTAAGAACGAGAAAGATTCCGATGAAATGGAGAAAAAATTCAAAAAACTTGATAAATCTGTCAAGGAATTCAAGGAAGTTAAGAAAGTAGGGGCTTATACGCAGATTGATTTTAATGTTAATTCTGGAAATATTGTTCCTAAAAGAAGAGGATGGACTTCTGGGCCAGATGATTTTGAGTTAGAGATAGGAAATCTTCTTGTTTATAGTGTTGTTCTGTTCGATAGAGATAATTATTTTAATAAAATAAAGAAAAGATACATGCCTTATTATCCGGAGAAGTTGAGAAAAAAGAGATTAAAAGAAGTTAAGAATTTTTTATTTAATAATCTTGATCATGTTCCACTTTATGTCAAGAGAAAATTGTATTTTCAGGCATTTGATAGGCTATATAAATCAAATCAAGAATTTTTGCAAGCTCTTTTCATCAAGAAAAAGGTTTATCCTATTGCTTATGACAAGTGGATAAAAGAGCAATTTGTAGAGATTTTGAAGATGCCTGAATTATATCCTCAGATAGTTGATATAATCCAAGTCAAGAAACTTGAAAGCGATGAGATGTTAAAAAAATATGATAAATTAATGAATTTAGCTAAAAAATATTTATAAAAATGAAAAATAAGATAGATACAGCATATATCCCGACTTGGTGCCCGGGATGTTTTAATTTTCAGATACTTGCAGGCGTGAAGAATTTCTTCAACAAACAAAAAGCAAGTGATTTGAAGAATTTTGCAATTGTTGCTGGCATAGGTTGCCATGCAAAGATTTATGATGCATTGAACTTGCCTGGCCTCGATACTCTGCATGGAAGAGTCATTCCAACTTGTTTGGGCTTGAAGATTGGGAATCCTAATCTGAATGTCTTGGGATTTTCAGGAGATGGTGATGCTTATTCAGAAGGGATGGAGCATTTGATACATTCGGCAAGATATAATGCTAATTTTAAATATATTGTACATAATAACCAGAATTTTGCCCTTACTATAGGTGAACCAACAGCTGTTACAGAAAAAGGATTTAAGGATAAGAGCACACCTTTTGGAGTTTCTCTGAAACCATTAAATCCAGTAAAATTAATGCTGGCTTCTGGAGCAACTTTTGTAGCCAGAGTTTTCGCAGATACAATTCAAGTTGAACAAGTCTTAAATGAAGCTATGAAACACAAAGGGTTTGCTTTTATTGAGGTTTTACAGCCTTGCCTGATTTTCCATCCAGATTTAGGGTATAAAGAGAGGACATATAATCTGCAGGAAGCAAAACATGATAAAACAGATTTGAAAAAGGCAATGGAGAAAGCAGATGAGTTTGATTATAATTCTAAAACAAGTAAGATTCCGGTAGGAATATTTTATCAGAATTCTGAAGAGACTTTTGAAGAGAAGTTTCCACAGCTTGTAAAACTGATGAAACAGAAAAAATCATGGAAAGATATTAAGAGATAATTACTCTGGAAAATAAGATTGCTTGAAAACCTTTTCAAAAGTCAGTATTTCAAAATTTTTTATTAAATCTGGAAATTTTTCTCTTATTGAGTCGATAAATTTGAACAAATCTAAATCCTTTTCAAAAAGACATTCAAATTCAAAGTCATAACTGCCAAAAGCTCTTGTAGTATAGATGATTTGCTTATTTTCTTCTAAAAAATTTTCGACTTCATCTATTTTTTCTGAGTTATTTTGGTTAAGTGTCAAAAAAATCTTGTAATAAGTTAGATTAAATTTTTCAAAATTTAGTAATGGTCTGTAAGCCATTATCATCTCTTTTTTTTCTAGATTTTTTATTCTGTAGATCAATAATCTAGGAGAAATTTTAACTTTTCTGCTCAATTCAATTATGGTTGTTCTTGCATTCATAGAAAGGTTGGATAGGATTTTTTTATCAATATCATCAATTTCTTCTTTTTTATCTTTTCCATAGTAGCCTTCTATTTTTCCGATTAATTTTTCATCCCTGAAAAATAAAAGTGCAGGAAGCACTTTTATCTTGTATTTTTTCAATAAATTGTCTGTTGAGAGTTCAACTTTTCTGTATCTTAGACTGCTTACTGGAAAAAGGTCTTTTGTTGGAATTGAATACAATAGGCATTTTATTGAATTTCCATTAAATAATTCGATGACAATGGGAATCTTAGAGATTTTTATAAGATTATTAAAATTTTCTTCCTTATCTAAGAAAGCTTCATGAATTGGTTGTGCCCCGTATCTATCAACAAATAAATCTGAAATTTTTCTTTTGTCGTCTTTTATCTCTTTTTTGAATTTTTCAAATTCTTCTTCTGTTTTTGCTACTTTTATAGCCCCAACCATACAAGATCTTTCACATAATCCGCAAGAAGTGCATTTTTTATTGTCTATTTCTAGAGTTTTCTTTTTTTCATTCCAAGTAATTGCCTTGACAGGGCAAATAGGGATTCCTGAGCATTCACTTGAATTATCACATATCTTAAAATTTATCAAGACTGGCATTTTATCTCTTTAGAAAATAGTGTTCAATATCTTTTTGTTTAATCAGGGGAACAAAAGAATAGCCTTCCTCTTTCTTTATCCGCATCATGCGTCCTTTGTACTTCTGCCACAATTCTAGTCTTCCAGCTACATTCGATTCTCCTGTTGGAAATAATAGCAATCCTTCCTCAATCAATGCTCTTTTAGCTAGTTTCTTTATGTGGTTAAAATTTTCAGGATTTATATGGGCAGTGTAATAAATCCTATCGTATTTTTTGCTCCAGATTTCGTTTCTTTTATTTAGAGCATCTCCTGTAAAAACTTGAATATGTAACCTAGGGTCATTATATTTTTTTCTTAAGTCAGCTAAAAGGTTCTTTATATTTATCCTTGCTTTATCAGCTAAATCTGGAAAGATCTCGACACTTGTCACATTTCCAGGAGAGATTATATATGCGACTAGTGAAGAATGATAACCTGTATTTGTTCCTATTTCTAAGACATTCTGTTCAGGTTCTAGCCTTAGTAGATTTAACATTCTAGCAATTGTTGTAGGTTGGCTTATTGTTTGGCCGTGTGCTATATGTTGGGGCATATCTTCATAAGGATGTCTAGAAACAAAGAATGCCCGGTCAATTATCCTAAAAGCATCAACAATCCTTGGATTCAGTGTTGGATTATTGAATTCTATTGATTTTATCATGAATTCAAGTTCTTGATTCTTGGATATTTTCGGATTGAATTTTATTTGTCTGAAATATTGTCTAGAGGTTAAGGGTTTTATATCTGAAAAAATATTTTTTCTTTCTTTTTTTGATAGATGCCTCTTTTTCAGTTTTGGTCTTCTAGACAGATGCTTTCTCTTCACCTTAATTTTTTTATGCATTTTTGAATATTAGTAAGACAAACCATATAAGATTAATAAATTTTTTCTATTTCTTTTTCAATATTAATTAATTTTTTTGTTTTTGCTAGTCTTTCTTTGCCTTCTATTGCGATCTTGATTATAGGGGTTTGCCAGCCAACTGCTAGATGTGCCATTGTATCGTCATCAGTCTCGCCTGAACGATTTGAGATTATGGGCATTATATTGTTCTTTTTGGCAACGTCTAGGGTCTTTTTCGTCTCTAAAAAAGAACCGACTTGGTTTGGCTTAATTATTATTCCATTGATTGATTTTTGAGATATGGCCTTTTTTAATAACTCGGGATTTGTGCATGTTAAATCGTCTCCAACTATTAGTGTATTAAGTCTCTCTTTTTTTACTAGTGCTAAAAGTCTAGCAAATGATACAAAATCATTTTCCTCAAAAGGATCTTCTACATATGTAAGATTATACTTCTTTATAATATTAAAAACATATTGTAGTTGTTCTTCCTTTGTAAGCTGTCTCGGTTTTCCGTCAAAATTTGTATAGATATATTTCTTGCTTTTTTTGTCATAGAAAGATGAAGCTGCTATGTCTATCCCGATGTCAATTTTATTTTTAATTCCTTTCTGGACTTTTTGCTGGACTTCCTTTAGAATTGATAAAATCTCTTCATTGTTTAGATATGAAATAAATGCTTTTTCATCTGTTGTTTTTCCATTGAATTTAGCATCTCTTTTCTTCAGGAAATTTTTAACTTCCTTGTATGCTTTTTGATTTATTTTGAAGCATTCCTTGAAGGTGTCTGATCTAGGAAGGAAAAGAAATTCTTGAAAGTCGGGTTTTTCTATCTCTTTAGTGTGTTTTCCGCCGCCAACACAATTTCCTAATTGCATCGGCATTTTTGGTTTATTCTGCAATTCAGGTTTCCCATCCTTGCCATCCTGAACGAATTTTATTTCATGCAGTTTTTCAATTTTTTGATCAGAATCTTTTGGGTGATTGTATTCTTCATCGAACAAAAATTGCCATAATTCTTTATCTTTATGAGATGAGGCCATGCCTTTCAAGATGACTGCTTCTGCAGCATATAGGGTGTTTCCTCCGAGTATCGCCAGATTTTTTGTCTTGTCTACTTCATGAAATTCATCTTCTATTATCTTCAAATCTTCGAATTCTCTGAAAAAGACTATGTTCTGCTGCAATTTAAAAAATAAAGAACTCAGAAAATTTATTGAATGACCTATACCCTCACTTGAAAAGGCCTGCACTTCTCTTTCACCTTTGCTTGCTCCTTCAGGAGCACTTGATTTGAATAGACCTCGTTTTGTTTTTATTATGACTTCAATAGTATCCTGATTCCTCGAATTCTTTATTCTTCCTACTGATGAGTCTAGTATTCTCATTTTTTATCGAATGCTTTCACAAGCTACCTCTTCTTTTATAGATTATACTGGTTTTTAAGGTATTAAAATTTATCTTAAGCGAACTAGAAATTCTCTGCAGCGTCTTCTTCTACTTCTTCTTCCTCTTCTTTTTCTCCGGTCTCTTCCTCTTCTTTTTCTTCCTGGGTTTTTACTTCTTCAGCAACTTCTTCTTTTAGTGCTTTCTTCTCTTCTTTTTTAACTTCTTTTGTCTCTTCCTCTTCAACTATCTCAACTATCTCTTCTTCTGTTCCTTTGTCTATTTTCTTAGGAAGAGGTCTATGGACTGTGATTGGAAGAATCTTCTCATCGAATTCCATTTCTGCTATCTTAATTGGATCAAAATTTATCTTTTCTAGAGTATCTTTGTCAATTTTTAATAGAATTGGGGCATTAGCTGAAATTTGCAATGCTCTGGCTCCGATTATTCTTGCTCTTTCAAATTTTGTGTAGTGATTTTGGTCTTCCATATTTGATGTATGTTTAAGTCTTTGTTAAGTTTGTTTATCTTTGACTTTTGAGTTCTTTATTGTCTTAATCTTGATTATATGATTTATTGAGCATTATTATTTTTAAACCTATTTGATTAAGGATAAAACCTTGGCATGAAGTTTCTTCCCTTCTTTCAATGCTATGCTTTCCATTTCAAGAATCTCTTCTTCTGTCAATTCTTGGCCTGTTTTTTGCATTGCGTTTATAACTTCTGAAGGATAGGTTATTGTGAAGGAAAGTCTTGTATTTGCTGCATCCTCTTCTTCTGTCAAAGGATCTAAAACAAATTTATTATCTATCTTGTAGACTGTTGTGTTTATTGGCATCTCTCTCAATGGAAGTTTTTTATTAGAAAGTTCGCCATACTGGACTTCATCATCTTTGTATTCTGGAATAAATGCTTCTTTTAGAGCAACTACAGATGCGATGAATGCAGCATCTATCAAAGATCCAGAATCATTTATTGGATAAATATCTAATGAAACGCTCCATACTTTTTCTTTTTCCTTGATGCAAAGTTTTTTCATGTCTATAAATTCTGAGTTTCTTATACCTCTATCGATTATTCTTGCTAATTCAATTGCTTGTATTCCCGGAGGGCCTGATTCAAACCTGTCTGAAGATAATGGAGATAGTTCTGCTGCTACAGCTAAAACCCCCTCATCAGGTGAATCTCTGAATGGCTCAATAGCATCCATCTTGACACCTGCAATAACTTCGGTATCGCCTAGTTTTACCCAGGCAGAACCTTCTGCTTTTGCAGAGATTTTTGTTCTTATTTCAAGATTTCGATATTCTTTTAGATCTCTCTCATCTATTCTTTTTCCTTTTGAGATAAGTTCTTCAATTTTTTTCTTCATTATTTTTGAGATTTCCATTTTTTATCTATAAGTTTTAATTTATTTTAAGGTTGTTTATCCTTGAATTTAAATTTATTTATTGTTTGTTTAGTTTTTTGATTTCTTCTTGTAAAAATTCTTTAACTTTTTCTGTCAAACCTTCATGAAATGGCTTTTGGACAATCAGTTCAATTGCTTTTTTAGCAGTTATCTCTTTTTCTACATCGTTTTCATCTGATCTTATCCAGACTAAACCATTCTGTCCGACTATTATATTGCATCTTGTTTCATCTTTGATTGTCTTGACCATGCTTCCTGCTCTTCCGATTATTCTTGGGACTCTAGTAGGATTTATTTTTACTAGCATTCCTCCTTCAAGTTTTCTTAATCCTTTTTCTTTCATTGTCAGTTCAACGCTCCTTGGTTTTACAGCTCTAACCTTTGTCACGATTAGATCATTGAATGTATAGACCTCTGTCAAGTCCTTTTTGTTTATGTAACCGAAGCATTCCATGACTGGCAAAAATGCTTGATGAGCTGCTAGAACATCGATCATCCATCCATTGAAGCTGACATCAACTATCTGTCCGATTACAGTGTTTCCTGCTCTTGGAATGTATGCGCCGCTTAATGGGATAACTTTGACTAATCTGTCTGTTTTTTCTAGTAAGCCGAATTTTGAAGCGATAATCTCTTCTCCTTCTTTTCTTGTACCCTCGCCTGGCAAGAAATCTTTTCCAGTTGCGATAACTTCTCCAGGAACAACTACTTCCCTTTTCTCATCTTTTTCTGTAATTTCTTGTTCTGTTTCTTCTAATTCTTCTGTTTCTTCTTTTTCTTTTTTCATTTTGGTATCTTAAATTATTTTAAGTTTTTTATCTTTTAATTTAAACGTTTTTATCGTCTTAATCTTGTTTAATATTTTATTATCTATTCTTCTTTTATTTTTTTTAGTGTTTTTTTCTGTATTTCTGCTATTTTTTTGCAAGCTCTTTTTGCGAGAGTTATTGCCTCTTTAAGGTCTTCTGGATTTATTTTTCCGTCTAATTGCAATAAAGAGATTCTTTCAGATTTTGATAATATAGCAAATGGAATGTCTGTTGCTGCCTTGATTTCTTTTCCATCCTTGATTATTGTGAAATCTTCTTCTTCTTTTGAAAGGTCTACAACTATCTTGTCTCCTGTCTTTCCTATAGAAACTGCTGCAACTAATTCTTTCATTGGTACGCCAGCATTTGCCAAGGCTAATGAAGCTGCATTTATGCCTGCACATCTTGTTGAAGCATCTGCTTGTATTATCATGATGTAACAGTCTACAACAGTGTTCGCGAAATTTTCTATCTGTAGAACTGGCTCTAATGCTTTCATTGTAACATAAGAGATTTCAGCTGATCTTCTGTTTGGACCTGGCCTTTTTCTTTCTGATACTGAAAAAGGAGTCATATCATAATAGCATCTCAAGATTCCTGTTTCTGGATTTTGTAGATGTTGTGGATGTAATGTTCTTGGACCATAGACTGCTGCAATTGCTGTGGAACCGCCGAATGAGAATAGGGCTGAACCGTCTGCATTTTTGATGATGCCGACTTTTGCTTCAATTTTTCTTAATTCTTCAATATCTCTTCCATCTGGTCTTTTATGTTTTTCTTCTTTTGTCATTTTTTGTATCTCTTGGTTTATTTTAAGTTTTTTATCTTTGAATTTAAACGTTTTTATCGTATATATCTTAGTTAGCTTTTTTATTTTTTCTTAATCTTCTTTTATTTCTTTAGTTATTGCGCTTCCATGTGTCATGGAATTTAATTTATCATAGAACTCTAATTGCATTCCAGCTGGTATTTGGATAATGCATCTTAAAGACCCATCATTAAGCCAATCTTCTTTGTCCTTTTTAAATGTTTTTATCAGATTGTAAATCTGTCCCGTGTATTGCGGCATTACAGTTATCTCTATTTTTTTTACTGCTATCTTTATGGGAATTATCTTCTGGATATCCTGAATTATATTTGGAATCTGTTCATCTACGTTTCGATCATCTATTCTTGCTCCAGATTGTTTTATTGCTTGTTCAATTCTTTGCGGAGTGTATGGTGCTTGCGTTCTTGGATCCATACAGTTTCTAGCTAAAAAGTCAACAATTTGTTTTATTTTAGCATCTCGCATCTTGTCCCTGTATTCCTGAGTCAATTGAACTTCTCCTTCATTGATTATTATTCCAGATACCTTGAATTTGTCTTCTGTCCCGAAAGCATCTTTTAAGTCCTTTGAAGAAGCTTTAAGGCCTTTCTTTTGGTCTGTAAAAATGTCATCTACAGCTATAATATCTCGTAGCGATGCAGGACTTCCTTCTAATTTTTGTCTTCTAAAACCTAGGGCTTTGTCCAAGTCTACGAGAATTTCGAATTCCTTGCCCTTTTTCTTTATTTTAGCAGTTACATTT
>Ga0233423_10000903_pt1 | contig 15141 bp, 14 predicted proteins | sample Watercolumn_Mata_FD_180713 | JGI IMG/M metagenome (GOLD analysis project Ga0233423, IMG submission 180713) | Freshwater microbial communities from Lake Matano, South Sulawesi, Indonesia - Watercolumn_Matano_2014_112_MG | ecosystem: Environmental > Aquatic > Freshwater > Lake | place: Indonesia...
GCAACGAGCAGGCGTACAGCCTGCTCGTTGCCGCGCTGCAGGAGTTGTCGAAGGCCGCGGCCGGCACAATCACGCTCCGGACCAAGGAGTACCCGGCCGTGGTGCACGTGTATGACGGGGCGCTTGTCTTAACCACGCTCCGGCACGCGGACGAGGTTACGCCTCCCCACGCGTTCTCGATCCTGCCGGCGCTGCCTGTGCCGAAGGAGTCCGAGCTTGCGCTTGCGAAAAGGATCGTAGAAGAGCTGTCCGGCAGCTACTCAGTCAACGACTATCCCGACCGGTTCCACGAGGCGATCCTCTCCCTCATCGAGAAGAAGCTGGCCGGCGAGAAGATCGTGTACGAGGAGCCGCACCCGGCTGAAGCAAAGGAGCTTATGGAGGCCCTGCAGGAGACCATCGCAAGGCTCGGGCAGAAATGACCGCAGAATTGTACCGTCCGATGCTTGCGCGTACGGCGTCCGGCCCGTTTGATGACGACGGCTGGCTCTTCGAGATCAAGTGGGACGGCGTGCGGGCGATCGCAACTGTCGGGGATACCGTCTCCCTCAGGAGCCGGAACGGAACGGAGCTCCTGCCGCAGTTCCCGGAGCTTGGCGAGCTGACAACCCTCGCGCCCGGAACCGTGCTCGACGGCGAGATCGTCGTAATGAGCGGGGGAAAGCCGGATATGCAGGCACTCCTGCCGCGTCTGCAGGTGTCCCTTCCCCGGAGCGGAGCGGTACCGGCAACTTATATCGTCTTCGACATCCTCCGGCGCGGGGAGGAGGACCTGACCGGGCTTTCGCTCCTTGACCGGCGCAAAATCCTTGCGGCCGCCGTGCGCGAAGGCCCCCATGTCGTTATCTCCGTTCCCCTGGAGGGCCGGGGTAAGGATTATTACCGGGCCGCGATCGCGCAGGGGCTCGAAGGGGTGATGGCGAAAAAAAAGGACAGTGTCTACGAGCCCGGAGTCCTGAGTGGGGCGTGGCTGAAGGTCCGGGCGGTCCGGAGCTGCGACTGTGTAATCGCCGGCTACACACCGGGACGCGGAGGCCGGGGAACAACGTTCGGGGCGCTTGTGCTGGGGCTGTACGAGGAAGGGAAGCTTGTTTTTGTCGGCAATGTCGGGACCGGGTTCTCAGACCGTCTGCTTGCGGAACTCACGGGGAAGTTTGCGCCGCTGACAACAACGGTGCCGCAGCTTAACGGGGCTTCGGAAAATGTGGTGTGGCTGCAGCCGGTCCTCGTCTGCGAAATCGCGTACATGGAGGTGACGAGGGACCGGAAGCTCCGGATTCCCCGGTTCATCCGGCTCCGCACCGACAAGCCGGCGTTATACTGCACGACCGATCAGCTTGCGGAGGGGCACCCTGCAGCGGCTGCGGGGAAAATGCCGGAAATGAAACCGGCGCTGAGGGATTATCATGAGAAAAGGAATTTTTCTGTTACGGACGAACCGGAGGGATCACCGGATATGAGCGCGAACAGTTTTGTCATCCAGGAGCACCACTCCCACAAGCTGCACTATGACCTGCGGCTGGAGCGGGACGGGGTGCTGAAGAGCTGGGCGGTGCCCAAGGGCGTGCCCGAAGCGCCCGGCGCAAAGCACCTCGCCGTCGCGGTCGAGGACCACCCGCTCGAGTACGCGAGGTTCGAGGGCGAGATCCCCAAGGGGGAGTACGGGGCCGGCACCGTCACCATCTGGGACAGCGGGACGTACGAGACGAAGCACTGGGACGAGAAGAAGATCGAGGTCGTGCTCCGCGGCAAGCGACTCAACGGGCCGTACGTGCTCGTGAAGTTCGGCAGGGCCGGGAAGAACGACTGGCTGGTGTTCCGGGCGAAGTGAGGGCCGGCCCTGCGATTGCCGCTATGACCGGTTCATCGCCGCGCGGGAACCCGGACGGCGAGCGTAAGGAAGGTCACCACCACACGTCTCTCGTCTCCCACCACCGCAACACACTGGAATTAGCGACATAGGCAAGCATCTTCTCCGGGGCACCGAGCTTCTCCAGCACCCCGTACTGGTACCGGGCGCACTCCTCCTCCGCGGCCTGGCCGGAGAAAAGTTTCTCAGGAACTTTTTCCACGGGATGGTCCTTCGCATATTCATTATACTGCCACGAATGGCAGGAGTCGTGGGCGATCGCCCCCGCGTACCATATCGCTCCCGAGTCCCTTGTTACCCGTCCCACCGCGAACCGCGGCGGGTCCTCGCATGCGTACATCCCGCTCTAGTTGTCCCGGCACTCGATCACCCCGATATGCTTCTGCACAAAGAGAAAATCATCGTGGGCCTTTGCATCCAGCAGGTCGAGCGCATGCACGGTCTGAAGCGAGCAGTTCACATCCACGTCCCCTTCAAACCTTATGCCGGCGTACTCATGGGGAAACGGGCCCGGGGATTCTATTGACGGGGGCCGGGCCTCTGCAGCGGTACCTGCGGATGTGGATGATGCCGGAGATGCTGCAGCTGACGGTGCTGCCGCAGCTGGAGTTGTTACTGCAAGACGGGCCTGCGGCCCTGCAGGAGGAGCGGTCGGGGCCGAGCAGCCTGACAGCAGGAGGATAAGAATAGCGATCAGGGCCAGTTGGCCATAGGAACAACCCATGAAGAGAGAACGGGAGATACGGAAATAAAGTGTCGTGTCTGCTGGCAAAAGAAGTGGTTAATCACGCGTAATATTCATAGTGCCGTATCCTGAAGAGTAATATTACTAATATCCATTGAGTGATATGCGTGGATCTCCCGGAATTCCTGACCCGGAAAAAACTGATCGATGTCTTACTCCGGGAACAGGGATGGGATGTCACGGATCGTTCCCGTGTGATACTCGAAATTGATACCAGACAATCCGATTTTGTCCGAAAGGATTACCGGACTGTTGCCAAGACACTGAAGAACGATCTGGAGAGCAAGTACGTCGATTACCTGCTGCTGGATAGTTTCGGTGCGCCGCTCGCGATCGTCGAGGCAAAACGGACAGCCAAGGACCCCCGCGTCGGCCAGAAGCAGGCAGAGGAGTATGCGGACGATATCAAACGCCAGACCGGGAAGGATGTCTTCATCTTTCTCTCGAACGGCGACCAGATCATCTTCTGGGACCGGGAACGGTACAGCCCCCGGACGGTGAAAGGCTTTTACTCGCAGCCCGATCTGGAGCGGGTCCGGTTCCAGATTGCAAGCGGGGAGCCACGCGGGCCGGTTGAGGTGGATACCTCGATCGTTGACCGGCCGAAAGGGATCGAGTGTGCAAAGCGGGTCGTGGAGCACTTCCATAAGGGGAACCGGAAGGCGCTCATGGTGATGGCGACCGGGACCGGCAAGACCCGGGTCGCGATGGCGATCATCAAAATCCTTCTTTCCGGGAAACGGGTACAGCGGATACTCTTCCTTGCCGACCGGCGGGCGCTCCGGGACCAGGCGATGAACAAGGGATTCAAGGTCTTCTTCCCGGAGGAGTCAAAGGATGTGATCTTCTCGGGGAAGTATGACAAGAGCAAGCGGCTCTACGTCTCGACGATCCAGACGTTCCAGGAGATCTACCTCGACCGGGACGAGAACGGGCGGTTCCGGATGTCGCCCGGGGAGTTCGACCTTATCATCTCCGATGAATCCCACCGCTCGATTTACAACAAGTGGAAGGACGTGTTCACGTACTTCGATGCGCTCCACATCGGGCTGACCGCGACGCCTTCGGAGCTGCTGGAGAAGGATACGTTCCGGTTCTTCGGTTGTAATGACGGTGCGCCAACGGTGCTCTACTCGTACGAGGATGCGGTTGCCGACGGGGTGCTCGTGGACTTCCGCAGGAGCATCGTGGGCGCACAGACGCACTTCCAGATCGCGGGGCTGCGGCCTTCCGACCTCTCCGAAAGCGAACGTGCCCGGCTCATGGAGCAGGGAATTGATCCGGACGAGATCAACCTGGAGGGAACGGAACTGGAGAAGAAGGTGGCTGTCAAGGGCACGTCCGAGGCAATCGTCCGCGAGTTCATGGAGAATGCCCGCTTGGACCAGACCGGGACGCTGCCGGCAAAGTCGATCATCTTTGCGATCTCGAAACGGCACGCCCACCGGATCCAGGAAGCGTTCGATACGCTCTATCCCGAGCACAAGGGAAACCTTGCCCGGACGATCATCTCTGATGACCAGCGGGCGGATGTGCTGATAAAAGAGTTCACCAACAACCCGATGCCCCGGGTCGCGATCTCGGTGGACATGCTGGATACGGGGATCGATGTCCCGGAGGTCTGTAACCTTGTCTTTGCAAAGCCCGTCTTTAGCAAGATCAAGTTCTGGCAGATGCTCGGCCGGGGCACCCGTGCGGATGAAGCCTGTGAGCACAAGGAATGGCTGCCATCCGGGAAGAAGGAGGACTTCCTCGTCTTTGATTTCTGGAACAACTTCGAGTACTGGCAGATGAACCCGGAAGGGGCAAAGAACGAGTCGCCGGATGCGATCACGAACCGGATCTTCCTTGTCCGGCTCAAGCAGCTCGCGTTCCTCCACGATGAGGAGGATTCGGCGCGAGCCGAAGTCGTGAAAGAGCAGGTTCTCTCTGATATCAGGTCGCTCCCGCAGGAGTCGGTCAGCGTCCGGGAGCACAGGCGGGAGATCGAGAATGCACTCTCGCCCGATCTCTGGGACAACGTGGGGCTCGACCCCATCGGGTACCTGAAACAGACGATCATGCCCCTGATGCGGTTCCAGAAGGACGTGAACCTTAACACCGCGATCTTCACGCTCCGGTGCGAGCAGCTGAAGCTTGCACTCCTCCAGCGGGACGCAAAGGAGATCGCCCGGCTCAAGCCGCTGATCGGCGGGATGGTGGACTGCCTGCCGATGACAATCGACAAGGTCGCCGATCACCGGGATTTCATCCGGCAGGTCCTCTCGAATGCCTTCTGGTCGCCGCCGTCTTTCTCCGAAGTGCAGCGGATGGAGGATACCCTCGTACCGCTGATGCACTACATGCGCAAGGAGCCCCAGAAAACGATCGTGATCGACATGGGCGATCAGATCGAGATGCGGGAGATCATCCGGATGGCCGGCGACCTCCAGCACACCTATGTCACGAAGTACTGGGAGACCGTGGAAAAACGGGTGAAGGCGCTTGCCGACAAGAGCGTCGTCATCCGGAAGATCGCCCGCGACGAAGTCCTCTCCGAGGCCGACCTCCGCACGCTGCAGGCCGAACTGTCCAGCCCGGAGCTGATACATGAAAAGGCAATGATTTCACAATCCGAGGCAGCGGACGAGAGCGTGCTCGTCCCGTTCATCAAGAAGGTGCTCGGGATGTATGCACGGCCCGATCCCAAGGCCCGGATCCGCGAGGCCTTTACCACCTTCATCATCGCAAACAACAAGCACTATACCGCCGACCAGCTCAACTTCCTCCGGATGGTCGAATCGGTCTTTGCCTCGCAGCACCACATCGCCTACGCCGACTTCTGGGACCCGCCGTTCACCACGCTCGGCACAACCGCGCCCGTCCCGATGTTTGCCGAGGACGACCTGCAGGCGTTCGTCGGCATCTGCGCGAAACTGGAGCAGGAACTGTATGCAACGGCCGGGGTGTGAGCGGTGAGGAAGAAGGAGCTGCCGGAGGGGTGGGAGTGGAAAAAGATAGAGGATATCTCGGTAAAAGTTGAAGCCATCAACCCGGAAAATTTCCCGGAAAAAGAATATTTTTACCTCGATATTGATTCGATTGACAATACTCGGCAAAGTATAACAAATCCCAAAAAAATTCTGGGAAAAGATGCACCATCCCGGGCTCGCCAGATTGTCAAGACCGGCGATATACTATTCTCTACTGTCAGGACATATTTGAAAAATATCGCATTTGTTGATAAACAATATAACGATCAAATTGCTTCAACGGGATTCTGTATAATTCGTCCGGGAAAAAATGTTGACAACAAATTTATTTTCCATTTCGTCCAGACACAGGAATTTTTAAAAAATTTAGAATTATTCCAGAGAGGCGCAAATTACCCCGCAGTTCGGGATATCGATATCCTCTCCCAATATATCCCCCTTCCCCCGCTCCCCGTCCAGTGCCAGATCGTCGCCGTGCTCGAACAGGCGGAGGCACTGAAGCGGTGGCGGCAGGAGGCGGATGCCCTTATGGGGGCGTTGCTACAGAGTGTGTTCTATGAGATGTTCGGAGACCCGGTGAGGAATGATGGGGGGTGGGAGATTACAAACTTTGGGAAATGTTGTAAATCTATACGATATGGAGTGGGGATGCCCCCGCAGTATAGAGATGGAGGTATTCCATTTGTCCGAGCCACTAACATAAAAAATGGAACAATTGTTGATAATAATTTAAAATTTGTATCAATTGAGGATAGTAAGGAAATCGAAAAATGCAGAATCCACCATGGAGATTTAATCGTTGTCAGAAGCGGCGTCAATACTGGTGATGCTGCCTTTGTTCCTCACAAATTCGAAGGAGCGCTAGCGGGTTTTGATTTAATTGTTGAATTTAATAATCCCGCACAAACACTTTTTTTTAATTTTTTAATCAACTCCCAATATGGGAAATCCCAAATTAACCTATATAAGAGAAGGGCGGCTCAAGAACACCTGAATTCTGAACAGCTATCATCTTTACGAGTGCCAAATCCCCCGCTTGCCCTCCAGCAGCAGTTCGCCCGCGTTGTTACTGAAGTGGAGCGGATTCGTGAGCGGCAGGCGGAATCGAGGCGGGAGATCGAGGGGCTATGTGAGGGGCTGATGCAGGGGGCGTTTGCCGGGGAATTGGTTGCGTGATTGATAGTGATTATTAGTGATCAGAGTGACCGTATTTCCAGACTCGCGTTGATAGCGATACTGCTTTATGATTTCGATAAGTAATTTAGTATCATCACTGGTTGATTATGACTCTATCAAAAATTAAAATCCGAGGCTATAAATCAATAGAGTCTCTCGATCTCGATCTTAATTCGCTCAATGTACTTATCGGTGCAAATGGATCAGGGAAAACCAACTTTATTTCCATTTTCAAATTCCTGAATCAGATAACCGAAAGGAACCTGAACCTGTATGTAAAACGAGCCGGAGGTGCAGACTCATTTCTCTATTACGGCCAGAAACACACAGAAAAGATCATCATTGAGCTGGATTTTGGATCAAATGGGGAGTCCAATATCTATGAATGCTTCCTTGTCCCGACACTTGATGGTTCGTTGATTTTTGAAGCGGAAAATACTTATTTCCATGACAGGGCACGATACCCCGACCGTCCATATGAAAATCCCCTTGGCAGCGGACATCAGGAAAGCCTGTTGCCGGTTACAGCCCAAGACCAGAAAAAAGGCAGGATTGCAAAATATGTCCTGAAATATCTAACGAGTTGGCGGGTGTACCACTTCCATGATACCAGTGACACAGCCCCCGTCAAGCGGATCGGCGATTTGAATGATAATTTTTACCTGCGACCAGATGCCGCAAATCTTGCCGCCTATCTCTATGGCCTGAAAAAGACTCACAATCATCACTACCAGAAAATCCGTGATACAATCCAGCTTGTCGCTCCATTTTTTGATGATTTTATTCTGCGGCCAATGCCGGAAAATGAGAACAAGATCCAGCTTGAATGGCGTGAAAAGGGATCTGATTATCCATTCCTTGCCTATCATCTCTCGGATGGAACATTGCGTTTCATCTGTCTAACAACGTTATTGCTTCAACCCGATATCCCATCAACAATTCTTATTGATGAACCGGAATTAGGATTGCACCCGTATGCAATCAATACATTAGCGTCACTTATCAAGAGCGCTGCAACAAGGACGCAAATCATCATTTCAACGCAGTCTGTTCCCCTTGTCAATTGTTTCAGCCTCGAAGATCTGCTTGTTGTCAATCGCAGGAATCAGGCAACGGTGATCGAACGGCTCAAACCAGAAGAATTCGTATCATGGCTTGAGGACTACTCGGTCGGAGAATTATGGGAGAAGAATGTTATCGGGGGGAGACCCTCCCGATGACTTCTGGAATCCGTATCAATATTATAACTGAGGGTTCGACCGAAGAAACGTTTGTCAATACCGTTCTCATCGATCATCTCCAGTTGTTCAAAATTTTCGATGTTTACACACATAGTATCACCACGAGTAACAGTAATGGTCGACCCCACCGAGGTGGTTTTCTCCGGTATGATCATTTAAAGAAGGATATCATCCGATGGCTCCGGCAGGATCCCCAAGCTTATGTCACAACAATGGTTGATCTCTATGCGTTACCTTTGGACTTTCCAAACAGAGAACAATTCATTCATAATTCTAATCCTTACAAAAAAGTGGAGATGGCGGAGGAAGAGCTCGCAAAGGACATCAATAACCCTCGTTTTATTCCGAATATACAACTCCACGAATTTGAGGCGATTCTATTCAGCGATATTCAACAAATCCATCAGTCTATGATTGCTTCCGGTAGTACAATATCCGATCTTCATAAATTACAAGCGATCCAAGCTACCTTTCCCAACCCGGAGACAATTAATGATAACCCCGTCACTGCACCATCAAAACGGATAAGGAAAATTTATCCTTCATTTCAGAAACCAACCGATGGTATAATTATAGCAAAAACTATTGGGATCAACAAAATACGTGAAAAATGTGCTCACTTCGATTATTGGTTGAAAAAGTTAGAATTTCTTTCCAAATAATTAACGAAATTATTTTCTGTTTTTCGGACTTCCATAATTTTTTTAACTGCCCCGGTCGTGTTCACAAATCGGATAAATGCTGTGACCCTGTTAACTTTTTTTAACAACAATTTTAAAGCTTGTTTGCCAACATCTTGGCATGAATGTTCACCGGATGAAAAAAATACCGCGATGAACGATACGTCTGCATACAAAACGTGATGAGCATGACACAACCGTTCGAAGGGCTATTTGGCGATACCTGCGAGACCCGGCTCCTCCAGTTCCTCCTGCCGATGTACGGGATCGAGTTCGACATGGCCGAACTGGTCGATGAAATCGGGCTCACCCGCCAGTCCATTGCAAAGGCCATGAACAAGTTCGCGGCCCGGGGCATGGTGAAGATCCGGAAAGAGGGCCGGACTCCGCTCTACTCCATCAACGGGGACTCGCCGCTGGTGAAGTGCCTGGAGGATTTCGATAATTCGCTCATTGAGGCGATGGTCGGGGAAAAGGAATTCAGCAAGATGGAGAAGACGTACGAGAAATCGAATCATGCACAGGAGAAGAAAGGGATAGGGACAAGATCGAGATCGATAGTTGTCCGGAATAATGCCCCGCGAGATGTACTTCCCTGCGTTGCAAGTCGTACGAGTCCTTACGGGAAATAACAGGTAGCTGTTTTCTTTCGATATTTTTCAGAAAATAATGGTGTTTTAGTACGCTTCGTCATGGTGTGTATATTTTAACAGGGTAACCAGCCTTTTCTTCTTATCGAATTTATAGAGAAGAATGTAATGTCCGATATGAATGCGCCACCGTCCCTGCATCGGACGGCGGAGCGGCTTTCCGATCTCCGGATTCTTGCCGATTTCCTCAAGTTTCTTCACAACCTGTTCAAAGCGGACAGCATCTCTCTTCTTCATCTTCCTGAATGTCTCTTCGACATCAGGATCCGCGACAACAGTATATGTCATTCAGAGATTGCCCTGATAAAAGCGTCCATCGACTCGTACGTTTTTCCTTTCCCTTTTTTTATATCTGCCTCTGCTTTCTTCACCTGTTTGATAAATTCCGGTTTAATCGCAGACTCGGGAGGATAGACATTCTCATCGATCTTCTCCTCAATCCGGTTAAGCCTTGTCACGATATCGGAAAGGAGCGTCTCGATCTTCCGATTACCAAGACTTCGCGGAGTGGATTCGCGGACACCCGACGGTTCTTCAGACCGGGGATCACCGAAGTAAGACATATTCCCGGATTTGCGTTTTGGTTTGGACTTTCCCTTGAGGTTTTTTGGCATAACAGCACCTTGATCTCTGTCCTGTCACTTCAATAGCCTTTTTGTCCTGCTGTGACGTTATCACGCATACTCCGGAAAGAAACCGATATCCTTAACCTCCCTATCACACAACACCTGTCAGTACACATGCGCCTCGCTCCCGAGATTAAATCGAAGATCGACTCACTCTGGGACAAGTTCTGGAGCGGCGGCCTCAGTAACCCCCTCCAGTCCATCGAGCAGATGTCCTACCTTATCTTCATGCAGCGGCTGGAGGATATGGACAACTTCGAGCAGAAGCGGGCGCAGGCCAAGAAGCAGCCGTACGAGTCCATCTTTACCGGTGCAGAGCAGGAGACGTGCCGGTGGTCGTACTGGAAGAACCTGCCCGCCGACCAGATGCTTGTGCATGTCCGGGACAAGGTTTTCCCGTTCATAAAAAATATACACAACGGGGAGAAGACCCTCTTCGCCGTCCACATGAAGGACGCCACGTTCATGATCCCCAAGCCCTCGCTGCTGCAGGAGGCGGTCACGATCATCGACGAGATGCGGATCCCGGCCCAGAACCGTGACACGCAGGGCGACATCTACGAGTACCTGCTCTCCCAGCTCCAGACGGCGGGCAAGAACGGGCAGTTCCGCACACCCCGGCATATCATCCGGATGATGATCGAACTTGTGGACCCGGACATCAACGACCGGATCTGCGACCCTGCGTGCGGGACGGCCGGATTCTTGGTCAACTCTTACGAGTACATCATCCGAAAGTACACGAGCGCGGACAAGATCGAGCAGGACGCGGATGGCGAATATCATAACCTGATCGGCGACCGGATCACCAACCCGAAGCACTGGGATAAACTATGGACGGACACGTTCTACGGGTACGACTTTGACAATACGATGGTCCGGATCTCGCTCATGAACATGGTGCTCCACGGGATCAAGGCACCAAGAGTCGAGCTGAAAGACACGCTCTCCAAAGGATTCAAAGAGGCAGACCGGTATACCGTTGTGCTCGCCAATCCGCCGTTCAAGGGAAGCATCGATAAAAGTGACATCAACGATGCCCTCACCATCAAGACCACCAAGACCGAGCTGCTCTTTGTTGAGCGAATGATGCATCTGCTCCAGATCGGCGGAAAGTGCGGGGTGATCGTCCCGGATGGCGTTCTGTTCGGAAGCTCGAATTCCCACAAGAAACTCCGGCAGATCCTTCTCGAATCCTGCCAGCTGGAAGGGATTGTCTCGATGCCTTCCGGGGTGTTCAAACCATACGCTGGCGTTTCAACTGCAGTACTGATTTTCACCAAAGGCGGGAGCACGGAGCGTGTTTGGTTCTATGACATGGACGCGGACGGGTACTCGCTTGATGACAAGCGGACATTCATTGATGGCAAAGGCGACATCCCGGATATTATCGATCACTTCCGGAAACGGAAGACGGAAAGCCCGGCTGACACGAAAAGTAAATGTTTCTTTGTCCCGGTCAGTGAGATTAAAGAGAACGGATATGACCTCTCCATCTCCCGATATAAAGAAATTGAATATGAGGAAGTCCACTACGAAAAGCCGGAAGTAATCATTAAAAAGATCGAAACGCTTGAATCGGAGATTCAGAGAGACCTAAACAATTTGAAAACACTGATAAAAAAATAAAAGAGATCCATTTCATTCACAGGATTCTATTCCAGAAAGCGGGTCCAAATATTTTTCCTTATTTCTTTGCCTCCCGCCCCACCATCCTCTCGCGTGCGATCGCAACCGCGGCCTTCAGCTTCTGCTCCAGCAGCTCGCGGGGCGGGAGCTCGGTCAGGTACTCGGCCACGCGGATGCTGCTCTCTTTGAGTTCGAGGAGCTCGATGTGGCCGGCAGAAGAGCCGGCACAAAGGACCAGGCCGATGGGCGGGTCTTCGCCTGCCTGACGGTCGTATTTGTCCAGCCAGCGCAGGTAGAGCTCCATCTGCCCCTTGTCAGCCGCCCGAAACTTCCCGAGCTTGAGGTCGATGGCAACGAGCCGGCGGAGTTTCCGGTGATAGAAGAGCAGGTCGATGTAGTAGTCCTCGGAATCGACCGTGATCCGCCTCTGCCGGGCGATAAAGGAGAAATCCGTTCCGAGTTCAAGGATGAACCGCTCCAGTTCCCAGAGGATGGAATTCTCCAGATCCTTTTCCGAATATGCATCGGAAAGCCCGAGAAAATCCAGGAAGTAGGGGCTCCTGAACACGAGATCCGGTGTCATCCTGTCCTCGTCCCGCAACGCGGCAAGTTCCTTCCGGGCAAGTTCTTCCGGTTTTTTTGAAAGGGCAGTGCGCTCGAACAACATACCCTGAATCTTCGCCTGTAATGTCCGGACACTCCACCGTTCGAGCCGGCACATCTCGGTATAAAATTCACGGGCAAGCTGGTCTTCGATATAAATAATATTTCGGAAATGCGTCCAGCTCAATTGTCCACTCATTGAGTGGACTATTGATCGATCCGGGAAAACTTCGGTAAACCGGATCATATTAAAAAGATTGGTTCGCGTAAAGCCGCGACCGTATTGCCGGGACAAACGGTCTGACAATTCAGTAACCACCCGCCTGCCATATTCCGCCCGTTCGTCAAAAAGGATCTCCGTACGGATGCGCTTGCCGATGTCCCAGTACAATATCACCATCTCTGCATTGACGCCGACAGCGACCCTGATACGGGCCGATTCAATGAGTGCCCGTAGATCACTCAGAAGGGCAGGGGAAAGCACAATATCATCAGGTGCCGGCGACATGCAGGTGTCGTCTTTCTCTCCGGCTGTAAGCACAGGTTTCCGTTTCATGAAAAAGTCTCCGCGTCCTGATGGAAAAATCGGAGAAAGAACGAATATACCTGAGGCGTGAGGAGGGCGAAAGTGAAAAAAATTTTTGGTACTAAAAGGCTCTTCTCCGGATCGATGTTGCCGGTTTTGGGAACCAGATCCTCGGATCCAAAAAGTGGGGTTCCTTCATTTTCAGGATCTACAGTCCGGCCCGGAAACCGATCGTGGCTCCAATTGGGCCTATTTGGTCCCTTTTTGGAGTTCAATACGGCCTCCGATCTTATTTAATAAGCCCAAAATGAGGAGATCGTATTTATTTCGTCCCGTTATTTTGCGAATTCGTCCCATTTTTGGCATCCGGATCGGCCTCCGGCCGAGGGGTCTCCGACGGAGAACCGGGAGCTGGAGTGCCAGAGGCACCCTTGCTCCCCGAGGGTGGAGCATCTTTCGGTCCTGACCCCTGTCCTGTCAGCCCCTTGTCAGACACTTTCTGGTCACCGTCGGTCTTCTTGGGGTTTTTGATGGATATTTGTGGATTGCCGGATTTTTTCTTCTGCTTTACCGGTCGCTGGAGCGGATTTCCCTGCCGGTCGATCTCGATCAGGCCGTCAGGCTGGATCCGGTAGAACCGCCACCTCCCATGCTTCGTGTACGTCCAGAGCTCGCACAGGACACCGGCTGCGACTGCAAGGATTTCGCGAAGCTCTGAGATCTGATCCTCAAACCCGGCCTCGATGTCTTCGAAGCTGCAGCGCGACCGCGGCGATCGTTTCACGCGGACAAAAGCGAGGTGGGAGAAATTCCGGATTAAAAAGTTGCAGGCCATCTCCTCCTCATCATCATCGCAGAACTGCATGACAGTTCCCCTCAATTTGGCAATTTCGATCGCTTTGTCAAGTCCCGTTGTTGTCTTCCGTCCTCTCGTCATCCCCTACCACTTCCCGCCATTGTTCCTGAAATTGTCTTCTTATCAAACTTCATCCCTATCAACTCCTGAAATTTTTTTTTATTCTCCCAGCGTTTCCTTGTGATCCGGAGCGTACGCTCGCTCATCAGATCCGCACCATCTTATTGCCGGCCGCCCTGCGCTCAGGGAGCCGGCGGCCGACGTCGTCCGGTAAAAAAGAGAGGCTGCAGGAGATGGCCGGCGCTTTGCGAACGAGTTGCGCCCATAATCTCCCCGCCTGTTGTCGTTGTGCCGGACGATTCAGTCATGTGTGGTTATCCATCGGTATACTATCCGGCAATATAAGGCTGGCGGTGAGTGCGAAAACTTTCGCAGTCAAACGGGGAATCGGAGCTCTATACGGGCCCGGATTTGTCAGACAGGAAGCTGCCCGGATCAGAGCGCGGGAATTTTTTCCGGAAATCCGGTTTTACGGGGAGATTTTCCATGATGCGATGGCGTGAGATGCGGTGACCGGCAAAATCTGTGCCCGCAATATCACGGGAATAAGAACTGACGCAAGGTCCGGGGATGATAAAATAAAAAAGAACAGTGCCGTTTTTGAAGTAACGGCCCTGAACAGATCCGGCCCGCTGCCTAGGGATATTTCGCCGGGTTTTTCTGCCCGGCGGATTTCGCAAGGCCGGGCGCTGCCGCCGTTCCCGAGCACCGGAAGTACCCGGACGGGATCCGGATCTCGAACCGGGCCCCGGCCCCCGCCCTGCCGTTCTCGGCAATCGTCATGCCGGTGATCGCGAGGATCTCCCGGACGACAAAGAGGCCAAGGCCGGTATTGCTCCCGTAGCCGCGGGTGAAGATCCTCTCCTTCTCCTCGACCGGGATCCCCGGGCCGTCGTCCTCGAAGATCAGGAGGAGGTCAGGGGCGGCCCTCTCGTACCGGATCACGATGCGTGAGAGCGTCCTGCCGTGGCGCAGCGCGTTGTCGATTATGTTATAGATCACGTTCCCGAAGAGCGGATCGGTGAAGACTTCGAGCGACCCGCATTCGTTGCGGACGGAAACCTTTGAGCAGTCGAGGCCGGTGACCGCGGTCCTGATGAGCGCCGAGATGTTCTGCCAGCGGGGGGTTTCGACGCCGAAGTTATAATAATCCTTCGAGACCTGAACCTGGGCCTCGACCGTGTCGGCGGCCCGCCGGATCTTCACGAGGTATTCCCGCACGAGCTCCGGGCTGCTCCGCTCCTGCGCAAGCTCGATGTAGCCGAGGAGCACGGTGAGCTTGTTCACGATATCGTGCCGTGTGACCGTTGCGAGCAGGCCGAGCTTCTCGTTCGCCCGCTTGAGTGTATTCTCCGCATTGATCCGATCCGTCACGTCGCGGAGGATCGAGATGATCCCGGCCGGCTTTCCATTGCCGTCACGCAGCACGGACGAGCTGACGTCAGTATAGAACTGTGTCCCGTCCTTCTTCACCATGAGGTATACATGGGCGAGCAACGGGGACGTC
>Ga0233423_10000904_pt1 | contig 15136 bp, 12 predicted proteins | sample Watercolumn_Mata_FD_180713 | JGI IMG/M metagenome (GOLD analysis project Ga0233423, IMG submission 180713) | Freshwater microbial communities from Lake Matano, South Sulawesi, Indonesia - Watercolumn_Matano_2014_112_MG | ecosystem: Environmental > Aquatic > Freshwater > Lake | place: Indonesia...
ATTGTTCAACATAGCGTACTCTAAACTCGCCTCAATCACATCACTCACGTACCGTCGCCGTCTCGGCGCTGTCAATCAGTTGCTGTCTCTGGAGAGTTAGCACAAGAAAAGAGGACGCGAGCACACCGATCAGCGAGATGCCGACCACAATCAGCAAGAGCTTGAGACTCAGACCCAGTTTGAGAAATGTGAAACCAGAGCGGCTCTCACCGAGGTATTTGAATCTGGAGAGTGCCAGAGGGGTAGATAGCAGTTTGGAGAAATTCATACAGCAATTTGATTCTATCGCAAGATACTGCAAAAGTCAAAACGCAGGCAAAGATTGTTCTTCTATGTTCCCACACGCTATCGTTTTTCAATCCCGCCGATTTGATGTATAATGTCAATGACCTCACTGTGGAGGACGTTGATGACTGAGCAACCGATTCGGGTACTCATTGCTAAACCAGGCTTGGACGGACACGACCGCGGCGCCAAAGTGGTAGCGCGCGCGCTGCGCGACGCAGGCATGGAAGTGATTTACACTGGCATTCGCCAAACGCCGGAGATGATCGCGGAAGCCGCGCTGCAAGAAGATGTGGACGTGGTAGGGCTTTCGATTCTGTCGGGCGCACATATGGACTTGTTTCCGCGCATCGTCCAACTGTTGAAACAAAAGAGTATGGACGACGTGGTGCTTGTCTGCGGTGGGATTATCCCTGAAGATGATATTCCCGCGCTCAAGCAGATGGGCTTTGCGGGCATCTTCGGCCCTGGCACCTCGACGCAAGACCTGGCAAAGTTCATTCGCGATCAGGTCGCGCAGCGCCGCACTGGAGCGACAGTGTAGTGGAGCGCGAATCGGTAGACGCGCTGTGCGCCGGCAATCCACGCGCAGTGGCGCGCGCGCTCAGCGCGGTCGAGCGCGGTGGAACAGAGGCACGCGCGGTCATCGCCGCGATTTTTCGGTTCACAGGACGCGCACACATCATCGGCGTGACGGGCGCGCCGGGCACCGGCAAAAGCACGCTCGTCAACGAAATCGCAAAACAATATCGCCGCCGCGGACAGCGCGTCGGCATCATTGCCGTTGACCCGACCAGCCCGTTCAGCGGCGGCGCACTGTTGGGTGATCGCCTGCGGATGCAAGATTTGTCAGGTGACCCAGGCGTGTTCATCCGCAGCATGGCAACGCGCGGATCGCTCGGTGGATTGGCAGCGGCGACGGCGGACGCAGTGCAGGTGCTCGACGCAGCAGGTTTTGAAATCGTTTTGATCGAAACCGTCGGTGCAGGGCAGAGTGAAGTGGATATTGCGAAGAACGCGCACGCGACGCTTGTCGTCGAAGCACCAGGGCTTGGCGATGACATTCAGGCGATCAAGGCGGGCATCCTCGAAATCGCGGATGTGCTCGTCGTCAACAAAGCCGACCACGACGATGTTGGGGCGACCGTTGCCGCGCTCGAAATGAATCTGAACCTGAAGCCGAAAGTGGAAAATGATTGGCGACCGCCGGTGCTCAAGACGATTGCGATCAAGGGCGACGGCGTCGCGGATGTGGTGAACTGGATCGGCAAGCACCGCGCGTATCTCGAAGCGAACCGTCTACTGGAATTGCGCGAACGGGCGCGCGTGCGCGCCGAGTTGGCGCGCGTGGTGCAGCACGAGTTGATGGCGCGGCTGCTCAGCGGCGTCAACGGTACGAAGATCGAAACGCTGGTCGAAAAGATCGCGGCGCGCGAGATGGATGTGTACGCGGCGGCGGAGATGTTGATTGGGGAGGAGAATTAGTATGAATCCACTGGAACGTATTTCAATTGATCCAAGAGTCTGTCATGGGCAAGCGTGCGTCAGGGGCACGCGGATCCCTGTTCACCAAATCGTTGCCATGCTGGCAAACGGCGATACTATCGAGGAATTGCTCAAGGATTATCCTTCACTTGAACGCGCAGACATACTTGCGTGCTTGAGTTACGCGGCTTCCTTAACGGAAGAACAAGTAACTCCACTCGAAGTGCTGGCGACTGCAGCATGAAGATTCTCGTAGACGAGAACATCCCCTGGATGACTGTTCAAGAATTGCGCGCGAAAGGACACGATGTGCGCGATATTCGCGGCTCGCCAGAGGAAGGCATGGAAGATCAACCTCTTTGGGAGACAGTCCAACGCGAGGGACGCCTGTTGGTTACAACGGACAAGGGGTTCATGCTGCATCGAGGCGAGTTACATCACGGTATCTTGGTTGTGCGCCTTCGACAACCCAATCGCCGCAAAATCCACCAGCGCGTGATGCGAATCATAGATCAGTTTGAACCGCGAGAATGGCAGGGCTTGGTGGTCGTAGCACGCGACACTGCACAAAGCATGTGGCGAGCACATGAGGGAGGAGCATAATGCATCTCCTCCTTCTCCGTCACGGTGAAACCGATTGGAACAGTGCGGGGCGTATCCAGGGACACACCGATACGCCGCTCAACGCGCGCGGCGTCGAGCAGGCAGAGCAACTGGCGGCGCGGGTCGCCGCCGAAGGGCGAATTGACGCGCTCTACACCAGTCCGCTCGCGCGAGCACACATGACCGCCGAAATCATCGCGCGGAGAATAACTCATACTCCGCTCTGCGATGACCGATTGAAGGAGAAGTCGCTTGGCGAACTGGACGGCATGACCATGCTTGACTTCCAGCAGCGCTATCCCGATCTCTACGCGCGCTGGCAGGTGAGCCAGGAGCACGTTCCGTTACCTGGTGAAGAGACGCCACCCGAATTCGCGCGGCGCGTGCAGACATTTCTCGATGACGTGCGTGCACGCCACGCCAATGGCGCGCGGGTCGTGATTGTGGCACACGGCGGGACGATTGGCATGGTGATCGCGACGCTGATCGGTTTGGACATCAATAGGCGTTTGCCGTTCTGGTTCGACAATGCGTCGGTTAGTCTGATGGACTTGGGCGGTTCGCGCCCGCGCCTTCGCCTGCTGAACGACACGTGTCATTTGCGGAATGGGTGTCAACAACAAATGAGCAAATGATAGATCCTCGACCGGGAGAACTCATGAGTACGGATATGGCACAGATGGTTGACGCGCTGTATCGCCAGGGCAAAGCACATCTGGAGGCGCGGCGCTACGCGGATGCGCTCGCCGCGCTGCGTCAGGCGCGCGCAATGCACGCGGGTCATTATAAGGACACGGATCAATTGATTGTGGAGGCACAGACGGTTATGCAAAAACGAAAATGGCAAGAGCGCCCATCGCACGCAACGAACAAAATCAATCTCTGGGTTATCGGCGTGGTTGTTCTCTTGGTTGTTTTGGCGTTATTCGCGCTGAATACCTTCTTGGCAGCGCCGCCCACCACAACGGGCAGCGCGGCAAAACTTGCATCACAACAAAGGAGCAACATGTACAAATCGGTACCGCCGATGACGATTGACGTAAGCAAAACGTACGTCGCGACGATCAAAACCGCAAAAGGCAACATCGTCGTCGAACTGTATCCAAAGGACGCGCCGCAGACGGTCAACAATTTCGTCTTTCTCGCGCGCGATGGCTTTTACAACAACTTGACGTTTCATCGTGTCGAGCCAGGATTTGTGATTCAAGGCGGCGATCCCCTCGGCACGGGCTCTGGCGGTCCTGGCTACACCATCCCTGCCGAAATCAAAGCCAAGCACACCAAGGGCGCGATCGCGATGGCGCGCTTGCCTGACGATGTGAATCCCAAGCGCGCGTCAAGCGGCAGCCAGTTCTACATCACGCTCGCGCCGACGCCATTTCTCGATAGTGGATACACCGCGTTCGGTCAGGTGACGCAGGGAACGGACGTGGTCGAAAAAATCGCTCGCGGCGATGTGATTCAGACGATTACGATTGAGGAGAAGTAGAAGACGGACGCCGTTCCGTCTACGAACAGGAGGCTTTCGATGGCGAAGATGTACGGCGACCTGGCGATATTCAGTGGACGCAGCAATCGTCCGTTGGCAGAGGCGATCTGCAAGCAAATGCACGTGCCGCTCGATGAAGCCGATATTTTCGATTTTCCGAACGAGAATATCTTTCTGCAACTGAAATGCAGCGTGCGCGGTCAAGATGTTTTCCTGATCCAGAGTCTTTCTTCGCCAGTAAACCGCAGCATCGTCGAATTGCTGATTTTTCTCGACGCGCTCAAACGCGCGTCGGCAGGGCGCATCACGGCGGTCATTCCCTACTACGCCTACGGTCGCAGCGACAAAAAAGACCAGCCGCGCGTGCCGATCACCGCGCGCTTGCTTGCCGACCTGATCGTCGCAGCGGGTGCGGATCGGTACATGACGATTGACTTGCATGCGGGACAGATTCAGGGCTTTTTCGGTATCCCTGGCGATGAGTTCAGCGCATTCCCAATCATTGCCGATTACCTCGCCGAGAAAAACATTCCCGATACCGTCGTCGTCTCTGCGGACCTGGGCTTTGCGAAAAAAGCGCGCGACTATGCGCGGCGACTCGACCTGCCGCTCGCGTTCATCGAAAAGCGGCGTATCGGCAACGACCCGAAGGCACAGGCGCTCACTATCATCGGCGACGTGCAGGACAAGAACGTGATCTGGGTTGACGAAGAAGTAGACACAGCAGGCACGCTCGTCGAAGGCGTGCATCTCTTGAGGCGCGGCGGCGCGCACAGCGTTTACACGGCGTGCACGCACGCGCCGCTCTCGCCGCCCGCTATCGAGCGTTTGCGCGACGCGCCCATCGAAGAATTCATCTGTACGGACACGATACCCCTTCCGCCTGAAAAACGTTTGCCGTACTTCAAGATTCTCTCGGTCGCGCCGCTGCTGGCAGAGACGATTGCGCGCACGCACGCGGGGCGAAGTGTGGGGGAGTACCTGAAAGACATCTAAGCAATGATCCAACCGCGAAATTCAAAATTCAAAATTCATAATTCGAAATTCGGAAACTCACAATCCGCAATCCGAAATCGAAAATCCGAAATCGAAAATTCATTGATGCAGCGGATCACGGCGGAGATACGCGCGCGCCTGCCTGACGCGACGGCGATCATTTTCTTTGGCTCGCGCGTCGCGGGTGTGGCTGACACATTCAGCGATTACGATGTGCTGGTGTTGTTACCAGACGGGTTAGAGGAGGATGAACGCAGGCGCGTCAAACGGGAAATGCAAACCGCGTTTCCAGGCGTCAAACTGGATATGGTGTTGGGGTCAGAACGTTGGTTGCGCGCGCGGATGCCATACGAGCCGTTCTATCGCTTTTGGCTCAAGGAGAGCGTGGTCACTTGGGGCAAAGGCCCCAACATCAAACGATTTCCGCCGCTGGCGACATGCGCGATGAAATCATATCTTGGAATCGTCGGTGCTGAGATTGATTTTGCAGCGGCAGTGGAAGACCGCCGCGTGGGAAGCCGCATCTGGTTGAACGCGCTTGAGATGTTGCTCGAAATTGATCATGCTTTCAAGCACAACTACAGCACGCGTGCCGTCAGGCAAGCAATGGGCACTTTGGTTGGGAGTGACTTGGTGGCGCGTGTTCGTAACCCCAAGAGCAAGTTAGCCGAGAAGGATCAACGCGCCCTCTTACGTATGGCGCGGGCGAAATACCGCGCAGTCAAGGCGATGTTGGAGGCGACGCCAGAGAACTCGGCGGATCGTCGTTGGAGAAAGCAATGTCTAGCACGCTCACACGCAAACAGTGGCTCGAATCCGCCGCGCAACGTATAGCGCATCAGCGAGGGAGTAACATGTCTACGTCTGCCACAAAGAAATACGCGAAAACGAGTACCCAAGCGAAGCCAAGAAAGATAAGGGAAAGTATCGAGTCCTACCTGCCGCGGTCCGAAGTTGAGCGCGTGAGCCATAAGACTGGATTCAACGGGCTTACGCCCGCGCAGTGGGCTTTGTTTTCCAAAAACGTATGGAATGATTTGAGTTCACCGCGCAACAAGTATCAACTTGCGCATGGGGCAGTCTTTCCTGTAAAACTGGCTGATCGCCTGATTCAGATGTACTCGAGGGAAGGGGATTGGGTGTTGGATCCGTTTCTAGGAATTGGAACAACACTCATTGCTGCACAGAATCTGAAAAGAAACGGGGTTGGCATCGAACTGAATCCTTACTTTGCGGAGATCGCGGAACAATGGCTAAGAGACAGCGGCGGTCTGTTTGCACGCGAACTGAAACTAACGGTTGTGAACGACGATTGCCGCAATCTGAGACAGCACGTCGAAAAGGGGAGAATTCAGGTAACGGTAACGTCTCCGCCATATGCGAATTTTATCCGCAGGTCAGTCGAAGATAGACAAACCACGCATAAGAAATCAGTCATTACGTTCGAGAACAAAAGTACAGTGAAACCGTACAGCGACGACGAGCGTGATTTTGGTAATCTCCCGTACAGCCAGTTTCTCAGTGCTATTAAACTTGTTTTGCAAGAGAACTTGGAGGCGACGCGGATAGGAGGTTACTCGGCGTGGGTTGTGAAAGACTACCGCGATACGAGGAACGGGGTTCCTTATATCCCTTTCCATTCGGATCTGGCGAGGATCGGGGAAGAAGTGGGATTCAAATTCCATGATCTTGTAATTTGGGATCAGACAGGACAGCGCAGATTGGTCCTGCTTGGTTATCCCTCCATATTCTACACAAACCAGAATTGCTCTTTCATCGTTGTGTTTAGGAAAGTCAAGTGAAAACGCTGACAGACATTGCGTTCGATTTCAATGGTGAAGATACTTCATATCTAACACACTCCTTCCATCCTTATCCCGCCAAGTTTCCGCCGCAGCTACCTCGTCATCTTCTATCAACATTCTCAAAGCCTGGAGAGAAAGTCCTGGATCCCTTTTGCGGATCAGGAACAACTCTGGTAGAAGCGCGGTTACAGGGGATTCATTCTACGGGCGTTGACATTAATGGGCTTGCCTGTTTGTTGTCCAAAGTCAAGGCAACTCCGCTCTCGTGTGAAGAGCTGCAAACGGTTGCCCAAACTCTTCAGGTGATTGAGGGGGAGAGTTTTCGTTGGCAGATGGGCAAGAAAAGGGAAGTTGAGATTCCCAAGATTGAAGGACTCGCGCATTGGTTCCAACCTAATGTGGCGGAGGAATTGGCATACATTCGGCAGTCCATTCTCCAAATCGCCAGTAGCACTGCAGGGGATTTTTTGAAAATCGTTTTGTCTGCCATAATTGTGCGCGTCTCGAATCAGGAAAGCGACACGAGATTCGCGGCGATAAACAAGAACATTCCCGATGGACTGACCTTCAAGTTGTTCTTGGAACGCGGAAGAGATTATCTTTCTCGTATGAGAGATTTCGTAACCCTGGCAAGGGCCGATGCGGTAGTTTGTGTCCATAACGCGGATGCGCGGCAACTCTCTTTTCTCCCAGATGCGTCGTTTGACCTGATCATTACCTCGCCACCGTATGCGAACACCTACGACTATTACCTATACCACAAGTTTCGCAAGCGCTGGTTGGATATCGACGTGCAGTTCGCGCAATACAATGAGATTGGCTCTCGCCGCGAGTTCTCTAGCCTAAAAAAGGATCCTGAGAAATGGATTGACGATTTGCGGCAATGCTTCTTGGAAATGAGGCGTGTTCTAAAACCGCGCCGACCAGGGTTCATTGTTATCGGGGATTCGGTGATCCAAAAGAAACGCTTGAAGATGGACGAGATAATCGCTGATTTTGCGCCACGCTGCGGATTCCAGGTCTGCGATGTCCTATCGTCTGACTTGGCTGGCCATTCCAAATTGTTCAATCCTGCGTTCACTCAGCGCGGCAAGAAAGAACACCTAATACTCCTGGAGAAATCGAATGACTGAAATCCGCGTTTACTACGAGTGCTTGGAACAAGCGTATGACTATATTGCCCCGATGATTCGATCAGCAAACTGTGAGGTCTGTATTCGCCTTATCAAGCGGGTCAAAGATGCTAGAGCATTACCTGAAGGATCGCTGCGCGCGATTCATCATTTGGTCAACCCCGATATTCTCATTGCAGGGGTCGAAGCAGGTAAAGAAACTCCACTTGTCGTCATCGAGTTCACCGATGCCGTCAAGACCGAAGATCACGAATTGCAGAGGTCATACGGTGCCCTCGCCGCGTATCTTGGGGATGCGTTCTATGTCAAGGTGTCTGGATTCAAAGAGTCCCGAGACGAGTTCGGTGGCGCTGAATACAATCCCTATAGCACGCCGCGCATTTTGCGAGAGCGACTGAACTACGAAGGTTTTATTCTTGCCGAGTGGGAGAAAGAACCCGATAATCCAACACGCCTACGTCGTTCGCCAGGACTACCTGCTTGCCCGCATTATATTGCCATTTTGAACGACACGATTCAAAAATCAGTCGAGGCGTTTTTCGCAAGCCAGGAGAACTGGTATCCGAATGCTTTGCGAGCGCTCAAGGATTGTTCTTCGCACCGACAGTTTGATGCACGAGTTTCATCTGCGCCGACATTGGAAGATTTGACGCAAGAATGGGCGGCGCGTGAGGCACGAAACAGGGACTTGGATAAACTACGTTTCTTTGTTCGGCGCGGGTGGGTGGGCGCGAAAATCAATCGCTTTTCGCATGCGATGGATCCTGATCGCGGAATTCTCACTTTTCTTTCGCTGATTTTTTCCGACGAACGCAAGGTGTATGGCGTCTATGCGCTGGTCCGTCCGAAGAGTTTGGGAATCCTCAAAGTCAAGTTGGCAAGCGTCTCGATGCTGCGGGAAAAATTGGCGACTGCTTTGCAAACTGACAAAGGCGGTCTTCCCATTTGGTTGCAACAAAGACTTGAAGCTATCGCAGGCAAGATAGAAACACTCGGCGAATCAATTGATGCGCGGGATTTGTGGGCGAACGTCAGCCGCGAGCAAATTCTAAAAAGCCGTGTTGTGATGACGTTGGCGTACCTTACAGATGGCATTTACTTGAATCAAAATGGGGCAAGGCTGTATTGGAACAAATACGCGCTGCTCGGAAGCAAGAAAGGCGATTTCGTCGCTTTGCTCAAACGGTTCTTTGGCTTCGATCACTTATCTGCCCCGTCGGCAATCGAACAAGTTTTGGATGAGGTAGACGAAGACGAAGTGACTTATGCAATCGCTCACAGGGTGTTGTTGCCGAATGGTTTTCGGATTGCATTCATCAGTTATCCAGGCGCCCAGGGTGGGAGCGCGGTTTTGACTGACAAGGCGCGAGGGCTTGCCCAACCACGTAAATACCCTGATGTTGTTGCTTTGCCCCCCGAAAAAGCAAAAACATTCGACGCATTGATGGACGAAAACAAAGGAATGTTCAACGAGGCGAGCGCACAAGCAGACATTCGCAAACTACAGGAATATCAAAAAAGCAAACGACATAAAGACGCCCTCAAGAATACATTGGTGCGCGCTCAAGTGTTCGACAAGGACGATAAACTCCAAGACATCGTGATCGGTGTAGGGTTTGGTGGCGCAGATCAAATCACACGCTGGAATCCGAGCAAAGTGGATTTTATCTTTCGGATTCGCGGACGCTTCAAGTGGTCCATCGGAATTTTCCGCCAAGATTTGGCGGAACAAATACCAACGATCGAGGGAGATACGAACTTTCCAAAACGTTTTCGCGTGGTAAAAACAGGTCAACCCAAACTATTCGATTCAGAGAGCTAAGCATGCTCAAGAACTTGTACACCAAACTCACCGGCGACCCCAACGAACGCGAGATCAAACGCCTGTCGCCAGTCGTACAACAAATAAACGAACTCGAGCCCGTATGGCAAAAGTTGTCGGACGACGCACTGCGCGCCAAGACGGACGAGTTTCGTGCGCGCCTCAATGACGTGCTTGCAGAACCGCGCCGAGAGGTCGCAGAAGAGCGCGAGCAGTGGAGCACTGCCAGCCCGGACGATCGCCGCATCGTCGAAGAGCAGGTCAAGGACGCCGAGAAGAAACTGGTTGAGGCGGAACGCGCCGCGCTCGACGAGATTCTGCCCGAAGCGTTCGCGTCCGTGCGCGAGGCGAGCGTCCGCACTATCAGCTTGCGCCATTTCGACGTGCAACTCATCGGCGGCATGGTGCTGCACGCGGGCAAGGTCGCAGAGATGAAGACAGGCGAAGGCAAGACGCTCGTCGCGACGCTGCCGCTCTACTTGAACGCGCTCCTCGGTCGCGGCGCACACCTCGTCACGGTGAACGATTACCTAGCGCGCCGCGACGCGCAATGGATGGGTCCGATTTATCACACGCTCGGTCTCACCGTCGGCGTGCTGCAGCAGGGCGAGAAGAACGCGCTGATGTTCGATCCGACCGTCAAAACCGCGACGCCTGAGATGAATTTCCTACGCGACTGTGCGCGGCAGAAGGCATATCACGCCGACATCACTTACGGCACGAACAACGAGTTCGGTTTCGACTACCTGCGCGACAACATGGCATGGCGACTCGATGAGCGCGTGCAGCGCGAGTTGTACTACGCCATTGTGGACGAGGTGGACAACATCCTGATTGACGAAGCGCGCACGCCACTCATCATCTCTGGACCTGCGGGGGAGGCGTCCGACGAGTACCATCGCCTTGCCGATTTGGTGCGCCGTCTCGCGCCGGACGACTACACGATTTACCAGCGCACGCGCGCGATCACGCTGACCGAAAAGGGGTACGACCGCGTCGAAGAGTTGCTGGGCAAACCGCTCTACAACGTTGACCGCCCCGAGGAAGCGGACCCGCAGCAAGCCAAGACGATGCACCATCTCGAAGCGGCGATGAAAGCAGAGTACCTCTTCAAGCGCGACAAGGATTACATCATCCGCAAAGGTCAGGTCATCATCGTTGACGAATTCACGGGACGCTTGATGCCCGGTCGCCGCTGGTCGGATGGATTGCATCAGGCGGTCGAGGCGAAAGAGCGCGTGCCGATTCAGCAAGAGTCGGTGACGTACGCGACGATCACACTGCAAAACTATTTTCGCCTGTACAAACGCCTCGCGGGCATGACCGGCACGGCGAAGACGGAAGAGGACGAGTTCCAAAAAGTGTACGGACTCGATGTAGTCGTGATTCCGCCGAACAAGCCGATGATTCGCGTGGATCAACCCGACCTGGTGTATCGCAATGAAGAAGCCAAGTGGCGCGCCGTCACTGTGGAAATCGCCGGGCTGTACGCGCGCGGGCAGCCAACGCTCCTCGGCACGGCTTCGATTGAAAATTCCGAGCGACTGAGCAAGCGCTTTACCGCGCTGAAATTGCAACTATACGCGCGCGCGCGTCTGCTACAAAACGCCATTGAAACGAGCGACGCATTGAACGACAAGCAGCGCACAACATTGAAACCAATGTTGTCACGTTCGCTCGATGACGCGCCCGAAAACTTTGATGAGGCGCTCTCGTCCCGTTTGTTCCATGAGTACGATCTGCGCGCGATCACCAATGCGACGCGGAAGTTTGGCAAGGATGCGCGCGAGTTGGCGCGGGTCAGGGCGCGGGTTGGGCGCAAAGACGCGGCGAAACAGTTGGGTCTGGAAGAGAAGGAATTGAAGGAACTGGAGGGAATTGGAGAGCGCGATCTGCGTTTCGCCGCGCGCCTCGAAGAGCGCAATCTGCGGCTTGAGGGCGTGGACGCGTTGTGCGACGAAATCGCCACGCATCCCGACGACCTACCGAAGATTGCACAGCGGTTCAACCTGCCGCTCGAACTCGCGCTGCAAGTGTACCAAGATTTGCGCTTGTCGCGCGATGAACTGGGCAACATCAATCGCGTGCTGATTGACTCGCTCGGCGACGCGGACGAAGTGCGCGCTGAGTATCGCGTGCGCGCGGCGGATATGGACATCATCGTCAAGCGCCTCTTCTTGCGCGATGACGACGTGACGCGTTTGGCGAAGAAACTGCAAGTGGATGTAGATCCATTCGCGCCTGAAAACGCGGACGCCCTGCACGAGATTTTTGGCGTAGAGGATGCCGCGCAACTCGCGGAGATTTTGCGGAACGGTATCCTGCATCAGGTCTTGAACGCGAAGGAGCACGAGAAGGAAGCAGGCATTATCGCGCGCGCGGGCGAGTTGCATGCCATCACACTCGCGACGAACATGGCGGGGCGCGGCGTGGACATCAAACTCGGCGGCGAGTTGCGTGCGGACACACTCGGTATAGTAAACGATGTGCTACAACGCGAGTTGCCCGAGAGGGTACTGCGGGAAGTAGCAAACAGAATACTACTTGAGTTGCCCGAAGAGGCGCAACGCAAGGTAGATCAGGCCTTGACCGAGCTACCTGAAGAAACGTTACGCGAAGTGTTAAACGAATTACCTGAAGAGGCTCTACGCGGAGTGTTACGGTCAGCATCCCAGGAAACACTTCGCGAAGTACTGCTTGATTTGCCCGGGAAAACACCGCGCATGATGAGTCATGTGTTGGGTTGCTTGTCTGTGAAGACTCGGCGCGAAGTACTAAGCGACTTGCCAGAAGGAACACTGCGTGAGGTACTAAATAGTCTACCTGAAGAAGTAGTGGGCGAAATGAATCAGGTACTATACTCATTATCCCCAGAAATCTTGGAAGAACTCTCGCGCACATTATCCGGGAGGGTACTACGCGAAGGACTGAGCGGATTGCCCACGGAGACGCTACGCGCAATGCTAAGTGATTTGCCGGCAGAGATGCTGCGCGAGGTGTTGCGCGACATTTCCGTAGAGGCAGTGCGGGAAGCGCTGCGGAATCTACCCGAAGAGGCATTGAAGAAAGCATTGCACCGCTTGGCTACTGAGGCATTGCGTGAAGTGCTGCATGAAGTCTCAGAGAAAACATTGCGTGAAATATTCCGTGGCTTGTCCGAGGAGGGATTGCGTGAAGTCAACTGGGTGTTGCGCGAGATAGATGGGAAGATGCTGCGCGAAGCAGTGGCTGCTTTGCCCGAAGGAACACTACGCGACATAGAGCAATCTCTGCGCGAGCTACCCGAACAAGTGTTGCATGATATCCTTCAAGAATTATCCGGCAAGACACTGCAACAAATCTTGGGGCACCTATCTGCCGAAGCACGATATGCAGCGCTACAGGATATCCCCGAGAGAGCATTGCGCCACGGAGTGCGAACACTGTCAGAAGAACGACTGCGCGATATGGTTCAGTGCTCATCTGAAAAAGTACTGCGCGAAATGTTGCGCAATCTGCCCATAGAGACATCGCGCGAAATGCTATACAACTTGCCTGAGAGGGCACTGCGCGGTGTAAGGCAAGTGTTGAACAATCTGCCTGAAAAGATCCTGAACGAAACCTTCTACCAAATGCCAGAAAAGATGTGGCGCCAAGTGTTGTACAACTTGTCTCTGGGAGAATTGCACAACGTTCTGGATAGCTTCTCTGAGGAAGCACTGCGTGATGCAAAACAGGTCATGCATACTCTGCCTGGAGAGACGCTACGCAGCATGGGCCAAGCGGCACGCATCTTGCCTGAAAGGACACTGAGCGAGGTGAGCCAGTTATGGCGCGACTTGCCCAGAGAGACTTCGCGCGAAATCAGTCGTGCATTGCGTAGTCTAGTTGAAACGGTGTTGCGTGAAACGCTTAACAACATACCCGAAGAAGCACTGTTGGAAGTAAGGCAAGTGTTGAGGTATGAGTCACCGGAGAGAATCCTAGAGGAACTAAGCAAGGTGTTACCCAAGTGGGTTAGTCCCTATGAGTTGACTCTTGAAGCAAAGCTGCACGCACTCGAGAAAACTCCAAAGGAAAAGTACTATTTTGTAACGGAACATATTGACCAGTTCAAGAAATATATGCACGACTTTGCACAGGTGAAGGAATTGGGTGGCTTGCGCATCGTCGGCACGGAACGGCATGAAGCGCGACGCATTGACAACCAGTTGCGCGGCCGTTCGGGGCGCCAAGGCGACGCGGGCTCGTCGCGTTTTTACGTTTCACTCGAAGACGAGATCATGCGGCGCATGGGCGGCAAGGGGCTGATGGATCGCGTCTGGATCGAAGATATTCCCATCGAGCATGATTGGGTGACGAAAGCCATCGAGCAGGCGCAGGTCAAGATGGAGAGTTACAACTTTGACATCCGCAAGCACTTGCTCGAATATGACGATGTGCTGAACAAGCAGCGCGAAATCATCTATGGACAGCGCTATCGCATTTTGACGAAAGCCGATCTGCGCGATGACGTGCGCGGCTGGCTTGAAGAAGAAATCACGCGCATCATCGCGGAAGATCTGCAGACATCCGACCACGGCGAGTCGCGTTTGCTGATGCACCTGGACTCGATGCTGCCTGGCTTTTCCTTGAATGAGAGTGAATTGTGGCCCCCGTTCTCGCTGGCATTGGTTCAACGCGATTTGGAGCAGGGTGTCAATGCGGAAAAAATTCTCGACGCGGCGCAGCGCGCGCTGGAACTGCATCGCGATTTTCTGACCGATGCGCTCGTGCCCGAAGTCGTCAACGCCTTCGAGCAGCAATATCGCACGTCGTGGGATGAAATCGAGGACCTGGCGAAAAACACGCTCGCAACCGCGCAGCAAGAAGCAACGGAGCAAAATCGTTCTCTCGACGCGCGAACGATGGTGCAGACGGTTGGCGGCGCGGTCAGCATGGCGATTGAGCAACACATTGAACGCGGCGCGGAAATCGGCGAGCGCGAAATCATGGCGGCGGTGCGTCGCGCTTTCGATGCGCGCGTCGTTGACCAAATCGTGCATCGCGTCGTCAAGCGAACGGGGCAGCCATTCGAGTTCCGTTGGAGTCCCGACGGCGGCTTGGACTTTAACCAGGTGCGTGATGACCTGGCGGCTGCGCTCGATGAGGCGTACACCCGGCAAGCTGAAAAACATCTTGACGACATCGAGCGCGAGTTGGGCGAGCGCGTGAAAGGCGGCGACGACTTGAGTGGCGCGCGGCTCTCGCAGTTGCTTTTCGGGATCAGCCACACGCGCCACACCGCGTTCGACCAACGCACCCATCGGCGCATAGATATTCTGGTGCCGCGTTTCCCCTGGGTGCATCTCGCCGCGACGAAAATCAACACGGCGGACCGCGATGCGCTGCGTGGCGAGATCCTTGAGTACTGGAACCAATCGCTAGACCACCTTGAGCCATTGCGCGGCGGCGCGGCAATATTCAATGATTTGTTGCGTGAGTTGATGTTGAGCGTCGTCACGACGCAGTGGGTAGACTACCTGACTGCGATTGAATA
>Ga0233423_10000905_pt1 | contig 15134 bp, 12 predicted proteins | sample Watercolumn_Mata_FD_180713 | JGI IMG/M metagenome (GOLD analysis project Ga0233423, IMG submission 180713) | Freshwater microbial communities from Lake Matano, South Sulawesi, Indonesia - Watercolumn_Matano_2014_112_MG | ecosystem: Environmental > Aquatic > Freshwater > Lake | place: Indonesia...
CAGTTAGTGAATAATCTCCCGCTCCGGCTTTCATTTAATAAACCTATCGTGCTAAGAAATAATCAGTTGACGCCAGTTCTTGATACTTCCTGGATTGCTGTCTTCGTTCCAGGAACTATTGATTCATTTGCTACTTTCAGCAGCACACAATCGATTGCTGGAAAAATAATGCGAGCACAGATGAAGTTCGATTCGATATCTTTTACGACTCAATCACGATCAACGCCGTTTTCACTAAAAAGTACACATGGAATCTCAATTCAATTTGCGTCCAGTGCTTTGACAGCAGATAGCGCACAGGCTGTAATTCCACCTCAAACACTAACGTCAATAAATGATTCTTCAGTAGTTGTGGATGATTCCGTTGTTATTAATGATGCTGCATTCAGTGCAGGGGCTTTTCAATTACGGTTGGTAAATAATCTTGGGATTGAAGTGGGAGCTCGATTTATAATCAATGAATTTATTCAAAGTGGTTCAAGTTTTACAATTGATACGGTACTACAACCGAAAACTACCACTTTTTGGACAATCACAGGTAGCCAGCTTCGAATTCAACCATTAGCATCGACACTTGGGACAAAGTTAACATATAGTGTTGGTATTACGACGATTGATTCGAAAGGTGCTAAGAAACCTATTACTAAAAATGACACAGTAAGTGCTTCGATTATTCCAGTTTCTCCACTAATTCTCAAATCAATTACTGGCAAAATTAAGACACAAATACTTGCACTCAACTCGATGTCAGCTACTGGATTAGATTTTAAAGATGTAAAAAATCTTACAGTAGATTCAATCCGATTTAAAGGTGTGAATTTAACATTACGCTTCCCAATGACGGGTGGTTATCCGATGGATTATGATTTTACAGTGATTGCCAAATTGAATGGAAAGTCTATTGATTCCTTGAAAATCAAAACTGGTCAGAATGGATTTACACGGATCTATCCGAACAATCCTCGCATTCCTTTAGCAAACGCTCCCAACTTTGATAGGTTCATAAGTAATTTCATTCCAATTGCCCCTGATTCATTTTACATAACTGGCTCTGTAACTTTAAATCCAGATTTTGCTGATCTAGCTACTCAATCGTATTCAACATATGATACGAGTCATATTTATCCTGAGTACGATGTAGATTTTCCTTGTTCTGTTGGTATTGCAAATGGAGTGTTGAGAGATGTGGTTGGATTTACAAGAGATCAAGTTCCGAAAGGTTTTACGAAAGCGATAAAAAATGGGACAATTGCATTTAATTTTGTGAATATGATTCCTTTGCAATTATCCTTCCAAGGTACATTCCGTGGAAATTATTCAACACAAAATCCAAAAGGTGATAGTTTATTCACTCTCAAACCTTCGGATCTCATTCGGGCAGGTCAAATAAATACAACAACAGGATATTCGTCAGCACCAACTGTTTCGAGAGTTGCAGTAACGTTAAATGGTTCTCAAATGGAAATGTTCAATCAAGCTGATTCACTAGCTATAGAATTTGGCATATCGACTAGCAACAACGGTCAAGTAGTGAAAGTGCGGGCTCAAGATTACATTAGGATATATGCCAAAGGCGATATCGTTTATACAGTGAATAAGCAATAGGAGAACGACAATGAAAACTCTACGAATATTATTGGTAATTATAACTGTCGTTTCTCTTATACAATTCACATATGGAGATGACAGAGTTAGTTTACGATCGGTTGGAATGGGAAGGTCTGCGGTTGCAGCTTCCCGTGGAATAGACGCTATCGGTGTGAATCCAGCTAATATTGCAATACCAGATATCGGGCGATTTAATATGGGTCTTATGAATACTTCATTTCGCATGAGCACAGAATTATTTAGCTACGATATATATCAAAAGTATTTTACAGGAATTGATACAGGTGGAACGGAACGTGCACCTTATCCTCTTACACAAAAAGAGAAGGAGGATATTAGAAGTCAACTTCCGGAAAGTCCTCTTACGCGTATGAACATTCAAGTAATGTTGGCGGGATTATCTTTCCAATCGGGCATTATCGGTGGTATAGGGTACGCAGCTATCCATCATATGGGTATGAATATAGCTTTTTCGCGTGATTATTTTGACCTCCTTTATCTCGAGGGATTACCTAAAAACTCGAAATATATATTTGATGGTACTTCCTTCGAAGCCTGGTGGTATCTTGAGCATAATATTTCCTATGGCAGGAAGCTCCCAGTGAAAATCCCATTTCTGAAAGATTTATACGTTGGAGCAGGTGTAAAACTTATCAGTGGATATGGCATATTTCAAACAACGAAAAATAATTCTTCTCTCGAAAATAAAATTGCTACGAGCGATACAGGAAAGAATAGTGTAATTGGTGATTTTAATTTCCTCGCAACTCGTGCAGGAGTTGATTTCTTTAACAATGGATCGGATGCACCGATATCACCTTTTCCAGATCCAGTAGGTAGTGGAGTCGGATTTGATCTTGGCGCATCTGCCGAATTTCTTAATGGAATAAGGTTGGGATTTAGTGTCACAGATATTGGTAAGATTACTTGGGAGAAAAATGTTCTAGAAACCACCGGTGGTGGAATCTTTACGTTTAGCGGATATAATAAAGAAATTCAAGATTCAGTGAAAGAAATATTTAAAGGAAAGAACTCAACTGGAGAATCATTTACCACAAGCTTGCCAACAGTCTTACGATTGGGTGTTAGTGCGCAAGCGCAGAAGTTTCCATTTCTAAAATTTCTCCCGGGAAAACTGGTGCTTGCAGTCGAATATGCACAAGGTCTAAATGAATCACTCGGAAACACCACGAAACCAAGGTTTTCACTCGGCATGGAATATCGAATAATTCCATTGCTTCCTATACGAAGCGGATTCCTATTCGGTGGCGGTGATAAATTAAGGTGGGCATTTGGATTTGGACTCGATATGCGCTACTTCAGTCTAGATTTTGCAACAGATAACTTTGGTATGTTTTTTACTCCAAAGAGCTTTAATGTGTTTTCACTCTCGCTGGGAATGAGAATACGTGTTTGAAATTTAAAGTAAGTGCGTATACAAAAACGGGCAAGATAAACTTGCCCGTTTCTGTTTTATAGTCTGTTACTTAGAGAATGAATCGGCTCAAATCTCGATTCTTTACAATAGAACTTAACTTTCCTTGCACTACTTTCTTAGTGATTGTGATTGATTTTTCTTTTATAGCATCGGGAGCATCGAAAAGAACTTCTTCGAGCAATGTGGTAATGATAGTGTGTAATCGGCGTGCACCGATATTTTCCACTTGTTCGTTAACTTCGCATGCGATCTTAGCAATCTCTTGGACAGCATCATCATTAAATGAGATATCGATGCCCTCGGTTTTCATCAATGCAGCATATTGTTTGATTAGAGCATTTTGAGGTAACGTAAGAATTTTAACGAAATCTTCTTCAGATAAACTTTTTAATTCAACACGGATAGGGAATCGTCCCTGTAGCTCTGGGATGAGATCTGAAGGTTTTGCAACATGGAAAGCTCCCGAAGCGATAAAAAGGACATGATCGGTCTTTACCATGCCATGTTTTGTTAAGACACTAGAACCTTCAACGATTGGGAGTAAGTCCCGTTGTACACCTTCACGCGATACATCTGGACCAGAAGAATGACCTCGAGCACTGGCAATCTTATCAATTTCATCGATAAAAATGATTCCAGAATTCTCAACTCTTTCTAATGCCTCCTTTGTTACTTTTTCCATATCAATCAACTTTTGTGATTCTTCCTGAGTGAGCAGACGACGTGCTTCGGCAATAGTTACTTTACGATGTTTTTCCTTCTTTGGTAAGATTTGACCAAACATTTCTTGAAGATTGATTCCCATTTCTTCCATGCTGAAGGGGCCCATAACCTGCATCAATGGAATCTGAGGAGTAGATAATTCTAATTCGATCATGCGCTCATCCAAACTGGTTCCTCGTAATTTTTCTCTGAATTTTTCGCGTGTACGGTTAAAGTCTTCTTCAGGTGCTGGTTGGACTTCCGTAGGTTCAGTACCTTTCTGCTTACGAGGAGCTGGAACGAGAATATCGAGAAGACGTTCTTCAGCGAGTTCCCGAGCCTTGCTTTCTACTTCAGCCGCTTTCTCAGCTTTCACCATATTCATAGCAATTTCGGTCAAATCGCGAACCATAGATTCGACATCACGTCCAACATAACCTACTTCAGTAAATTTTGAAGCTTCAACTTTAATAAATGGTGCACCTGAAAGTTTTGCCAATCGTCGGGCAATCTCTGTTTTCCCAACGCCAGTCGGTCCAATTAGAATAATATTGTTTGGCATAATGTCTTCACGGAGTGTTCCTGCAACTTGTAATCGTCTCCACCTATTGCGAAGTGCTATTGCAACTGCTTTTTTTGCAGCATTCTGCCCGATTATATATTTGTTAAGCTCCTCGACAATTTGTCGGGGAGTTAATTCTTTTTGTTGGGAGGTGATTTGTTTTTTAGCCACGGCTATCACAATTCTTCGATTGTATATATTTTATTAGTATAGATACAGATATCAGATGCAGCATCAAGTGACTCACGGACAATTTCTTTAGCAGAAAGATTTGTATGCTTAACAAGCATTCTCGCTGCTGCAAGAGCATAACTACCGCCTGATCCAATTGCTACAATACCGTCGTCGGGTTCAATTACGTCACCATTTCCAGAAATCACAAGCGCATGTTCCTTATCAAGCACAGCAAGGAGTGCTTCCAGTTGACGAAGGTATTTATCTGTTCGCCAGAGTTTTGCTAATTCAACAGCGGAGCGTACAATTTGACCCTGGTATTGTTCGAGTTTTTCTTCAAAACGTTCGAGAAGACTAAATGCATCGGCAGCTGAGCCCGCAAATCCAACCAGAACAGCGTTGTTGTAAAGCCGACGTATCTTATTCGATTTCTGTTTCATCATTGTGTTACCAAGAGTGACTTGTCCATCACCACCGATTGCTACTTGATCCTTATGACGAACACCAATAATTGTTGTTGCATGAAACGTTTGTTTTTCCATACATATTATTCCTTTTCGTTCATACTTTTCGTCGCATTCGTGCAATTGGTAGGTTTAGCTGTTCGCGATATTTTGCCACAGTACGACGTGCAATGCGAATTCCCTCTTGTTTAAGCATATCTGCAATCTTATCGTCGTTGAAAGGATCTTGAGAATTTTCGCCTGCAATAATATCCTTAACTCGTTGTTTTACAACTTGATTTGAAATATCTTCACCACTTTCTGATTCTAATCCGGACGTAAAGAAATATCTCAACGAAAATACACCGAATTCAGATTGCACATATTTGCTATTTACGACCCTGCTGATTGTCGAAATATCGACACCGACTACTTCCGAAATATCTTTGTAAATCATTGGCTTCAATACTTCGCCCTCTTCGAACCACTGACGTTGTTTTTCGACAATTATTTTCATGACTTTCATCAAAGTTTCGCGCCTCTGGTGAATAGATGCAATAAACCATTTTGCTGCTTCGAATTTCTTTTTAATAAAATCCTTAGTTTCTGTAGAAGTTTTTTTACCCTTTGGCGCAATCAGTTCTTTATATGCATTATTGATACGTAGTGTTGGTATGTTCCGATCATTTAGTGTGATCAGGAAGTCACCGTTATCTTTTTCCACAATAAAATCAGGTGTAATATAATTTTCTTGTGCAGAAAATTCTCCTTCTCCAGGTTTTGGATTCAGGTGTTGGATGAGTTCGACAACTTTTTTAAGCGTTTCGCGACCGATATTTAATTTGTTTTCAAGATTATCGAACCGTTTTAATTTAAAATCTTCGAAACACTCTTTCAGAATTTTTATTGCTAGTTCTTTGAGCGAAAGTGGAAATCTTCCTGTCTGTAATTGAGCTATAAGACATTCCTGAAGGTTCCTCGCGGCTATACCGGCAGGTTCGAGAACGTGTATTTTCTGTAGAACATTCTCTGCTTTTTCTATCGTCAATGAAAGTCCATAACTTAAATTTAAATCTTGAACGATCAGTGCAATTTCGCGTCTGAGATATCCATCTTCATCGACATTTCCTAATATTTCTTCTGCCAGTAAAATCTCTTCGTCATCGACAATTGACAATTTTAATTGACTAAGGAGGCGTTCGGACAAAGGCACAGGAGAAGGGAGTGGTGGTTCGTAGGATTCATCTTCATCGTTCTGTTTATATGTCTCAGGACTTTTATACCCGGCGAGGTCATCGTTCATATAATCTTCGAGTGTATATGAATCCTCCGATTGTTTTTCGTCGGATTGCTCTTCTGGTTCCTCTAGACGTTCCTCTTGTTCGAGTGATGGTTCTAACTCTTCGTTTAATTCGAGCATAGGATTCAATTCTAGCTCTAATTTTATCCTTTGTTCAAGTGAAAGCGTCGGAAGTTGGAGTAATTTAAGGTATTGTACCTGCTGTGGAGTAAGCTTTAAACCAAGCCGAAGTTGTTGTTGCAGATTGATCATACTGCCTCAGCAATACTCTTTTGTCGTTCTATAATCTCACGTTGGCGAGTACATTCGTTCTGAAAATCGCGAAACCAGGTAGATCCAAAGGCACGGATTAAAGATTCTTTCAAAAAATCGCTTAAAAATGTGTGTTCTTTTTCTCCACGCAGGAGAGCAGGATTACATTCAGAAATTCGTTCGAACCGGAGCTGTCTTATTAAGCCATAGTTAATTCGAATTGGAAACAAGTGACAAGAAATTGGCTTACGCCAATTTAATTTACCTTCTAAATAAAGTTTCTCGAATGCACATCTTGCGATACTTGTATCGTAGGTTACAAATACACAAGCACGGTTATTATAGCATAAGGTTGTGTATGAACCGGGATGGCCCTCATACAAACCCTTACGATTTATCAATTCTTTGTGGTCATCTGGAAGAATCGATTCAACAGCTGGATATGATTCAATTAAACAGGTAAGTTCCTCATCCAATAATGGAGCTCCGGTTCCACCTGCAATTGTGCAACATGCTCCTTTACAGCCAGAAATATCGCACGCAAATTTTATTTGCGGGATCTGATCTTCTATAATAGATTGATGAATTTCAAACATTCGTTCAATTCTCTTGTAAATAGTATAGCGAAAAATCCATAGAGAGGAAAGTCGCTGTCTAGATGCATACAAAGAACTTTCCAGGTAATTGCCTAACTACACCTTTAAATTCCAAAGAAAGCAATGTTACTAGAACGTCGGCAGAGGATAATTGTGTAAGTTCAGTGAGTGTATCAATATGGATTGGTTCTTGTGAAAGACGTTGAAATATATTTTGCTCTATCGATGTCAAATTAATTTGAACCTGTTCAGAGATCTTCGCAAAGGATAAATGTAACTGAGATGCAAGTTCATCATAGATATCCTGTGCATTAAGAATAAGTTTCGCCCGACCATCACGAATTAGTTTATTTGGGCCAAAGCTTTTCTTTTCGGTGATATTTCCCGGAATCGCAAAAACTTCACGATTCTGATCGAGAGCAGTTGATGCTGTTATCATTGCGCCTCCATCTTCATCGGATTCTATTACAATGATGCCTAAGGATAATCCACTGATAATTCTATTGCGACGTGGAAAATTCGGCGCATCTGGTTTTGAACCCATCGGAAATTCTGAGATGATTGCACCAGAATCTGTGATTTGCTCCATAAGTTTTTTATTCTCAGGTGGGTAAGGAACATCCAAACCAGAACCAATCACTGCAAGTGTGCGTGTACGATATCTTAATGCAGATACATGAACAATCGTGTCGATCCCGCGGGCCAGTCCACTTACCAGGGTAATTGATCGATTTGCAAGATCGCGAACAAGGTGATCAGTGCACGATTGGCCATATGTCGATGGATGACGAGTACCAACGATCGCAAGAGATCGTTTGTCGTTTTCTTGTAAGTTTCCCAAAAGATAAAAAAAGGCTGGAGGATCATAAATCTTACGAAGAAGATCGGGATAATCTTTATCCCATATCGTTACAATCCGAGCTCCAAGTTTATTCAATCGTTTGAGTTGATCATCGGCAAATTTTTCACCATCGGAATGATGAAGAATATTATGGGCAAGTTTTTTATCTATCCCGGGAACAGAAATTAGTTCGCGTGCCGAAGCTTTTAGCACATCTTCTGGGGTATGAAAATGTGTTACCAGTGTACGTAATTTCTGAGAACCGATTCTTGGTACGGACGAAAGTCGAAGTAATTCGTATACAAATATCATTGTGGTAGATTGAATATGTTAAGTAATGAATTCTTTTAAACAGTGAAACTATCGACGGCAAATTAGAATAATCATCAGACTATATCTAAAATTCATTAATACTACCGTGGTGTATGTACTCCGAGTCCAAATGGGGAGTACTGCATTGTTACGCCGGTAGTAAATGTTCCTCGCTCTCCAAATGTTATGAAAAATCCAGGAGAAAATACAGACTGCAAGATGATTCCAGGATAAATATTGAGTCGAACAGTTTCTGATAAGTAATCTGATAAAAGAAGCGATGCGAGTAATGAATTGTTTCTGTCGTAAAAGATACCGCAACTTGCACCAATTTTAATTGAATTGGTTCCGATTCCGTTGGTTTTATCAACTTCATAGACAGATGTCTGAATTATTCCGCCACCAAATGATATTGCATGTTCGTTGTCTGTTTTTATTGATAAACCAAATAATGAAGATTTACCAAGGAGGCAAAATGCGTTTGTTTGTTTTGAAGATGTTAAGGGATATCGAAGAACAAAACTGTGCCCGAAGTTCCTAATTGAAAGAGGTTTAAACGAAAATGAAGGTTGGGGTGACCAGTCATTTAAACCGAACTGGGTAAAATAATCTGCAACAGCATCAAAGCTAAATAATATGATTCCCAATGGATCAAAGATGCAAAAATCGGCAATTGCATCAATATTAGGATGAATATTTGGTCCGTTTTCGACGAGTTCATTTAGAAAATGATATCCCATAGAAGTTATAGCGCCAAATATGAAAGGTGTTGGATAGCCATGATAGTCGTACCACTCGGAAAGTTTGCGGTACTCCATTCCGCCGCCCACAAGATGGAGTGCATAATTAGGAACCCATTGCGCTTTTTCGATATTTAAACTTGTCGAAAAAACTTCCTGGCGAAAAAATCGATTCCAACCATACTGGTTAATATAATACGCGGGAGCAGTAACACTTTGCCATATACTGGTCGCACCGTTGTGCCAGCTAATATCGTTGATCCTTGTTGAGCTATAATAAGATTGAAGAACATCGAATCCACCATTGAAAATTACGGTTAATGGATTGAACATTGCTTCAGAACCATAATTAAGTGGTCGGTAAAAAAAATATTTGTTTTCTTGTGCAGTAAGACTATTAACTAAGTAGTGGCAGAATATAAATGAAAAAAGAAAAAAATATTTTCGTATTTCCCTCACAGTGTAGTAATCTCTCCGGTAAATTTCTGTACCAGTGCATCTGCTTCCACTTTTGAATGAGCTTCTGCAATGATGCGAATTATTGGCTCCGTATTTGATTTTCGCAAGTGAATCCACGATTCAGGAAAATCTATCTTCAATCCATCGTCGGTGTTAATTGAACCATCTGATTTGTATTTACTTTGAAGTTTCTGTAATACAACATCAGGATTCAATTTGCCTAATTCTATCTTACCTTTGGTTATATGATATTTTGGTAAGGTCTGTTTAAAGGACGAAAGCGATCCGTTGAATTCATACATACATTGAAGGATAAGAGCAATCCCTACAATAGCATCTCTACCAAGATGAACTTGGGGGAGAATTACACCGCCACTTCCTTCCCCACCGATGATGGCACCGATTTCTTTCATCTTTTTTGCAACGTTAATTTCTCCAACAGGCGTCCGGATAACAGTAGCTCCAAATTGTTTTGCAATATCATCTACTGCTCGTGTTGTTGATAGATTGACTACAACTTGATTGTTGGCTCGTTTGTGCTCTTTTTCTAGTACAAATCGTACACACGTAGCAATCGTATTTTCTTCAATATATGGCACTCCATTTTCATCAATTAAAACGAGCCGATCCACATCTGGATCAACAGCAATTCCAAAATCTGATTTTGTTTCTCGCACTTTAGCATAAAGCGATGTAAGATTTTCTGGGATAGGCTCTGGTGTGTGACCAAAAATCCCAGTGAGTTCACAATGGAGTGGAACAATTTCACATCCAAATTTTTCTAAAAGTCGCGGGACGATGATACTTCCAGCTGCATTTACACAATCTAGTACAATCTTAAACTTTCTTTTGTGGATTCCATCGATATTGATATAGGAGAGTTTGAGCACTTCTTGAATATGAGAATCAAGAAATTCTTCATATTTATTATATTTTCCTTGCTTGTCCCACGAAACGTATTTGGCAGGATATTCGGCAATGCGCCAAAATTCACGATTTTCATCTGCATCTAAAAAAAGTCCAGTTGATGTAAAGAATTTGAGACCATTCCAAATCATCGGATTATGGCTTGCTGTTATTGAAATACCTCCAGCTGATTTTAACTTCTCTACTGCTAGTGCCACAGTTGGTGTAGGACATATACCAAGGTCAGTTACCTGGCAGCCCATTTGAGCAAGTGTAGAGCATGTTAGATCCAGTATATTTTTTCCAGTAATTCGACCATCACGACCGACAATGATGTGACCACGATTGCAAAAAGTAGCAAATCCAGCGATATATTTTACGATGGTCTCTGGAATTAACGATTCACCGACAATTCCACGAATACCTGAAATACTTACCATTAATGACATAGCAATTGACCTCTTTTTTGACTGAGATAATCTACACAGAAAGGCTAGGAGATGCAAGATAAAGGTCGGCAAGCTTGAATGTTTGCTTGCACCTTCATAACTTATCAGTGAATTAAGTGGATGTATGAGATTATATGGAACTGACTCAAGCGCAAAAACAAATACTCTTGAATGTCGCACGAACGTCAATTCAGTCAGCAGTCGAAGGAAAACCTTTTCCACCTTCAACATCTCAGGATGAAGCTTTAATTCGGCGTTCAGGTGTTTTCGTTACACTTCGTATTGCGGATGAGCTTCGTGGTTGTATTGGGTACGTTGAACCGTTGTTTCCTCTATTACGAGCCGTACAAGAAGTCGCTGTAAAAGCTGCTATGGAAGATCCACGTTTTATGCCTTTGACTCGAAAAGAATTTGGGAAAATTACTATCGAAATTTCAGTTCTGTCTCCAATTTCAGAGTTAAACAACACCGAAGATATTGAAATTGGAAAGCATGGTTTGGTTATCGACGCAGGGTATCGGCGCGGATTATTATTACCTCAAGTTGCAACGGAGTATAATTGGGATAGGAATGAATTTCTAAAACATACATCATTGAAAGCTGGTTTATCACCAGATGCTTGGAAACGAAAAGACGTAAAACTATTTACGTTTACTGTAGATAAATTTTAAGAATAAAAAAATGAAAGATGTAAAATCTTATTGAGTCAAAAACCTAATATAAGAAAACCTGCAGTTTCGGGTATGTTTTATGATGATTCTCCCGCACTTTTGAGGAAGCAGATTAAAGGTTTTTTAGAAAAAGCTCAGGTATCGAAACCACAAGGAATTGTGCGTGGACTAGTATCTCCACATGCAGGTTATGTATACTCTGGATTTACAGCTGCTCATGCATACAAACTGATTCAGGGATGCTCATACGATGCTGTAGTTCTTATAGGTCCAAGCCATCGCGAATACTTTGACGGGATATCTGTATTTTCAGGCGATGCGTATGAGACACCATTAGGTATCATTTCAGTACATAAAGAAGTTCGTGAAGAATTATTGCAAAAAGGAAGGACTATAATTTCATCAGTCATTGGGCATCGAGCAGAACATTCGTTAGAAGTGCAGTTACCATTTCTTCAGGAAGTGCTTGGCGAGTTCTCTTTAATTCCAGTTGTATTAGGAGATCAACGATATGATCTTTGCAGTGAGCTTATTGATGCGCTTGTCAATATTTCAGCTAAACGTAATCTCTTATTTATAGCAAGTAGTGACTTATCGCATTATCATTCTTCAAAGGAAGCCCGATTGCTCGACCGGCAAGTTCTCGATCAAATTCAACTTTTTAATCCAAAGGCATTTTTCCGCTTATTAGACGAAAATGCTGTTGAAGCTTGCGGTGGTGGTCCAATTGGTGTTGTGATGGATGTTGCACAGCGATTGGGTGCAAATAAAGCCGATATCCTTCATAGTTGTAATTCAGGTGATATTACAGGTGACACGAATACTGTCGTTGGGTATATGGCAGCTGCATTTCAGCAGGTTTCCTGAATGCACTTTCCATCACATAAAAGAAATGTCAGTGTTATTGGAGCTGGTAAGGTAGGTTCTACAATCGCTATCCTCCTCAGACGGAATGGTTATAAAATTATATCTGTGATTAGTCAGAGAAAAACCTCTGCGAAAAAATTATCTAAATTAGTTCGTTGCACACAATATTCAAAGAACCTTTCTGAGATTCATCCATCTACCGACATTCTTGTTTTGGCAGTTCCAGAAGACAATTTGCTAACAGTAGCTAGAGAAATAGCAAAAGCAAAGCAAATAAATTTTAAGCATTTATATGCGTTTCATACTTCAGGAGCACTAAGTAGCAAAGTCCTTCGTCCATTAGAAAGAAAGGGAACAGTAGTATTTTCACTTCATCCGATACAAACATTTCCGAAAAAGATGAATCTATCAGATCAAATCCAACGAATGAAGAATGTCTGTTATGGATTTGAAGGACCGACAAAAGCATATCGTATTGCCTCGGAAATAGTAAAAAGAATACGGGGACACATAGTAAGAATTTCAATAGAGAGAAAAATTTTGTATCATATTGTGTGCGTATTTGCTTCAAATTTCTCCATCGTGCTACTAGGTGTAGTAAATAAACTGCTGAAGCACATTGGAGGAGGACTCAGAATAGAGCATCTTCAGCCTTTGGTAGTTTCTAGTATCTCTAATTCATTTCGGCTAAATCCAGAGAAGGCACTAACGGGTCCAATTATTCGTGGAAGTTTTGTAACTGTTAGGAATCATTTAAAGCAATTAACCAAAACAAATAAATCTTTAATTCCATTATATAAGCAATTAAGTTTACAGGCTCTTTCAATTGCGGAACATGGAAAGTATTTAAAATCGAATCAACGAAAAAAAATAAATCAATTATTAAATTAATTAAGAGGAATTTCCTTTGAAAGCTCTTATTGCAAGTGGCGGACGCGGAACACGATTACGTCCCATCACACATACACAAAATAAGCATCTTATTCCGATTGCCAATAAGCCAATTCTCTATTACGCAATTGAAGCTGCAGTTGAAGCAGGTATACAATCGATAGGTATTGTCCATAATGCTGACAGTAGAGAAGTTCCTGACTATGTTGGTGACGGATCTAGATGGGGTGTGAACATCATATATATTCCCCAAGAAGTTCCTGGTGGATTAGCGCAGGTTGTTCAACTTGCAGAACCATTTGTCGGCAAGGATAAATTTATTTTTTACCTCGGGGATAATATGTTGGTAGGAGGTGTGAAGCGATTCGTTGAAGAATTCGAAAAAAGTGGTTGTAATTGTTATCTCACATTATCAAAAGTTAAAGATCCCGAGCGTTTTGGAGTTCCTGAAATAAAAGATGGTAAAATTCTTCGTGTTGAAGAGAAACCAAAACAGCCAAAAAGTTCGTATGCTGTCGCAGGTATTTATCTCTACGATCATCATATATTCGAAGCAGTAAAGAGTCTTAAGCCGAGTGCTCGCGGTGAATTAGAAATTTCTGATGCACATACTCTACTAATCGAACGTGGTCATAAAGTAGGTTATACCGAAATTACTGGTTGGTGGAAAGATACTGGAAAACCGACTGATTTATTGGAAGCAAACCGATTAATTTTAGATAACCTTGAACCGAAGCTAGAAGGTGAAGTTGATAATCAATCAGATATTGCAGGACGTGTTATTATCGAATCGGGTGCGCGTATTGTGAATAGTAAAATTCGAGGTCCAGTTATTATCGGTAAAAAGTGTGTTATTGAAAATAGTTTCATCGGTCCATACACATCGATCGGCGATAAAACAATTGTACAGGATAGCGAAATAGAATACAGTATAATTTTACGAGATTGTAAGATAATCAGTGTCGGGATTCGAATAGAAGGGAGTATACTTGGTAACGATGTAGAAGTTGTGGAAGCAGTTGGGAAACCACGTGTACACCGCTTTATGATCGGAGATCAAAGTCGGATTGAAGTAGCGTAAAATATTTCATATTGAATATTAAGTGAAAGTATCTCTATGAGTCAAAATAATTCAAAATCTAGTGATCAATCAAAATCGATGGATAAAATTGTTTCACTGGCAAAACGCAGAGGATTTATATTCCAATCGAGTGAAATTTATGGAGGACTAAATGGTTGTTGGGATTATGGGCCGTTGGGAGTTGAAATGCTCAATAATCTTAAACAGCAATGGTGGAAGAACATGACCTTCCGTGAGAATGTCGAAGGAGTAGATGCGTCAATTCTTATGCATCCTCGCGTTTGGGAAGCATCAGGACATGTTGAGAATTTTACTGATCCGATGGTGGATTGCAAACAATGTAAAGCACGATATAGAGTTGACGTCCTATTTGATGATCTTTCCATAAAGAAAAAGAAGGAAGTACTACGAGAAATTAATCCACAAAAATTTGCCGGACAACAGAAGGATGAAGTAATAATTGATGAATTTGGAAAATTAGTAGCAACCGATCAAGATGCTGCGAGGATCGTTTTAATGCTTCCATGTCCGGCGTGTGGAAATAAAGGAACTTTTACAGATGCTCGAAAATTCAACCTTATGTTTAAGACATTTGTTGGCCCTGTAGAAGATTCTTCTGCTGTTGTATTTTTACGTCCAGAAACTGCACAAGGAATTTTTGTAAACTTTCTTAATGTACAATCAGCATCACGTCAGAAGTTACCTTTTGGTATTGCACAAATCGGAAAAGCTTTTCGAAATGAAATAAACACAAAAAATTTCCTATTCCGTACACGTGAATTTGAACAAATGGAAATGCAGTTTTTTGTGAAACCTGGCACAGATGATCAGCAGTTTGAATA
>Ga0233423_10000907_pt1 | contig 15130 bp, 10 predicted proteins | sample Watercolumn_Mata_FD_180713 | JGI IMG/M metagenome (GOLD analysis project Ga0233423, IMG submission 180713) | Freshwater microbial communities from Lake Matano, South Sulawesi, Indonesia - Watercolumn_Matano_2014_112_MG | ecosystem: Environmental > Aquatic > Freshwater > Lake | place: Indonesia...
CTTATCAATATCATTCACCATCACCTGACGAATCAATGTTGCAGCTTGCTCTGCTTGTTGTTTGATGGGAGCAACATATTTTTCCCAGGCACGATTACGCGCTTCTTTCACGGTTTCTTTTGCTGCCGCTTCTACTTCTGTTAGTTCTTCGATAGAAGCAAGTCCATTTTCAATCATCCACTCTTTCATCTTCTTGATGCAATCCCATTCTTTTTCCCATTCCAATCGCTCAGGACTTTTATAACGCTCATGGCTACCGCTGGTAGAATGTCCTTGTGGCTGTGTAACTTCTTCCACATGGAATAAAGCGGGTTGATGTGTTTCGCGTACTTTTTGTAAGGCTTCTTCAAATACTTCACACATGCCGGCATAATCCCAGGCTTTCACTTTATAAATATGGATACCGTTGGTATCGGCTTGTTTTTGAAATCCTTTTAATGCGGCTGAGATAGAACCCTTTGTTGTTTGAAAATTTTTTGGAACGGAAATGCCATAACCATCATCCCAAACAAAAACTGCAAGTGGCACTTGTAAAACACCGGCGGCATTAATGGTTTCCCAGAAATGTCCTTCGCTGGTACTCGCATCACCAATGGTAGTAAAACAGATTTCATTTCCATGATGACTCAATTGCTCAAACGCTTCCGGATTCTTTGTTGATCGAAAACAACGTGAAGCAAAAGCAAGGCCTAATCCGCGGGGCATTTGTCCGGCAGTAGGCGCTATATCAGAAGAAACATTTTTTCTATTAGCAAGATCCAACCAATTACCATTCTCATCTACAAAACGGGTAGAGAAATGGGCATTCATTTGACGACCAGCACTAAAGGGTTCATTCTTTACATCCGGATCCGCATAGAGCTGTGCAAAGTATTGTTCAACACTTGCCAGGCCTGTTGCAAACATGAATGTTTGATCACGGTAATAACCGCTTCTAAAATCGCCGGGTTGAAAAAATTTAGCCATGGCAATCTGCGCGATTTCTTTTCCATCACCAAAAATTCCAAACTTGGCTTTACCGGTCAATACTTCTCTTCTACCCAACAAACTCACTTCACGACTAATCATAGCGATACGATAATCTTCGATCACCGCATTGCGAAATCCGTCGAAAGACAACATGTCGTTTTTATATCCCAAAGATGAACTTGATTCCATGCGGCAAAAATAACATTACCAACGGAATAGGCTAACGGAAATTAGTTTTCTGCAAAAATTGTAGTAACCCGCAAAAAACGGCATGATATTCGCATTATTTGTCTTAGAATGGCGGTAAAAGACCTTTTGGGATAAAAAATTGGCAAATCCTAGTCTTGCCGCTTTTATTTCTGTTGTAACTTTGAGAAAAGCATAATAAATACCTATTGATATGAAGAAGTTTTTGTTTTTAACCGTACTGGGTTTAGTTGCCAGTTTCGGAGTGATGGCACAGGATGTAAAGTTTTCTGAAGGCTCATTTAAGTTTGGAAAAATTGAGCAGAATAAACCTGTGACCCATGTATTTACTTTTACCAATAATGGTGCTAAGCCTGCTGTTATTGAATTTGCAACTGCAGAATGTGGTTGTACAACACCTGAATACAGCAAAGAGCCTGTTTTAAAAGGCAAGAACAGCACTATCAAAGTAACCTATAATGCAGCAGCATTGGGTACTTTTAGTAAGCGTGTTACCATTAAGTTTGCGGGTGTTAATGATCCAGTGATTCTTACCATTGAAGGTGAAGTGGTAGCTGCGAAACCCACTGCAAAAGCCAGTAAATAGTAGTCGCTAAATATATTTAGTGGAAGAGCGGTCCTGATAAAGGATCGCTTTTCTTTTGTACACAACTGTAGCCCTATCTTTGCGGCATGTTACAGATCAGTCAACGTGGACAGGCCATGCCTGCATCCCCCATCAGAAAACTTGTTCCTTATGCAGAAGCTGCTAAAAAGAAAGGAACCAAAGTATATCATTTGAATATTGGACAACCGGATATCGAAACCCCCAAAATGGTTCTTGATGCGGTTCGCCATAGTGATTTTAAGGTATTGGAATACAGTCACAGTGCCGGTAATGAGAGTTATAGAAAGAAACTGGTAGGATATTATCAATCTGTAGGGATTGATGTAACCCCTCAACAAATCATCATCACCACCGGTGGAAGTGAGGCCATTTTATTTGGTTTTATGTCTTGCCTGGATGCCGGCGATGAAGTGATTATTCCTGAACCTTTCTATGCCAACTACAATGGCTTTGCCGTTGCCGCCGGTGTAACCGTAGTTCCGGTAACTTCTCATATTGAAAATGGTTTTGCATTACCCCCCATTGAAGAGATTGAAAAAAAGATCAGTTCCCGAACCAAGGCTATTGTGATCTGCAATCCGAATAATCCTACAGGATATTTGTACAGTGCGGCTGAAATGGAACAGTTGAAGGATATTATTTTACGCCACAATTTGTATTTATTTTCTGATGAAGCCTATCGCGAATTCTGTTATGAAGGTCATCAGGTAAGTGCTTTGCATTTGAAAGGAGTAGATGATCATGTGATCATCATGGATACCATCAGTAAAAGATACAGTGCTTGTGGAGGTAGAATTGGCGCTTTCATTACACGCAACCAACAAGTGCTGGATGCCGCCATGAAATTTGCACAGGCGCGACTCAGTCCACCGAGCTTTGCACAAATTGCCGGTGAAGCGGCGATTGACTTGCCTGCAGATTATTTTGATACCACAAAAGCTGAATATAAATCACGCCGCGACCTGATTGTAAAGCGTCTCAATGCCATGGAAGGGGTATTTTGCCCGAATCCGGGTGGTGCTTTTTATGCGATGGCCCAATTACCGATTGATGATGCAGATATTTTCTGTCAATGGCTTCTAGAATCCTTCGAACATGAAAAGCAAACCGTGATGTTAGCTCCTGCTACCGGATTTTATGGCACACCCGGATTGGGAAAAAAGGAAGTAAGACTTGCTTATGTATTAAATCTACAAGATATCAATGCTGCAATGGATTGTCTGGAAAAGGCTTTAAAGGCATATCCTGGTCGACAATAGATTGATTTTCAATGATTATTATATAAAAATAGCTTGATGCAAATGCATCAAGCTATTTTTATATAATACATTATAATATTTTTAATGTTTATTAAATAATTAATTTTTCTGAAAAAATGCTCATTTTTTCAGAATTAATAAACATGATTTTAATAACTATATGAAAAATTGACAAAATTATTTATCTTTATACCATGCTTATGAATCGTAGCATCCAATCGTGAAATGACTTTTTTTCTTATATGGCAAGCAATCGAAGACCGTCCTCTGTTTCTACAGAGGACTTTTTATTTACTGCACTTCTCCGGCACCCGGTTATTACTAAAGAAAGAAATCAGTTCATGAATTGTCCATCATTGTGCTGCTAATGCAAAAGAAGAACTGATAATACCTACCCACAAGATCATATGCCTTAGAATGCATCCATTTTGGTTGCATTATATCCCGCTTCCATCATAGCTATTCTCGGCTAAATCCTTGATATTTGTTTAACACTGTTTAGAGATGACCAGAGCAACAATACTCGCTCAAAAAGTATCTCGCTGTTTATGAGACCATTCGCTTTTATACTTACGATTTGGCTGTTCACCTGTTCGCAGATGAACGCACAAAGCTATACCTCTACCTATGGATCTGCCTATGCAGGAAGTACAGGCATTAGAAATAATCCGGCCGCATCGGTAAATTCTGCCTATAAATGGGACCTTACGCTTTTTACTGTGCAGGCTAAAGTGAGTACCAACTCCTTGTTCATGCGGAATGACTCGGTTTTCCTTACACATCCTTTTAAAAACAGATTCTTACACAATAACATCGATATCAGTTTATTCAATTTTTTATACAAGCCGAATAATAAACATGCTTTTGCCATTAATCTGAGAGCAAGATCCTATAACCATATCAGAACAGAACCGCTTACTGCAAGTGATTCCATTTATAGTATCCATGATTTTCTTGTACAAAACCGATCTACACCTTATTTAGAAGGCTTTGCAACACATACCGGTTGGCTGGAAGCTGATTTGAATTATTCGCGGGTTTTACATGAATCCTATAATAGTAAACTAACAGGTGGCATTACACTTCAGATCATGAAAGGTATCTCCGGAGCTTTTGCCAGGATCAATAAGCTTAGTTATTTGGAAACAAAAACATCTACAGACACTATCTATAATTTTATTACCGGTGGCAGTGTATTTGGGTATTTTTCCAATTATGATGAATAACCATCTGGAACACCCACCGGATCTGAATTTGTAAAAAATAGTTTAACCGGATTGGGATTAAGCATTGGTGCTGAATATTTGTTGTATGGAGAAAACAATAACAGCTATCAACAAAACAATGCCATTAATTATCAATGGAAAATAGGCGTTGCTTTAATGGACTTGGGTGCTAATAAATTCAAATCTGGAGAGTTTGGCGGACAATACAGAAATATTGATCCTGCGATTACAGATATGGATGTGGATAGAAAATTTACCAATATTGAGTCGGGAAGGGATTTGAGAGATTCGTTAGCTACCATTTTTACTACTTCAGAAAATATCAGCAATCGTTTTAAAGTAGGAAATCCAACCAGACTTGTTCTTAATGTCGACAGATCTTTTGGTAATAACTTGTATTTGAATACAGACCTAAGTATCAATTTACATGGAACATCCGGTTTCAAAAGACTGCTATCGAGAGAAGTCAACTTGCTCACGGTGACTCCAAGATGGGAGACTTTGAACTGGGGTTTTTATTTACCGATTCAATACAATAGTCAAAATCAGTTTCATATTGGTGCTGCTTTCAAAGCCGGCCCCTTGGTGTTAGGACTTCATAATCTACAGTGGGTAAAACAAATTAAAAACCTGAGTGGCGGTGGCTACTTGATGTTAAGCATTCATCCTTTTAATAAACGAAAAGTCATCAGTAAGCTGGACTGTCCGGAATAAAAAATGGGGGGTAATGAATTTCGAGAATACAATCGCTGTGTTAATCCGCTCCACTGCAATCAGGTATTATGATTCACTACCCACCCAATTATCTTAAGCAATCATTTGCTTGGCTACATTCTGCTGATGATTGACGTGCGGGAATTTGAAATTCGTTTTTTCATATTTCAACTTCAATTCATTCAATATTTCAAAACTGATCGGATGACGAATCAAATCGATGACTGTTGAAAAACGATTCAGTTTTACAATATCATCAGGATCAATAGAAGAAGAAAGAATCACAAAACGTACCGAAGGAAATATGTATGCATATTTTTCTGAGAATACTTCCAGAAACTCCCATCCATCCATCACCGGCATGTGAAGATCCAGAAACACCAATTCCGGTACATCCGAGGGGGTTCTACTGTTGAGTAATAACTGATCAAATACTTGTAAGGCTTTTAAACCATTACCTGCGGTAATGACATCTGCAGCAAAAGCTGTTTTGCTGATCATTTTGCTGGATACAAACAAAGAAATCTCATCATCGTTCACAACCATTACTTTCCTGAACATATACTTTGTTTTTTAGGTTATCGAATCCCTTTCCACTGCTGTTAACAGTGAATTTCATTAGGGGGGGGTGGATATTGGATTTGAAACCTCTGAATGGATACATTTACTTACGAGAAATACATTCATTCAGTTTAACAAAGTAAGTTTCATTCAGTGCCTTCTACAATAACGTTTCCCTTCAAAAAACAGTAGGTGATCGGATACATTCGGTAGTAATTACACTACATAAAATGAGGCTTGAGGGGGTATGGGGTATAGCTGATGGCATATAGTCCATAGTCCATGGTAAAAGCAGAGGGAGTCTTGAAAGTAGAGTATAGAAACTGCAATAGGGTTGATGGGTATAGCTTATGGACCATAGACCATAGACTATAGACTATGGACTATGGTCTATGGTCTATGGTCCATGATCTATAGTAAAGAAAGAGGCTGTATCAGAGTTTTGATACAGCCTCTTATCTTAAAAGTTATAAGAAGATTAGTTCAATCCGCCTTTACGGGTAGCTTTTGTTGGCGTTGGCCACTGGCCCGGTTGACCTGTTCTAGGATTGATCGGTAACACAATTTTTTCACGTGATGTTTTGGTATTGTCTTCACTGGCCATGTATGCTAAAATAGCGGTAAGGATGGCATTGTTTCTTACATCATCGAATACAATTTTATCATACGTATCGCGATTGGTGTGCCAGGTATAATTACCATAAGACCAGCCAAGTGAACTCAGTGAAAAAGCGGGTGCCCCTGCTGCAAGAAAAGAAGCATAATCAGATCCGCCACCACCTGGAGAACCCGGGAAATTAGTAGTGATATGCTGACGAATATCGCTTGGTACACGCGTGAGCCAACGACTGATGTATTCATATGCATTCAAAAAACCTTGTCCGGAAATATTAGCAACACGTCCGGTACCATTATCCTGATTGAAAAGTGCTTGTACATTTTGTACGATCTCAGGATGATCTTCTACAAAAGCACGTGAACCATTCAAACCTTGCTCTTCACTACCCCAATGTCCAACCAAAATGGTTCTCTTCGGATTGGGTAATATTTTTTTGAGGATACGCATGGCTTCCATCATGGTGAGTGTACCGGTACCATTATCGGTTGCACCTGTACCACCATCCCATGAATCAAAATGTGCTGAGAGGATCACATACTCATCCGGTTTTTCTGAACCTTTGATTTCTGCAATTGTATTGAAAGTAGGCTGAACACCTGTTTCTTTTGAATCGGCACGAACACTGATCTGTGGTTTGCTACCTGATTCCGTTAAACGGAACAACAAACTATAATCTTCCAGAGAAAGATCAATGGTGGGTGTTTTTTTGGTATTCGCACTAAAGATCTTGTTCACGCCAAAACCTTGTGACCAGTTAGACTGAATAACCCCCAATGCACCCGCTTCTTCTAAAGCAACGGCCAGTGTACGCGCATTGTAACCGGATTTAGAGATTCTTCTTTGCCATGCCTGGGTTAATTCAGCACGGTTTTTCTTCATCTTCTCAATAGACTCTTTTGTTCCAAACTCATCCCAGTTGTAATCAGGTCTACCGGTAGGTTGTGCCATAGAAACCAATACAAATTTTCCTTTGACATTGGGTAACCATTGCTGAAAAGCGATAGAGTCAGCTGCATCTGCCAGAACAATGGTTTCACCGGTAACCGTCTTACCACCGGTACTTGGACTCCAAGCCAATTGCATGCCTTCCAATGATTTTACCCATGGTGAGATCATATCAACATGTGTAATACCACGATCCCATCCACGCCATTCACCCCATTTTTCATTCCTTGCCGGAATACCCCAAGCGGTATATTTTGCAACCGCCCAATCATTGGCTTGCTTCATTTTTGGACTTCCCACCAAACGTGGTCCGATACCATCCATTAACTCGTGTGCAAGTTTCTCCAACTGAGAATTTTCTGTGGCTTCTTTTACGATAGCATCCACAATCGGGTCTTTGATTACTGGCGCCTGTGTGGATCCAGGACGTTGAGCATACGAAATATTACCCAGAAGTAAAAGGATAACGATAAAAAGCGAGGCTACATAACTGTAATGGCTTCGCTGCCTTAAGTTGATTTTGGTTTTCATTGACGGAAGTTAATAAAAGCATCCGCAAATCAATGATCATCCAACCATTATTAGATAAACGGGTGAACGCGGAGCTGCATAAGTTGAACATGCAGCTACTTAAAACGATTCCTATTGTTGTATGCTCAAACCGATACCGGTGATATATGCAGGATTTTTACTATAATATTGATTTTGCATGAAGGCGAGAAAATCGCTTAATGCCTGCTGAATCGGCTGCATATTTTTTGGACGCGCTTTTCGAATGTCTTCATGTGAAACCCTTACCGTTTTTGTATAAGCTACCAAGCTATCCCAGGTTACCGGTTTGGGAAAACTGACGACACAACTGGCGCTTTCCATTTTTTTATAGGGCCAATAATGCCAGCCGATATTATTTTTCTCTAGTAGTTTTCTAAACGAAAGAATCCACGCATCATTATTCTCTCCTGTTTCGCCTACATAAATGGGGACATTGTATCGATTTCGAAAGTCTACATATTCCTGTATTACTTCTTGCGTGGTATCGGTCCAGTATTTATGAAAACTGTAGACCAATTTATCGTCAAAGGGTTTTGAGAAAATATGGAACTTAGAAGCCCATTGTGCGCCTTCCAAAAAAATAAGATGATTGTTATCTACCTCTCTGATCGCACCTACTATTTTTCGATACAGTGGTTCCAGCAAAGGATTCAATTGATCCTGATCAAAGAAATGAGCGATGGGTTCATTGAGCAAATCATAGCCAAGAATAATCGTTTCATTTTTATATCTGTTTGCGATGCGTTTCCAAATATTAATGGTTTGAGCTTGGCAACCACTATCGGTATACAGAAAAGGATAACCATAACTATTGTCAATATTATCTCCTGTTTGACCACCCGGTGCTCCATGCATATCGAGCAAAAGATAAAGCTGGTATTTTTTACACCAGTTTACAACCTGATCCATATAATAAAATCCGCGGGTACTGTCATTTGCCCCTAAGTACGATTCATTGGTAAAGAGCCGATAGTCGAATGGAAGGCGAACACTATTGGATCCCATTTCTTTCAAGAGACGGATATCCGCTTCGGTGATATAGCTATCCAGGTACTGTTTCCAAAAACGGGTATTGGCTGATGGACCGATGAGTTCAAGCAACACCTGCTCAATCATCCAGGGTGCGTTCACTTTGTCGAATTTGAACATATAGCCTTCGGGGAGTAACCAGTTGCCAAGATTGGTTCCTTTAATAAGAAAAGGTTTTCCTTCAGGGGAATAAATATGCTGACCACTTGCATAAACAAATTTTTGTTGTGCCCCTACCAATAAAGGCATCATCAAAAAGAAATAGATCAGTAGCTTTTTCATTATAGTCATCAAGTTACTACAATTTGAGGGTACTGTATAACAGCATCATCGCCTACTCATATGTATGCTACTTCAACAATATTCAGTCCCTGATTAAGGTCTTGGAAATACTCATAAACAAGTTAATTACTAACTGACTGGGCAACTCATAGGGTTGATCTTTAACGCACAAGTCTGATCGGATATCCCTGCATGTGAACTGTAGACCTTCTTTCATAACTTTCAGGTGCGTTTATCTGACCCTGTGTATTAAATTTAGTTATGTCATAGGTGAAAATATTATCTGTATATCTGGGTTTTCGGTTTTGTGCTTTTGCCAATCGATCTTCAGTTAAAAAATTCCAATAAATAAAAATTGTCTTTTTAGAGTAAGGCAGATTTATGTCATAACTGTTAGTAAAATAAAACCCAGCTACTTCTGTATTATAATCTTTCCGAACCTCAAGGAGATTATTGTAGGTTGTTTTGTATTCAATTTTGAACCAATCATTTTTAGGGGTCATTGCCCACCAAACAGCTTTATTATTATCGTTCCTGTCTACGGCATTTCCGTAACGCGAGATTGAACGGTTAGGGATAGCAGAAAAGCCTGATTTATTTTTGCCCTTGAGTTTAAGAATGCGGCTCTCATCTTTTCTATGACCGCTGTTCCAATAAACAGCACCATATTGTTTGCTTCCGTCTTTTGTGGCTAGGGTAAAAACAGCATCTGGAATATATAGCTCATGCCAATCGCCGATATTGGCACTAAAATGTTTCCAATCATTGATAGTTGGCACTCGCCAACCTTCAGGTGCAATTCTTTTTTCATTCATAATTACATACATATTGTATTCCAAACCCAGCCGTGGATCCTGATTGGGGTCATATTGATGGTAGCGCCAGCAAGGAATTTCTGCATGAAAATAATTGATCCAGTCTTCTTCATTTTTAGCCATTACAATAGGCGTTCCATCACTGAAATAGGTCATCTTCAGGTTTTCCTTTGTCCAAGTCATATTACCCGCAGTAATAGAGTAAAGCGCCAAATCCTTGAAATAGGCCTGTTCCTCGCTGAAGGTATTAGCCTTTTTTTTCAGCTCTGTCGCAGCAGCATCGGTTATCCGTTTCAAATATTCGTCATATTTTCTTTCCAGTAGACTGCTGGTTTCAAACTGTTTTCGAATGTCATCAATCTCCTTTTGCGTTTTAGTTTGACTGTTAGGTGGATAGCTGGCCTGAATGGCAACACGAGCTGCCTGCATCTTTTTCTGAGGCGTCATCTCCTTGTTTCTGAAATCATCCTCTAGTTTTCTTAAACCGGCATTGATCAGCGCCTCTTGTTGTAATAATTTTTGATGGGCATCACCGGTTGTGTATGCAGCCAGACGCTTGTATTTCTCAATGGCAATTTTGGCATCGATGAATTGTTCATTGTGCAGGTAATTATAAACCAGTAGCGATTGGGTTTTGATGGTGGGGCCTATCCCTGTTTCAATTTGTTTCAGTAATCGGATGCTTGATGTAAATGCCCCTTCTTCGTAAAAAACTTTTGCTTGTTTGTAAATCTGTATATAATCCTGTGCAAAAACTTGGATTTGAAATAACAAAATCAACAATACAAGTATATGCAATCGTTTCAGCTTTAGAAGCTGTACAATTAATAATTGTCTCTTAATTATTTCACCAGATTTATGCATACTTTTTGATTCATGAATGATGTTAAAAAAGGAAGCGGGTATTTTATTGATAAGTACCTAAAAATCGCACCTGCTTGGATTTAGTGATCCCGTAAACATGGGTGCGAGACCTAGTACCACAACCCGTTGAACTAGAACCACAATTAGGCCCAATATATTCTGCTACGGGAAAAGTTTGAACTATATCGGCCGGTATTGTAATACCATGAAAGTAACCCTGATATTCTGTGTATGGATTGGGGTAAGAAACCTGAAATAGCGTTTGTAATGTTTCAGCATCTACCAGAGAAACACCAGTGGGTGTTCTTACCAAGATACAGTTTACAGACTCTATAAATTTTGGATAGGCGTTGGTATAAGTTAGCAGCAGTTTACCCTTGATCGAATAAATGTCTGATTGAATCGGAAATTGAATATAGGCCCTTTCACTGGGTCTTTGGTAACGTTTGCCTTCCATACGAGCTATGAATAAAGTACCTTGATTATTCTGCGAGATTTCCTTGTAAGTAGTCGGCACAATATATTTACCATACCCATTCTTGATACCAGTTTTCCCGTTAACAGTGACAAACATAAACGTATCTTTTTTTACCTGATCAGTCTCACCCCAAAAATCATTGCGGGCGTAGGGCTGAGTTTCCCGTACTTGGACAAGTGCCGCCTGCACTTCTTCCATAGGCGATGGTTTCTTTTCACCTTTTTCATATTGCTCAAAAAGTGTGGCGATGGTTAACATTTCCTTTACCGGCCACCGGGCTGATGTAACATAAAATTGATCAATGGTAATGTTTTTTGCCTGATTGAATTCCTGTAACCAGGATTTTTTTGCATCAGCATAAATTTCATAATGCTGATGAGTATTAAATTTCTTATCAATAAAATTCTCTCCTTTACCCTTTCTAATGCCAGGTACGCTTAAGGGATTTTTCCCGCTGGGCTCAAACAACAAACCTTCTTCTACATTGGTGGTAACATTATAATTAAAACCAGCAGAAAATGAAGAGTGGATTCGTTTATATGTGTCGAAATCAAATCGCCAATAAATGACAAACTTTACATCAAGTGGTTTAATAGCGTCAAAACGCAATAATAAATCGGGGTACTTTGCCAACTTATTACGTTCAACAGTATATCCAGCACCACCTTCCTGATATACTTGATATCTCCCACTAGTAGTCCATTGAAAATTATAATTTTCCACCGGCTCTCCAAATAATGTCCACCATTCCATAGTGAGCACAGCCGCTTTTACCATACCGTTTACTTTAATCCCACTTTCTCTATACTCATCCGGAAAGCTAGGCAGATTGGAAGAATTCTGAATTCTATTTTTACGCCCGTTATAGATACCCGATGCTGGATTGAAATCTAATGAGGCCAGAAAGCGGCCTTCACTACGTTGTATAGTACCCTGACTATTTGCAGGAAAGTAAACACAGAAACACGAGAGCATGATAAGTACATACGGTACAAAGGGTGCCTTCATAAATATTTTATTTTATGATCAACATCTGCTCAGCGTTCGGAAAAGTTATGAAAAAAATATATATCAACGCTTTTTTGTTGAACGATATATGAATGCTCTACAAACTAAAAAATATTTTTTTCTGAAAATACCATGTAGCGAGATATCAACGAGACTATTAGCAGGGGCAGGATTTGAAAGCCAACGATCTTATTGGCACTGAGATATCAGCCTTGGCTGATCGTCTCGGCCCGAGACCTTGGGTTATGGGCAAAAAAAAGAGCCTTCATTGAAGACTCTGTATCGTAGCGGGATCGGGAGTTGAACCCGAGACCTTTGGGTTATGAATCCAACGCTCTAACCACCTGAGCTACCCCGCCATTTGTAAATTTTCATTTACGGGGTGCAAATATAGGGGTTCATGCTTAGTATGCCAACAATTTGGCGATTCGTTCTTTAACGGTTTGGGCATTGGGTAACATGGCAGCTTCTAATACCAGATTGATGGGCACTGCAGGTAAATTCAATGCCCCCATTACCTCTACCCTAGCATCCAAAAAGTGATAACAATGATTGGTAATACGTAATGCCAATGCTTCTGCAAAAGAGTTATTTTGCTGTTCCTCACTCAAAACCAACACTTTTCCATGTTTTTTGACCTGATTAAAGATCATTTCTTCATCTAAAGGATATAGGGTCCGTAAATCAACGATTTCAACTTGTCCGGGTAAATGAGCTGCGGCTGCTTTGGCCCAATACACCCCCATTCCATAGGTGATCACACAAACGGTTTCTCCTTTTTTCACACGTGCAGTATCAGCAGCAAGTACAATATTGGCTTTACCCAATGGCAACAGATAATCCTTCGAAGGTTCTACCATCTTTGCATCTTCCGTTCCGGGCACTTTGCTCCAATATAATCCCTTGTGCTCCAGCATGACTACCGGATTGGGGTCATGAAATGCAGCTTTGAGCAAGCCTTTCATATCAGCGGTATTGGATGGGTACACCACTTTAATACCTTTGATGGTCAACAAAGTGCTTTCAACACTTCCGCTATGGTAAGGTCCGCCCCCACCATAAGCACCTGTGGGTACTCTTAACACCATCCCTACCGGGAATTTTCCATTGGAGAGATAGCAGGACTTCGATAATTCTGTTACGAGTTGATTAAACCCGGGGTAGATATAATCTGCAAACTGTACTTCTACCATAGGTTTGATACCGAGTGCAGAAAGACCTGCTGTTGAACCTACAATATAGGCTTCTTGAATAGCCGTATTAAAAACCCGATGCTCTCCAAATTTTTCTCCTAGTGTTGCCGCCTCTCTGAAAACACCACCCAAACGGGCTCCTACATCCTGACCATATAAAATGGCTTCCGGGTATTCTTCCATCAGTTCTTCTATGGCATGCAGTGCGGCATCCACCATCAATACTTTCTCGCCGTTCTTTGGACTGCGTTGGCCTTTTTCTTCTGTTACCGGTGTGGGTGCAAACACATGTGCTGCTACCGAACGTGGATCGGGATCAGGTGCTGCTTGTGCACGCTGAAAATCTGCCAATACTTTTTCTTCTGCCTGCTTTTCAATATCTGTAATCACATGTTCGGCAATACCTACATCCGTGAGTAATAATCTTAATTTAGGAAGCGGATCATACAACCCATGCTTCAATAAATCTTCTCTGCTTCTATAAAACTCTCGTCGAACACCACTGGTATGATGCCCCAACAAAGGCACTTTAGCATGTACCAATGCAGGTTTTCTCTCCGCACGTGTATAGGCAATGGCTTCTGTCATGGTTTCATAACTGCGAATAAAATCGCTACCATCACATTGCCATCTTCTCAACCCTTTAAACCCTTGTGCATAATCATACGCATTCATGGCTCTTACTTCTTCAGCAGAAGCACTGATGCTCCATTGATTATCCTGCACCAAATAAATTATGGGTAATTGTTTGAGCACTGCAAACTGTAAGGCTTCACTCACTTCTCCCTCCGTAACACTCCCATCGCCTAATGAACAAATGACAATGGGTAATTGTCCATCAACACTGCGTAACTTATCACTTTGTATTCTTTCCAGATATTGTATCCCCTGCGCCAATCCTGTAGTAGGAATGGTTTGCATACCAGTGGCACTACTTTGATGGATGATAGATGGACGATTTTCATCTCTGCTGCTAGGGTGACAGTAATAGGATCGCCCTCCGGAAAAAGGGTCTTCTTTTTTTGCTAACAATTGTAACATCAACTCATAAGGCTGAAACCCGATGGATAACATGATACTGTCATCTCGGTAATAAGGACTCACCCAATCGCAAGGCAACAATTGCATACCGGTTGCCAGTTGAATGGCTTCATGTCCACGAGAAGTGGAATGTACATATTTACAGATCTGTCTATTGGCATCATAGGTATCGCACATGGACTTTGCAGTGACCATGAGTTCATATGCTTTCAGTAATAATTCCGGAGTTAACATGAATAAGACGATCTTCTTTTCCTAATGATTATTTGATCTCGAGTTCAAACATTTTTTCTTCTTTTAGATAGCCTTCCAATACATCTCCAACTACACATTCACCTACACCCGAAGGCGTTCCTGTAAAAATCAGATCCCCAATATTGAGTGAAAAATATTGAGAAACATGTGCTATGATGTAATCACAAGAAAAGATCATATCAGCGGTATTACCATCTTGAACCAGTTCCTTGTTTTTCTTCATGGAGAACTGAATCGGTGAGCTCATGAATTCAGGCTGAATAGGCATCCATTTTCCTACAACTGCAGATTGATCCCAAGCTTTTGCCTTTTCCCAAGGCAGTCCTTTCTTTTTCAACTCTGCCTGAATATCTCTGGCGGTAAAGTCGATTCCTACGGTAATCGCATCATAATATTTTGATGCTTGATGCTCTTGAATATATTTACCATTCTTTGAAACCCTGAGTACCAACTCTGCCTCGTAGTGAAGCTCATTGGTAAATTCAGGATAATAAAAAGGCTCATTG
>Ga0233423_10000908_pt1 | contig 15113 bp, 17 predicted proteins | sample Watercolumn_Mata_FD_180713 | JGI IMG/M metagenome (GOLD analysis project Ga0233423, IMG submission 180713) | Freshwater microbial communities from Lake Matano, South Sulawesi, Indonesia - Watercolumn_Matano_2014_112_MG | ecosystem: Environmental > Aquatic > Freshwater > Lake | place: Indonesia...
TTCTGATACTTGGCACAGCCAAACACCTCCTCCACCGTTGCATCCTCGTACAGCTTCGGTCTTACCCCTAGCGCTGAGCACGGAGGGTCGACAAGGACCCTGTCCGCCTTCAACATGGGGAAGTCCCTGTCCAGGTACCTCGCGTCGGCGCAGAATACCCTAATATTGTGCACACCGAGGCGTTCCGCGTCTACCCTCAGCGCATTGAGTCTCTTATCCGAGTGATCGAAGGCGTAGACGGTTCCTTTGTCCTCTATCAGCTGCGCTATGTGCAGGGCCTTTCCGCCCGGAGCTGCACACATGTCCACTATGGTCTCGCCCCTCTGCGGCTCCAGAACCCTCGACGTGATCATTGTCGGCAGGCTCTGTTCCCGTATCATCCCCTTGTTGTAGAGCTCGCTCTCCCTGAGAGGCGGCAGTCTGTACACCGTCTCACTGGTGTCAACGGCCAGCCCCCTGCCTTTTTTATCATCCACCTTCGGTGGGATTAGGGCGATGCCCCTGCCTACCACGTGGTCGTAAATGTCCGTTATGTAAACTGGTCCCCCAACTCTATAATTATCCGTCCTGAGGATGCCGGGGGCGTAGAGCTTGCTCCCAATCATCACGCTCTCTGCGGCGCTCTTCTCCGCCACGACCTGCTTGCCCTTTCTTTCCACTGTGAAGGGGCCCTGTACCTCGATGAGGACCGCCTCCTCCAAAACGTCTGACCTCCTACATGCAAAACCCATCCGGTAGAAGTGCTCCATAACCTCCTCGGCGTTGGTCCTGAGGGTGTTCACCCTTACCGCGTACTCCTTTGGGGACCTCCTCACCGCCTCCAACACCCTCAGAGTTCTATCGCCGTAGGCCTTGATCAAAAGTTCCAGAAGACCCTTCCTGTACTGGATCTCCTTGGCGATCCTCTCGAGCGACATTGCAATGACCCCCGCGGGGTGATAAGCGCAGTTATGATAATGTCAAGGCATATAATATATTATACCTCAATAATCGTGGGTAGGAGCCGCCGGATGTTGGACCAAATGAATCTACCATCAAGTGCCTTAAGGCTCTCCTCGGGAGGCCGTGAGAAGGAATTCTTCTGGGGCTGCCTCCCGTTCCTGGTCACGCCGCCCGGGGTCGTTCGGAGGATGCTCGAGCTTGCCCGCATCGGCTCATCCGATGTCGTGATGGACCTGGGCTCTGGGGATGGTCGGGTGCTGCTGACAGCAGTCAAGGACTTCGGCGCAAAGATGGCGATAGGATACGAGCTGCGCGGGGATCTCATCAACAGTGCCCGCGAGCGCCTCGAGTCGCTCAACCTCCAGGATCGGGTGCTGCTTGTGAAGGGCGACCTCATGGATGCAGACCTCTCCGAGGCAACGGTTATCTTCATCTACCTCACCGGCACCGCCAACGATAGGCTAAGGTTCAAGTTCGAGGAGGAGGTCAAGCCCGGAACCAGAATCGTGAGCCACGACTTCGGCATGGAAGGCTGGAATCCCGCCAAGGTTGAGAGTTTCGAGGGGCACAAAATATACCTCTACGTGGCGCCGGAGGCATTCGAGAAACCCTCTCAAAGGCCTTCGAAATGGCGACTGAGGTTCTGGACGTAACCTAGCCCGACTCGACACAGCTTAAATAGCCACTGGGATTACATAATCGTGGTACCTATGCCCATAGGCCTGCTGTTGAAGAAGGATGATCCCGTAGACCTCGCCAGACTTATAGCCGACGTAAGGGAGTCCGTCAAGGGGAAGAACTGCGGCTCCATATTCACCTTCACCGGCATAGTGCGCGGTAGGACCCATGAAGGTAAGAAGGTGGGCCGTCTGGAGTATGAGGTCTTCGAGGAGGCCGCACGCAGGTCCATCGAGAACATGGCAAAGACCGTCACCCTCCTCGACGGCGTCCTGGAGGCCGCCATATGCCACAGGTACGGCACATTCTCGCCCGGCGAGGAGGTCCTCTACGTGGTGATAGCCACGGAGAGGAGCGACGTTGCCTTGGAGACGCTGAGGCTGGCCGTGACGAGGGCGAAGCACGAGATACCCATCTGGAAGAAGGAGCACACCACGAACGGCAGCTACTGGGTGGACATCGAGTGACCCAGTCTTATTCCTAGGATGTTCTCAACGGCGTCGAAGATACGTGAGGCGCCGGTAAAGTCCTTCTCCGAGTAACCGCTCAGCATCTCCAGCGACATGTTTTCCACGGCAGCCAGAGCCTGCCCGGTCTCCAAATTATCGTCCATGGCACCGAAGAACATGTCCACGTAGTCCTTGACGCAGGCGCTCATCTCATTAGTTGGTCCCGCCTTCCTCGCCTCCCGCGTGGCCATCTTTATCCTATTGTACCTCTCCTTGGAGTCCTCGAGTTCCTCCTCAGAGAACTCCAGCTGCTCCCTGTAATTCTTGGAGAGGAGGAGTGTTCTGAGAACCTCTCCGGGATACCTCCTCAGGACATCGTGTATGAGGACAGTCCTGCCGGTGGACTTGGATATCTTCTCCCCTCCCATGAGGACGAAGTCGTTGTGCATCCAGTACCTCACAAAGGTCTTTCCCGTCAGGGTCTTTGCCATCAGCGCCTCGCACTCGTGGTGAGGGTATATCAGGTCCTTTCCTCCCCAGTGGATGTCAAGAACCTCGCCGAGGCTGTCCATGGACATGGCAACGCATTCGGTATGCCAGCCAGGTCGCCCCATCCCCCACGGGCTACTGTAAGACTCCTCCCCCTCCCTCGCCTCCCTCCACAGGAGAAAATCGAAGGGTCCCCTCTTGGCTCCGGCCTCTATCCTGTCCACCACCGCGCCCTTCAGGTCTTTGACCAGCTCCCCAAACCCTCCTGCCTTCTCTACATCGAAGTATATGGCATCGCCTGCCCTGTATGCGTGACCCTTCTCAAGGAGCCTCTGCGTGATCTTGATTATATTCGGGATGTACTCGGACGCCCTCGTGTATCTGGTTGCCCTCCTAATGTTCAGCGCGTCTATGTCCTGGAAGCACTTTGCTATGAAGCGGTCCGCAAGCTCCATGGGCTCAACCCCCTCCTCCCTTGCCCTCATCGTTATCTTGTCATCAACGTCCGTAAAGTTCTGGACGTGCAATACCTCATACCCAGTAGCCTCGAGGTATCTCCTCAGAACGTCGAAGTTTACGTAGGTTCTAGCATGCCCCACGTGGCAGTAATCATAAACAGTCGGTCCGCAGACGTAGGCCTTTACCTTGTTCGGCTCCTGAGTTATGAGCTCCTCCTTCACTCCGCTCCTCGTGTTATAGATCAACATAAAGGGTCACCCGAACTCGAGCCCTGCGAAGGCGAAGACCCTGCCATAATCCGTAGGAGGTCTCTCCCCTAAATATACCCTGCTCACTGGGAATATCTCCTCGACGCCATCAATGCCGGCCTCGGGCAGAACCGCCGTGCACCCCACTCCAAGGGCGTCGAAGGCGGCGTAGAGTAGCTTCAGCCCGACACCCCTGTCATCAGCAACTACCGGTCCAACCGTCGCCTCCTTTGGGTCATGCCTCAGCAGGGCGAACCCCCTCCCCTGAAGCGGCGCCAGTGCCCTTCCCGCTCCCATCAGCGTCCTAAGGAGCCCTGCCCTCCTGTACCCGAAGCACTCCCGATCCATCTCTAAGGAATCATCCCGCCACCGGAGGTCCTTTGCTGCCCCCCTCACGCCACCCGCATACCTGACGAAGTGGAAGTTCCTGTCGAACTTGAAGCCCTCCCTCAGGTAGAATGCCTTTGCCTCTTGGGTTGAGAAGAGGGCCACCGTCCTCTTTCCCTCCAGGTGTTGGACCCCGGCGTTTATGAGGTCCCTGCCGATGCCCCTCCCCCTCATGTCCTTCTCCACGAGGACGTTGGAGATCCACCCGATCTCACCGTAGTCCAGAACCGTTACCATGCCCAGGATCCTGCCGTTGGTGGCAACCAGGGTCTTCGCGCATCCGGTCCTCTCCATGAGATCAAAGTCCTCGGGCCGGTAGTTCCAGTCCTCCTGACCTATCAAAGCAACCAGTTCGTCGTAATCCTTTGGACCGGCAAGCCTGAAATCCATCAATCATCACTACTCCGTCGTAAGGAGGCCCACGTTCTTTAGACGTGGGCAGTTGACTCTGGCAGATCCTTATAGATCTCGTCGCACCTGTGCTCCCCGTACGTGATGTGCTTCTTGTCCCCTCTGGCGTGCTTTATGCTGCAGGGGCCGTAGTCGTCGTCCTCTGCCCCATACCACTTCTCGCAGTTCTTGCACCTCATCGTTTCTCCACCCCTTTCCAACAAGACACCGCTCTACCCCAGTCATTTAGCCTCTAAAATCTTTACTTTTTACATTCTAAAGACCCTTGCTGGAGGCCCATTTCTCGACAGCCTCTCTGACAAGCTTCTCTTTCAGCGCCTCCTCCTCCCTCAGGACAACGTCTCCGGCAACAAGAACGGGCGTGTTGACCGAATCGAGCATGAGGAGTTCGGCCATGGCGTCGCTGTCCTTCTCAGTGTCCTTCTCTTCCACTATTTCAGAGTAACTCAGTCCTCTCGTTGATAACACCCTGTTGAGGATGAACTTTGCAATAGGGCACCTTGTGCACGACGCCGCCTTGTAGAGCAGTATCTTCTCCAAACCCCTCACCGACTATAGAATGTCCGCAGAAAAATTAAACCTTTTGACCGATGCTGCCTACCTGTATATCGAGGCCCGCATCGGGTGCTTTAACCTGAAGAGCTTGTCCAACTCAACGGCGAGCTTCTCATCCAGCTCTGACTGCTTTCTGGATATGGCCCTAAGGTCGGGGTGTGCTATGAACGGGCCACCCATCACCGCCCCCAAGTTGCTGCTCTGTAACTCCCACGTGGGTACGGGATCAATATCGAGGACCCTCCTAACGACCTCCTGTTTTTTTGCCTCCTCCGCGCTGGAGATGACCGAAAATACCTCCTTGGCAATGTCGATGTTGAGAGGCCTGAAACCGCTGGATGCCCTCTCCCCCATGGATCGCCTCAGCTCCTCAACGTCGTCAATCCTCGCACCCACGCCCAGGCTCTCCTGAGGGTTGATCATCATGAGCTTCAGCCTGTAGCCTCTGCCGGGACCCAGGACTAGAGAGTTCCCTCTGAAGTCTGACGCGATGTGCCAGCCCTTGGGCTTCTTGTTATAGCCGTCAAGGATCTCCTTCACGGTCTCCTCAAGGGTCTTTATCTCCAAACGCAGGTCCCCAAGATCCAATAATCTCGGTTCCCTTTTAAATTACCGCAAAGGTCAAAAAAATGATAAAAAAATTACAAAATTTCTCGTACTCTGCTAGATGCTACGCCTAATACCTGCGGGGCGGCCTTCTCTTAGCAAAACACTCGCGGCAGTAGACTGGTCTAGTTCCGTCCGGTTTGAAAGGAACTTCGCATTCCTTGCCGCAATCTGCGCAAACTGCCTTATGCATCTCGCGATATGCCATTCTCGTTTCGCCTCCTTATTTTTTGATGACAAGAACGAGACTCTTTTCAGACTCTTGATTCCTGCCTGAACCATAATCGAAAGCATCTCTCATATTAATATTGCCCTTGCAGAGCCAACTGTTGCACAATAAGGACGATCCCCCCACAGTTCTCTGAGGCGTATTGATGACGTTTATAGGGCACTTGGTCAAGGTTAGCCTATGGGAACTGAAAAGGCAACCTTTGGAATGGGCTGTTTCTGGGGCGCGGAGGAGGTCTTCAGGACGGCAAAGGGCGTGACCTCGACCACCGTGGGCTACATAGGCGGTTGGTTCAAGAACCCGACATACGAGGATGTCTGCACCAACGAGACCGGGCACGCGGAGGTTGTGCAGGTCGAGTACGATCCATCGAAGGTCTCATACAAGGAACTCCTCGACATATTCTGGGAGAACCACGATCCCACCACGCTCAACCGCCAGGGGCCTGACGAGGGGACCCAGTATCGATCGGTAATCTTCTTTCATAACAAGGAGCAGGAAGAGGAGGCGAAGAGGTCCAAGGAGGCGCTCGAAAGGTCCAAGAAGTTCAAGAGAGCGATAGTCACCGAGATAACTCCCGCCTCAACGTTCTACAAGGCCGAGGAGTACCACCAGAAGTACCTCATGAAGAAAGGGTCTGGCAGTTGCCACATGATATAAACTTCATATCCTACTTTTTAATTATAAAAAGAAAATCTAAGCTTTTTCTATTTGGTAAATTCGCAAAACTCTCATATAGGCGACCGGATGTCTGAATAAACAAAACCGCGCCTCGCCCTATCCTTCTGCTCCCTCACCCATCTCCTCACCCCTACCTTCTGCATCCGCCTCCCGTCCTGGACGAGCAAAGGGTAGCGCTCCGCAAGCGAGATGATGTACTGGCATGGATATTCCTTACACAGCGGGCAGACCTTAACGTTTCTCTGCCTGGCACACTCTCTTATCTTGCAATCCGGCGGGCCACCCTTGTCCGTCCTGCAGGTGCACTCAAGCTCCGCGAGTTTCTGTAGAAAGCGCGAGAAGACGGGATAGACCTCCTTCATATCCGGCTCGTACTGATAGAAATCGTCGAAGCCTTCCTCATGAAGCGTCTGCCTTAACTGCTGTGCCTGCTTCGGAATTCGGCTGTGCTGGGCGCACAGACCGCAGTACAAACCACAATAGGTAACTAGACGAAGTTCATCTTCATCAGGCATGGTTATAACTTGAGATCATAATGCTAAATAGTTTTTTAATACCAACGTTAGTTGCCATCAAGTTCTAGGGACGTAAATGCAACTTCTCCATCAATGCTGAGGGAAAATCTATGGTGCGGTCGCCGGGATTTGACCAAGTCCTGCCGTTGTGGATTTGTTTCTACAAGATGTTAAACCGAATTTGCTGATTACACCCTAAGGGACTTATTTCTAGGCCCCAATAGGGAAGCTATTTATAGCTTAAAGTATAAATTATAGACCATATGCCCCAAAAACTAGACTTTATTACGCCAACATTAATGAGGGTGCTCGAGTTCTTCTTTGCCGATCCCATGCAGGACTTTCATGAAAGGGAGGTCATGCGGCGGGTCGGCATAAGCAAGGGTTCTGCCAATCGGATACTGCGAGAGCTGTCGCGGCTTGACTTTTTAACCAGGACGAGACGGGGAAGGATGGTCTTCTACAAGCTCAACACTAGAAACGTCGTCGTGAGGCAGTTCAAGATCCTCTCGAACCTGTATCAGCTGAAGGAATTAACGGACGGATTGAGCGGAAACAGCAACGAAATAATTCTGTTCGGCAGCTGTGCTGAAGGTACCGACGTGAGAGGGAGCGACATCGACCTCTTCATCCTCACCGACCGGAAGAGCGAGGTAAGAAAAACCGTCAACCGGTACGGGGAAACCATTGGTAGGAGGATCTCCCCAATAATCGCGAGTCCCAGCGAGTCCGTGGAGTTGCGTTTAAAGGATAAGCCTCTCTATGAGAGAATCATGCGTGGGATCACCCTGTGGCGTCTGGAGTGAGTACCAAAATTCTGGAGATGCTCAATGAGAGGAAGCTGACAAGGATCAAGCCTGACAGGGACCTCGTCGTCAAGGAGCTGGAGGGTGCCGTATCCGACCTTGAGGATGCAAAGGATTCGCTATCCCGAGGAAAATTCAAATGGACGATCATCCAAGCATACTACTCCATGTTCCATGCCGCCAGAGCTCTGCTGTACGGCGCAGGGTACCGTGAGAAGAGCCACCGGGCACTGCTGACGGCTTTGGATGAGCTTTTTGTCAAATCTGGCAGAATTGACGTTGTGACCATCCGGAGGTTTAAGGACGCAATGGCGCTCAGGGAGGAGGCCGACTATAGCTTGACGTTCTCCGAGTCGAACGCCAAGGCGGTTGTGGACGACGCAGAGGAATTCTTGGATAAAATCAAAGAAACACTAAAAGTTCAATGGTAAAAGAACCGTGCGAATATCGTCTGCCGTACCATATTATATCGTGCGGCCCTTAATTGCCATTAGTATAAAATCATATGCGAGAAGGCTAGATTGATGGCGATCCTGAATGAAATTGATTGGTGCGGGGAGTGGGATTCGAACCCACGAAGTCCTTCGACATAGGAGCTTACTGGGTGGCAGGATTCCCCTGCGACCACTCAGTCCTACCCCTTTGACCTGGCTTGGGAATCCCCGCTCGCACTACCTCTTTAATACGCCTACTTTTAAAAATATACCTTCCTTGCCCCGTTTTACATTTAAATACTTCTCCGTCCCATTCAATAAAAGCGGGTACCGCTCATGAAGGAAGACACCCTGTTGAAGATCGCCAACGATATCAAGGACCAAAATCTCAGGGAGAAGGTCGTCTCGTTAATCAAGGAACCCAAACTCTCCATGCTTGAGGCTCCCGACAAGTCCACCGGGTTCAAGGAGTCGCCTGCCAGCAAGAGGCGGCACCACTCCTACGAGAAGGGGCTCATCATCCATACCGTAGCCATGACAAGGCTCGCCCTCAACCTCTCCGATATACTGGAGGAGATCTATGACGTAAAGGTGGACCGGGACGCGGTAATCGCGGCCTCGCTCCTCCACGACCTCTTCAAGTACATCACCTACACCGAGATATACCCGGGAAAGTACGGACGCTCGAAGCTCGGCGAGAGGCTCGACCACCTCTCCCTTATCACGGGGGAGCTCTACACAAGAAAGTTTCCTCTCGATGTCATCCACGCCGTGGTCGCCCACCATGGGGATGGGAGCCCGATAGAGCCCCGTACCATAGAGGCCCTTCTGGTCCACATGGCTGACAGGACAGACGCCGAGATCAACGACAAGGCGTTCTTCGCTGCCAAGGACATCATAAGGGAGTGCCTAGCCAAGGAGGTCCTGACGCTCCCCAAGGATGTCTCGCCCTTCCAGATAATACTCGCCAAGAAAGAGGGCGGTTGCGACGCTGTCAGGAGGCGCTTCGCCTCCCTAATCTAATATGAGGTGTTAAGATGGCTGAGGGGCACTGGATAAGGAGGATAGCCGACGAGATCCTAGCCAGAAAGGACGACCGCATAGTGATCCATACAGGAAAGACCCCATCCGGTCCCATCCATATAGGCGCCGAGCGCGAGCAGTTCATCTGCAGCGCCATCCAGAGGGAGCTGAAGAGGCGGGGCGTGGACTCCACCTTCAACTTCATAATCGACTCCTACGATCCCATCAAGTCCGTGCCCGTCGGTCTCGAGGTGCCGAAGGGCTTCGAGGAGCACATAGGTAAACCGTTATCGGACGTGCCGGACCCCTTCGGATGCCACGAGAGCTACGCCGTCCACTTCGCCGAGGAGTTCGTGGGGTGCCAGGAGAGGCTTGGTCTATCGCCCAACATCATCTACTCGCACGAGCTCTACCAGCGGAAGGAGATGAAAGACGCCATCAGGACGGTCCTCCGCCGCCTGGACGATCTGAGGATCATCAGGAAGAGGTACATCCAAGAGGACGAGGAGGAGGGCACGGACGACTGGAACCCGGTGATGGTGGTCTGCGACAGGTGCGGCAGGCTCGCCTCGGGGAAGAAGGAGGTCGCGCCGAACAGGGTTACCTCGTGGAATCTCGAAAAAGATGAGGTTAGCTACACCTGCACGAGCTGCGGCTACGAGGGTAAAGGCAAGATCGCCAATACGAAGCTCAAGCTCAGCTGGCGGGTGGACTGGGCGGCGAAGTGGGCAGTCTTCAAGGTGACCTGCGAGCCGGCCGGCAAGGACCACTGCGTGAAGGACGGCGCCTACGACATGGGTCTGGAGGTCTGCGCGAGGATCTTCGGTTACCGTGGACCTCTGCGCGTCCCCTACGAGTGGCTGACCCTCGGGGCGCACGCCATGAAGACCCACAAGGGCATTACATTTACTCCAATGGAGTGGCTGAGGATCGCACCGCCGGAGCCCCTCAGGTACATGATCCTGAGCGTAGACCTCATGCGCCACATCGCATTTCTCCCGGACAGGATCCCTGACATCGTGGATAACTTCGACAGGGTCGAGCGGATCTACTTCGGCGCCGAGCCGCCCTCTGGGAACGAGAGCAAGGATTACCTTCACGACCTCTACGAGATCTGCACCGTGGGCCCTCCATCAAAGAAACTCCCCGCCCGCCTCCCGTACCGCTTCTGCGTCTACATGGTCCAGCTCGAGACCCTCTTCGGTCCAGAGAAGGTGACCTCAAAGTCCGTGGAGTACATCTCCAAGCTGGCAGGCAAAAAGTCCCTCACCCAGGGGGAACTTGACGATCTGAGGGAGCGCCTATCCATGGCAAAGAACTGGGTGGCATCCTACGCGCCGCAGAGCCTGAAGTTCCAGATATCTATAGAGGCACCATCTTACAGACCCAAAACCGAGGCCGAGAGGTCCTTTATCTCCGCGGTGATCGCCCTGCTTGAGAATGACCTTCCGGAGGGCGACCTCCAGAACGAGATATTCAACACCGCCAGGTCGCTCGGAATGGAGATCGGAGAGGCCTTCAGCGTGATGTACAGGATCCTCCTCGGCTCAGAGAGGGGACCGAGGCTCGCCCCGCTCCTGATGGCCCTGGACCGGGACTGGCTCCTCCGCAGGATGAGATCTGTCCTTTAGCCTGCCTCCTCAACGTAAAGACTAGGACCGCGGCGTAAAACACGACAACCGCAGCTATCAATACTGCCACCACCGTTGACAACACCCAAACTATCGGCGCGAGATCGATAACGCCCGCCTCTTCTACGTACATGACGGGCTGCTGGCGCTTGACCACGTCTCTGGCAACCCTAAAGTCCCTGTACATGGTGGGGTCGATATCCGCCCAGTGCGGGAGTTGCCCCCTCGCGTAGTCATATGCCTCCCTCAAACTTTCCCCCTCCGCGACCTTATTCCAGAAGGGGTGGAAGAATACCGATCCTGAGGCGCCAAATATCGCCGTATCCGCAGCGGTCAAGTTGACCCAATTCCAGTAGAACGGGCGACATTCCCATCGCTGGCTGAGGTGATGTAGGTCCCGGTAAAGGGAAATTTATTCCCCAAAAAACTCCCGCTGTAGCAGAAGTCAAAGAGCAGTACTACCCTGTTGGAGTTCAGCCCATCCAACCAGCCTATCAGTTCCTCATAAGAGACACGGCTGCCATCCTCAAAGGCGAAGACGACATTCCCCTCGGCATAACCGCCGTGCCCCACGATATATATCACGACCTCAGAATCGCTGCCCGCAGTACTTGCCAGCCTCATGAGCTCAGCTCGCAAATTCTCCTTGGTAACCGCACCGTTTTCATAATCAATTACAGCCTTGCCGAGGTCGTTATTACCATCCCCGTCAACGTCAACAAGGTCATCATTCGTGTGGTACACCATCAGCGTTATCTGGTCGTCTTGGTAGCCCAGCTTCTTCAACGCAAGATAGGCCTGGATCGACTGCGCGGGGAAGGAATCAACCTCCTCCAGATAATAATCGGGGAAGTCGTTCCCCGTGTTGCATATCACCGCGTGCCTCTCGAGGGGCTGCCCAAGGTACACGTCTCCGAGTACCAACTGTGCCTGCGATATGAAGACCGCTAGGAATAGCAAAATGACCACGGCGGTGATACTTCTGGCGGGCATACCACTCGCTTAATTTATGGCAAATTTCCGATAAAAGCTATTATGGAAGGTGCCGCTAGGGACTTGGAAGAGTTATATCCCACAGGCTGTTAATCTTTATTGAGATCGGCTTATGGGGAAATGTCTAGTCTGCGGCGAGAGCGCCCCAACGATTTCGGATGGGCTTGGCGTCTGTTTAAGGTGCATAAGGGAGGTGCCTGAAAAGGCCCTTGAAATCACAGGAAGAGTTCATGCGAAGAGCCGTGCCGGCTTCGGTCTCCCTGCAGATCCGCCCAAGGACGCTGGAGGGTTGCCCTGTGAAGTCTGCGCCAACAACTGCCTAATTGGTACGGATAAAAGTGGTTTCTGCGGTCTTGTTTGGAATGTTGGCGGGCGCCTTATCCGTCATGGTGGAACCACCGATAAGGGCGTCTTGGAATGGTATTATGATGCCTTGCCAACCAACTGCGTGTCTTGGTGGTTCTGCCCCGGCTGTACCGGAAGCGGCTATCCCAAATACGCCTACAAGCCAGAGGTGGAGCGTGGCCATTCAAATCTGGCCGTCTTCTATGGTGCATGCTCTTACGACTGCCTCTTCTGTCAGAACTGGCGCTACCGCAACCTGTCCGCACTGCATAAGCCCGTTTTTAGTGCTGAGGCTTTAGCCTCCAAGGCTGGCGATAGGCGTGTCTCCTGCATCTGCTTCTTCGGCGGCGACCCCTCGCCCCAGATGCCGCACAGCCTTGAGGTTAGCCGCATCGCCTTGGAGAGGGCAAAGGTCGAGAGGCGCATCCTCCGCATCTGCTGGGAGACTAACGGTTATATGACCCCGAGATTGGCAGAGAGGGCCGCAGAGTACGCCTTGGAGAGCGGGGGCAACATAAAATTTGATCTGAAGGCTTGGGGTGAAAAACTCAACATTGCCCTGTGTGGTGTATCAAACAAGCCGGCACTGGCCAACTTCAAGATGATAGGAGAGAAATTCTACAAGAAGCGGTCTGGACTCCCTGTCCTGACAGCCAGCACATTGCTCGTCCCGGGCTACATTGACGCTGAAGAGGTTGAAAGCATCGCCCGGTTCGTAAGCGAGATAGATCCGACCATTCCATATACCTTGCTGGCGTTTTACTCCTGCTATGTCATGTACGATCTGCCAAATACCAGCAGGACGCAAGCGATGGAGTACCAAAAGGCGGCAAAGAAGCATTTGGAGAACGTCAGAATAGGAAACGTACATCTGCTATCATAAATAATTCGACATCATGATTGTAGAATCCCATGTCTTATTCCGTATTTTTCACATGCCCTCCTTGCCCTCGCTTCTATTTCTCTTTGATACTCCTTTGGTGGTGCAAAAAAGACTCTGAATAGGCTCCTATACTTCGGCACGAGTTCCGGAAGGTGCCTCTCCAGCGTCCTGTAGAAAAGCTCCTTCCCTTCGCTGTATAAGGTTAAACTGCCAACCAAGACAAAGTCGGCTCCATAATCCTTTGCGGTTTTAATCATCTCTTCAAGTCGTTCCTCCGAATCTGACAGGAAGGGCAGAACGGGAATAAGGTTCGCCCCAACCAAAAATCCTTCCCTTTTGCATTCCCTCATCGTCTCCAACCTCTCCCTTGGCGTTGGTGCCCCTGGCTCGAAGATCTTTGCCAACCTCTCATCCAAAGTTGAGAAGGAAAATGATATTATCACGCCGCGCCCCAGTTTTTGCCTTAAATCCTCCGGCAAAATTGCGCGCCTGTCGATCTCCTTCAAGACGTCTAGATCCCTCAGTATCAATGTTGATTTTGTTCCAATATGGACGGGAAACCTGTACCTCAAAATTATCTCGAGCAGCCTCCTCGTCATCTTAACTTCCTTTTCGATCGGGATGTATCCCTCCTGCGAGGCCATGCATATGATTCCATACTCCCTTTTCCTCGCCCTTCTTGAGAGCGCTTTAGTCAAAAGTTCTGGGGCATTTACCTTCACAGACAGTGTCTTTGCCAAGTGCGTACCATACTTGCTCCCCAGCGTATAGCAGTAGACGCAGTTGAAGGAGCAACCTGAGTAAGGGTTTATGGAGTAGTCGTCCAGAAACCAGTCGTCCCTTTTTTTATGTTTGTTCAGGATCGATTTCACCTGAATCTCGTTGACCATTTTATTCACCGATTGAATGCGTGTCCTCCCCAGCACAGCACACCTGCACAAGCTTTTTATTACATGCTCCCCCTTAAGTCCTGTGAAACTGCGACTGTATGAAAAGATTGCTATGCAAACAACAAAAATGCCTGAGGACGGCCCATCTTCGGCTCTGTTCTTCAACCCTCTCTGGAGATCCCTCGCACGTCATCTGGCAAGCAGGTGTGATAAATGCGGGCAGGAGCGGTTGCTCTCAATCTTTGATTTCTACTCGGGAAACGGGCATTCTCTCTGTAAAGGTTGTCTTCTCGCATCAACAGCTCTCATGTCCTTGACTCACCTGCTGTTCTTCGGCCTGAGTGTGGACAATGGCACAATGAAGCAGCTGATGAAAGACCAGCTCACCCGTAAGTGTATGCTCGGCGTGGTGAAGGGGATCGCCCACTTCGGGGTAAGGTATCCCCAGCCCGCCGGCGCTCCTATATCTATTGTCTGGAACGTAACGAATAGGTGCAACCTCAACTGCCTGCACTGCCATCAGGACTCCTCGCCCAACCCCTCCCACCAGGAGCTGACGACCCCTCAGGCCTTCAAGGTCGTTGACAACATGAGCGATGCGGGGGTGGCCATACTCGCCTTCTCAGGGGGAGAGCCCCTGCTGCGCAGCGACCTCTACGACATAATAAAAAGGGCCAACGACAGCGGCATGCTCTGCACCATTGCGTCCAACGGGACCCTCCTGACAGCCGAGGCCGTGAAAAAGCTCGCAGAGGCCGGGATCAGGCGGGTGGAGATAGGTCTGGACGGCGCGAGGGCTGAGACCCACGACTTCCTTAGGAACAAGCCCGGCAGCTACGAGGCAACACTTCAGGGGATAAAGAACTGCGCCGCCTTAGGCTTTGATGAGCTTGCCGTCACCATGACCCTGCACTCAAAGAACGTCAACGAACTGGAGGAGACTATGGATCTAGCCGAGAGGCTTGGGGCGACGAGGTTCTACCTGAACCGGCTCATACCCGCCGGTCGCGGGGCAGAGGCGATATATCTCGACGTGAAACCTGAGGAGAAGATCAGGGCACTTGAGGCATTGTATAACAGGTTCTACAGGAGCATAATTGACGAAACCGGCGTCCAGTGCTACGCCCGCGGAATGACATACTACGCCCGCCTCGGCTACGAGCGTTCAAAGGGCAGAGTCTTCACGGTGAGCGAATCTCTTTCTGGGCACGAGAAGATGTTCCAAGGGAAGTTTGGTCTTGGCGTCTCCACGATCGTTAGAAAACTTGCGACACAGTTTGGGGGATGCTCCGTCGGCTTGACCTACGCGGGGCTCACCGCCTCTGGGGATCTCACGCCATGCGTCCCTGCCCTGATAAAATTGGGCAACCTCCTCGAACAGAGTCTGGAGGAGATCTGGGTCAACAGCGAGCTGCTAAACTACGTCAGGAACCGAGGGGCGATGAAGGGCTCCTGCAAA
>Ga0233423_10000909_pt1 | contig 15109 bp, 11 predicted proteins | sample Watercolumn_Mata_FD_180713 | JGI IMG/M metagenome (GOLD analysis project Ga0233423, IMG submission 180713) | Freshwater microbial communities from Lake Matano, South Sulawesi, Indonesia - Watercolumn_Matano_2014_112_MG | ecosystem: Environmental > Aquatic > Freshwater > Lake | place: Indonesia...
GTCGCTTGTCAAAGCTCTGCTCGCGACAACCATCGGTCTCGCGATCGCGACGATCGGCATTGATCTGCAAAGCGGCGTGCCGCGTTACACGTTCGGCAACCCGGAACTGTTGGACGGTCTGGAATTTCTCGTCGTCGCGATCGGTCTGTTTGCGCTCTCTGAAGTGATTGTGAACCTGGCGGATATGCGGCAAGCCGTCCAAGAACGCTTGGCGATCAAAGGTGGTTTGTGGCTCACCCGCGAGGATTGGCGGCGTGCGATTCCGGCGTTCGTTCGCGGCACGCTCTCCGGCTTTTTCGTCGGCGGGATCGCCGGGGCGGGGGCAGCGGTCGCCAGTTTCTTTTCGTACGGCTTGGAAAAGAAGATGTCCAAGTACAAAGACGAGTTGGGTAGCGGCGCCATTGAAGGGGTAGCGGGGCCTGAATCAGCGAACAACGCCGCGGCAGGCGGCGCGATGATTCATTTGCTTTGCCTCGGCATTCCCGGCTCCGGCACCACCGCGATCATGCTGGGCGCATTGTTGATGCTCGGCTTGCAGCCGGGGCCTTTGCTGTTCCAGCAGCAACCGCAATTTGTGTGGGGCTTGATCGCGAGTATGTACATCGGCAATGTAATGTTGTTGATCTTGAATCTGCCGCTCGTTGGAATGTGGGTCAAGATTCTCGATATTCCGCTGTACCTGCTAGTTCTGTTCATCATTCTGTTTTCGTTCCTTGGTGTGTACACGATGAACAACAGCACGCAAGATCTAGTGTTGCTCGTCATCTTCGGCATCCTGGGATATTTGTTGCGGCGGTTGGACATCCCCGCCGCGCCGATCATCCTGGGAATGGTGCTGGGGGACTTGATGGAACAAGCGATGCGGCAATCGCTGATGATCTCGGACGGCAGTCTGGCGATTTTCGTCACGCGTCCCTTTGCGTTGTTCTTCCTGATGCTTGCCGTCATCTCGATTACAAACCCGTACTGGAAGTACATCGGCATCGGACTGCGCCGCGTGTTCGGGCGCGGCGCGACCGCAGCGTAGGGGCATTCAATTGAACGCCCCTACGAATTTGATGACGCGATGAGTGACAACATTTCCCGGCTCCTTGCCGATTACGTTGCGGCGGGTGATTATGATGCTCTCGCGCCGGAGGTTGCCCGTGAGGTCAAACGTCGCGTTCTCGATTCGTTCGGCGTGGGGCTTGCCGCGTTCGACAGCGATGCCGCGCGCGCCGCGCGCGCGCTCGCGTTCGACGCGCCGATTCAGCACGGCGCGACCGTAGTGGGCACGCGGCATGGCACGACCCCCGATCTGGCTGCATTTGCGAACGGCGTGATGGTACGCTATCTTGACTACAACGACACGTACCTTTCGCTGGAGCCGCTGCATCCCTCCGACGTGATTCCCGCGTTGCTCGCGCTGGCTGAGACGCGGCACTTGACCGGGCGCGCGCTCGTCACTGCGATCGCCCTGGCGTACGAAATCGGCGTGTCATTGTGCGACGCGGCAAGTCTGCGCAAGCAGAAATGGGATCACGTCAACTATGTCGCGATCATGGTTGCGGCGGGCGCGGCAAGATTGCTCGGCTTGAGTCGCGCGCAGACGGAACACGCCCTTGCGATGGCGACGGTGCCACACGCGGCGATGCGCCAAACGCGCGCAGGCGAACTTTCGATGTGGAAGGGCGCGGCGGCGGCAAACTCAAGCCGCAACGCGATCTTCGCCGCGCTCCTTGCCGAAAAAGGAATGACCGGTCCGTGCCAGCCGTTCGAAGGGGAGATGGGCTTTTGCGAATTGCTCACGCGCGCGCCCTTCGGTCGTGCCAAACTTGTGTCACTCGAAAACAAAACTGCACCGCGCCGCATTCTTGACACGTACATCAAGAAATATCCGGTCGAGTATCACGCCCAGAGCGCGGTGGATGCTGCGCTCGAGATATATGCACACCTGCGCGGGGCGGACATCGCGTCGCTTCATATTGACACCTTCGGGGCGAGTTACGAGATCATTGCCAAAGACCCGGAAAAGTGGCAGCCCAAAACGCGCGAGACCGCCGATCATTCGATCCAGTACATTACGGTTGTCGCGCTCGAAGATGGCGCAATCACTGACCAATCATTTGACCTCACGCGCATTCGCTCGCCGCGCACGCAAGAATTCTTGGCAAAGTACACAACCCTCGCGGAAAAAGCAGAACTGACGGCGGGTTATCCCGACGGGATTCCGAACACGATCACGGTCACCCTGAAGGATGGTCGTGTGTTGTCGCAAACGGTACGCTATCCGCGCGGACACGCACGCAATCCAATGACAGATTATGAAGTGATCGCCAAGTTTGAGACGAACGTCGCGGCGCGACTATCGCCAGAAAAAGCGCGCGCGTTGCGTGCCGCGGTCTGGTCGCTGGACAAATGCGCGGACGTGGCAACGCTGCCGCCGCTGTGTGTGGTGGATTGACAATGGCTTGGTTACTCTCCGCCAAACGGAACGCCGGCGCGGCGCGTCTGCGCGAGTTGCTGCAGACGAACCAAACACTGGCGGTGCCAGGCGTTTTCAATCCGCTCTCCGCGCTGCTCGCGCAGCGCGCGGGTTTCGACGCGCTGTATCTATCCGGCGCGGCGCTCTCTGCGAGTTTGGGCCTGCCCGATCTGGGGGTGCTGACGATGGGCGAGTTGATCGCGGCGGCGCGCGCAATCATCCGCGCTGCGCCGGTGCCATTACTCGTTGACATCGACGCCGGTTATGGCGAAGCGCTCAACATCTTGCGCCTGATCCGCGAATTGGAAGAGGTTGGCGCGGCGGCGGTGCAGATCGAAGATCAGGAAATGCCCAAGCGCTGTGGGCATCTCGAGGGAAAACACCTCATTTCGGTTGACGAAATGGTGGAGCGGCTGGACGCGGTCAAGTTGGCGCGGCGTGACCTGCTCATCATCGCGCGCACCGATGCGCGCGGAGTGACGAACTTGGATGACGCCGTCGCACGCGCGCGCGTCTACGCGAACATTGGCGCCGACATTATTTTCCCAGAAGGATTGCAGAGCGCAGATGAGTTCGCCGCTTTTCGTCGTGCGCTGGACTCGCCGTTGCTCGCGAATATGACCGAGTTTGGCAGGACACCGTACCTTTCCCTTTCGCAATTTCAGTCACTCGGCTATAATTTTGTTATCTATCCGGTCTCTGGATTGCGCTTGGCGGCGAAGGCGATGGTGGAAGGATACGCGGCGCTGCGCCAGGCGGGGACGCTGGAAGGAATGTTGCCGCAGATGTTGACGCGGCAGGAATTGTACGATCTGATTGAATACGCGGCGCACGAGGATATCGCGCGTCAGTGTCAACGAATGGCAAACGAATAAACGAAAGAGGCGGTCGGCGGTCGTCAAGGGAGGAACTGTGTCACACAAGCAAAATACTTTTGGTGCGCGGGCGTTGCTCGGCGATCACGTAATCTATCGGCTTGACCAACTGAGCAAGACCGGTGTCGCACCGCATCTGGACCGCCTGCCGTTTTCGATTCGCATTCTGCTCGAAGCGCTTCTGCGTAATGAAGAGGGCTATCTCGTCACGCGGGACGACGTGACGCGGCTTGCCGCGTGGAACGCCGCGGCTCCCGATCCGAGCGCGCTGCCGTTCATGCCGGCGCGCGTGCTGATGCAAGACATGACCGGCGTTCCCGGCGTCGTTGACCTTGCGGCAATGCGCGACGCGGTCAAGCGTCTCGGCAAAGACGCGAAGAAGATCAATCCGCTTGTGCCGGCGGATCTGGTGATTGATCATTCTGTTCTGGTTGACTATTTTGGGACGGCGGAGGCACTGCAAAAGAACGCGCAACTCGAATTCGAGCGCAATCGCGAGCGGTACGAATTCTTGCGCTGGGGTTCGCAGGCGTTCCAAAATTTGCGTGTCGTCCCGCCGGCGACCGGGATCTGCCATCAAGTCAATCTCGAATTTCTTGCGCAGGGTGTACTCATTCGCCGCAATGAACTGTTTTTCGATACGCTCGTCGGCACCGATTCGCACACGACGATGATCAACGGACTCGGCGTGTTGGGGTGGGGCGTCGGCGGTATCGAGGCGGAAGCCGTAATGCTGGGTCAGCCGCTCTACATGGTCACGCCGCACGTGGTCGGGTTCAAGTTGACCGGCGCGCTGCGGGAAGGGGTGACCGCGACCGACCTGGTGTTGACCGTGACGCAGATGCTTCGCAAAAAGGGAGTCGTGGACAAATTCGTCGAATTTTACGGCGCAGGCTTGTCGTCCATGTCGCTGACGGATCGCGCGACCATTGCGAACATGGCGCCCGACTACGGCGCGACGATGGGCTTTTTCCCGACGGATGACGAAACGCTAGGTTACCTAAGACGTACTGGGCGCGGCAAGTCCGCCGATTGGCTGGAGCGCTACGCTAAAGAGCAAAGCGTCTTCCGCACCGATGCCACGCCCGATCCGATTTTTAGCGACACACTTGAACTCGATCTTCCCGCCGTTGAACCCAGTCTCGCCGGACCCAAAAAGCCGGAGCAACGCGTCGCACTGCGCGATCTGAAAACGCGTCTGCGGGAATCGTTGACTGCGCCGGTTGTAAAGGGAGGGTACGGCGTTGATCCGCAATCACTAGTCACTAGTCGCCAATCACCGATCACTCACGGCGCCGTCGTCCTTGCCGCGATCACCTCTTGCACGAACACGAGTAATCCGTCTGTGACGATCGGCGCTGGGCTGCTCGCGAAAAAAGCGGTCGAAAAGGGATTGACGGTCAAACCGCACGTCAAGACTTGTCTCGCGCCTGGCTCGAAAGTGGTCACCGAATATCTTGACAAAGCCGGCTTGACGCCCTATTTGCAGAAATTGGGGTTTTATCTCGCGGGATATGGGTGTACCGTTTGTATCGGCAACAGCGGTCCATTGCCCGATCCGGTTTCCAAGGCAATTGATGAAAATAATCTTGTCACCGCGGCGGTGATTTCGGGGAATCGCAACTTTGAGGGGCGCGTGCATCAGCAAGTGAAAGCAAATTTCCTTGCCTCGCCGCCGCTCGTCGTCGCGTTCGCGCTGACGGGCACGACCGACATCAATCTCGAAACCGAGCCGCTTGGAATGGGCAAGGAGGGCAAGCCGGTTTTCTTGCGCGATATCTGGCCCTCGCAAAAAGAGATCGCGGACACGCTTGCCGCGTCCATTCACCCGGCAATGTTCGAGCGAGTCTACGCCAACGTGTTCGACGGCAATCCGATATGGAATGCAATTCCGGTCAGTGGCGGTGACGCGTTTGCATGGGATGTGCAGTCTACGTACATCCAGAACCCACCGTTCTTTACAGATCTGAGACTAGAGCCAGAGCCGCTGCGTGAAATCCTAGGCGCGCGCGTGTTGGGGCTTTTCGGCGATGGCATCACGACCGATCACATCTCTCCGGCGGGGGGCATCGCCAAGAACTCTCCGGCGGGCAAGTATCTGATCGAACGCGGCGTTAAACCAGAAGATTTCAACCAATATGGCACGCGGCGCGGCAATCACGAGGTTTTGATGCGGGGGACGTTCGCGAACATCCGGATCAAGAATCTGATGCTCGGTGGGGAGGAAGGCGGAGACACGCTGTATTTTGGACGGCAGACCGCAGACGGCAGACCGCAGACGGCACCAGGCGTTCAGCTGCCAGCGAGCAGCGGGCAATTCCAGAAGATGGCGATCTACGATGCAGCGATGAAATACAAATTGGAGGGTGTGCCGCTCATCGTCATCGCAGGCAAAGAGTACGGTACGGGTTCATCACGTGACTGGGCGGCAAAAGGACCTGCGCTGCTGGGCGTAAAGGCGGTGATTGCGGTTTCGTTCGAGCGGATTCATCGGTCGAACCTGGTTGGAATGGGCATTTTGCCGCTGCAGTTCAGACCGGGCGAAAACGCGGAAATGCTTAGCTTGACGGGGCACGAGACATTCGACATTAGCGGCATCTCGAATGACATCAAGCCGCGTCAGGAACTCACGGTGATCGCGACGGACGCGCAAGGCAAGCGACTTGGCTTTCAAGTGATCGTGCGGCTGGATACTCCGGTGGATGTGGACTATTACAGGAATGGTGGGATTTTGCCGACGGTGTTGCGTGGGCTGATGAAGCAATGACCCCGTCCAACCTTCGCGCCACACTCGGCTTTACGTTCTTCGGCGCGCTGATGGGCTCATTCATCTCGTCTGCCGGATTCTTGATGTGGCTTGTCAGCGAAGCAACGGGGCTTGTGGTCGGCGTCGTGTTTTTCGCCGTCAGCGTGCTCCTGCTTGCGCGTAACCTGCCGCTTGCGCCGCTGTTCGGTTTGGGCGGTGGGCTTTTCCTCGGCGCGCTAATCGGCGCGCTGATTGGACTCTCGTTCAATGCGGCGCACGTCACGCTGGCAATTCCTCCGGGCGTCATCGGCGGGTTGGCGGGCGGCGCGCTGTCGTTGATCGCGTGGGGGATCGTCGGTCTGGCATTCGGCGACGCGGATCCCCAAAAGAATTTCCAGCCGCGTTTCAGTTTCGCGATTGCAATGCTGTTCGCGTGGATCGTCGGATTCGGCGGCGCGCTGTTCTATCCGCTGATTGCTGGCGCGTTGGATGCTCTGGGATTTGGCACGATGGTCGGGGGAATTGCCGGAACGTTCCTCGGATCAGCCGTCGCGATGGAACTGCGGAAACGGGAGAGCAAAAAGCCGACGAAGAGATAGCAGATATGAAGGGGCGTTCAATTGAACGTCCCTTCTACATTCTGGTAATAATCGTCCACCAAATCCAGACCGCGACGGCGACCCCCAGCGCGACAATGGCAAGGGTGGCAAGGAGGGAGAGGACCGTGCCGCGCCTGGATGGGGCACACTTGACCGTTGGCGCCGCTGACGGCGCGGAGGATGCATTGCGCTGCCTCTGGTCAGCGGTGCGGCGTATGGTCTCACGAATTTTCTTGATTCGCAGCAGCCACAACGCATCTTTTGCCGTCGCGTTCCGTGGATTGAGCGCGAGGACGCGCTCCATGCTTGCGATCGCCTCGTCGGGATTGGGCGCCGCGCTGCCGCGCCAGTACCACGCAGATTCGTGCTGGGGATTGAGATTGGTCGCGCCGCGAAAGAAATCGTAGGCGCGTTCGATACTCCCGGTCCGCAGCGCGTGTTGACCTTGCTCGAAAAAGGATTCCGCTTCTTGCGCCGCGTCAGCGGATACCGGCGCGGGCGCGGGAATCAAGCGCGCCTCCGCCCATTTGAGCCCGGCGTGCGCTTGCGGGTGATCTGGATTGTTCAAGAGCACTTGCTTCAAGCAGGCGATTGTCTCGTTGTTGTCATCCGTGACACCCGCGCGCCACAACCACGCTTCTTCGCTCCGCGGATCGAGTTCCGTTGCGCGCGCAAGGAGGCGATACGCCCAGGGACGCTGCCCAACTTGCGCGAGCGTGCGCCCCAGCGCGCTGAGCACTGGCGCATCCACGCGCCGCGCTTGCACAAGGCGTTCTTGCACGCACGCGTCCAATTCGCTCCGTGCGTTCAGGTCATCGGGCGTGAGCGCGAGAGTGTACGCCCAGCTGATGATCGCCTCGTCGCGGATCGGCGCGGTGGCAGCCAGCCCTGCCCACGCGCGCGCAGCGTTCGTGTCGAGTTCGACTGCCCGCGCGAAAAAAGTGTGCGCGCGGTTGACATCCCCCGCGTGCAGCGCCTGCTCGGCGTGGCGCAGGACGGTTTCGAGATCTCCCCAAGGCTGGGTAGCCGTCGAAGCGACGGTGGTCGCCGCATCAGGTTGGACCGACAAGTGATCTATGCCTCCTGGACAGTCCGGCGGTTGGGCTGAGCGTTCAGGCGTCCGCGTTTGTGCACACCGATCAGCGCATCCACCATCTCCGGATCGAATTGGGTGCCGCGATTGCGGACGATCTCAGCCAGTGCCTCTTCTATGCTCAGCGCGTCACGATACGGGCGGTCCGAAGTCATCGCGTCGAAAGTGTCCGCGACGGCAAGCAGACGACCCTCGACGGGGATTTCTTCGCCGGCAAAGCCGAATGGGTAGCCCTTGCCATCATAGCGTTCCTGATGAAAGAGGATGTACGGCAAGGCAGGGCGCAGCGCGGCAACGCCCTTCAACATCTGCGCGCCGACGACCGGATGGTGCTGCATCTCGGTATACTCGTCTGTCGTCAAACTCTCCGGCTTGTGCAAGATCCCATCGGCGACGCCGATCTTGCCGATGTCGTGCAAGAGCGCGCCGATTCTCAGATGCTCGATGCGTTCGCGCGACCAGCGCAATTCGCGCGCCATTTCTAACGCGATCGTCGTGACGCGGTTCGTGTGACCGTGAGTGTACCGATCGCGCGCTTCGACGGCGTTCGCGATGATGCTCACGGTATCGGCGAACGCTTGTCTCAAATCGGAATAGAGTTTGGCGTTTTCTAACGCGATGGCGCTTTGGGTGGCAAGGGAGGTAAGGGCGGCGCAATCATCTTCGGTGAACAGGGTACGATCTTTTTTGTTCAATACTTCAAGCACGCCGATGACGCGCCCTTTGGTGATGAGCGGAACAGCCAGCACGGCGACGGTCTGCAGCGCGGTCTGCAGGTCAATCCCTTTATAGTGGCGCGGGTCGGATTCGGCGTCATTCACGATCAGCGGCTTGCCTTCTTTCGCCACCGTGCCGACGATGCCCACCCCAGGCGGCAAACGCATACCGAGCAGTTGAGGACTGGCGGGACCAACAACTACGTTGAAAACCAATTCGTCCGTTCGCTCGTCCACGAGCAAGAGCGATCCCGCTTCGCAGTGGAGCAATTCGACAGCGGTCGCCATCACCGACTGCAAAACGTCGTCGAGGTCGAGACTTGCCGTCAGATTGCGGTTGATCTCGATCAGATGCTCCAGGTGGCGCGCCCGCTGTTTCATGATGCGGTTCAGTTGCGCGTTGTGAAGAATGGTCGCCGCGTTCGCGCAAAACGCCGTGGCGAGCTGCAGATCCTCGGTGGTCAAGATGGTCGCTTGGACGTAGCGGCTGAGGTTCAGCACGCCCAGACAGTGCGCGGTCGGCGCGTCCGGCGCGCGCGCCAAGAGCGGCATGCAGATGGAAGAGCCAATCGTGGCGGGTTTGGGAAACGCGTTGGGGTACTGCGTGTCGCTGATGCCGCCAATCAGGAGCAGGGGTTGACGCTGTGCCGCGACCCACCCTGCCGCGCCTTCGCCGACCTTGACGCGCGCCCCCGCGATGACAGGTTCAGGCAAATCGTGTCCCTCGGCGATGAACAACTCTCCGCGTGCCTCGTCCAGCAGCATCAATGAGCCGCTGTGCGCGTGGGTCAGCTGGATCGCGGCGGTGAGGATTTCGCGATGCAAGTCTTTTTCTTCGCGCGTCGCGTCCAGCCGCGCGCTCGCCGCGTACATCGCCAGCAAATCGGCATAGCGCCGGCGCAGCCGCGCGGTCACCTCGTGCGTCGAGACTGCCTCCGGAAGCGAAAGGGGCTCCGGTAGATTGTTCAGGAAGAATTCGTCGCTCGGAACTGCGGGCCAAATCGCGTTATCCGTCACATGCCACCTGGAATGGATTATCCGTAGACAATTTGATTTGCGCCTTGAACCCGCGCGGCGCGTTGCGCTTCTTTCGTCAGCGCGAGCAGATCGAAGATCGAGGCGCAGCGACTGCGTGGGTACGCGCATACCCCGAGCGTGGCGGTGATGCGTGTGGGGCTGGGCGCGTCGGGCAATTGAATCGCATTGATTCTGACGCGGATACGTTCCGCGATGCTTTTGGCGCTCTCGCGCTCGGTCATCAACAGCAGCAGTGCGAACGCATCGCTGTCATACCGCCCGACCAGATCAATCGAGCGCACGGCATTCGCGCACACCTTGGCGACCTCGCGCAGGACTTGATCGCCAATCGTATGTCCACGCTTGAGGTTGATCTCCCCAAGAGCATCAACGTCAACGATGATCGCGGTGATCGGCTGGTCGTAGCGCCAGCTGCGGCGAAACTCGCGATCAGCCAGTTCCAGAAAGATTTCGCGTTTGAGCGCGCCGGTTGTTGGATCGGTGGCGGTGAGTCGGGAATTCTCTTCCCGCAGTCGCGCGAGTTCGAGCGCGAGGACTCCTTGCGATGCAAGCAGTTCCAATTGTGCCACGCGCGCGGCGCTGATCGGTGTGGCGGCGAGCGGATAGACGACGAGCCCACCGTAGACCTGCCCTTCCGCGAGCAAAGGCACACCAATGGCTTGCGTCTCTGCCTGCGTCGGCGCGATGATGCTTTTGCGTTCGGTGATGAGGCGTGCCGTGAAAGCGTCGCCCACCTGCGCCTCCAGGTCAAGTGTGGCAGCGTCGAGATTCGTAAAGCCGTGCGATGCGGAGACCTGAAGTTGGGCGCCGGAGCGGCTGAGGAGGACAATGCCATACGGTGCCTGCATCAGCCGTGCGGCGGCGGCGGACAGCATCTGGAGAATCACGCTGACGGGCTGAGTGAGTATGGCTTCGATGAGCCGGCGCAGCACGACGATCGTCAGCCCATCCGATTCAGGCGCGAGCGGGTAAGTCGCCGCGGCGGTGAATTCGGCGGCAGGGTGGTGGCGCACTTTGGTTTCATGGGCGCGGGTGAGCGCGTTGGCTAGCTGCGCGAAATCGTTCAACGGCTTTTGAAAGTAGACGAACGCGCCTTCCTGTACCCCTTCTTCGGCGCGTTTCGCGCAATCGGAGTCACAGAGAAGAATGACCGGCGTCGTCGGGCTGCGCTGCTTAACCGCGCGCAGCACCTGCGGCCCGTCGAAGAGAGGCGTATTCATGCCAACCAGCACGACGTCATAGTCCGCAGGTGTAAAGCGCGTGAGCAAATCGGCGCCGTCGCTGGCGTGGGTTACTTGGAAACCGAGTTGTTCGAGCGAATAGCGCACGAAGACGCAAAAGGCGGCGTCGGCGTCCGCTAGAAGAATCCGGATTTTCCGCGTGCCAGGATAGTCCATAGAGTCATCCTCGTCCTGATCCGATTATACACCCAAAATGCGTCAAGTGTAAATGAGGGCGGAAGGGAGAAGAGGGCATGAGAAGGCAGAGAATTGTCACTCGGTTGGGAATGTGATAGAATTGCACCCAGGAGGATGGGTGGCGTGCGTGATTCGCAGTCGAGAAGAGAGTGGACGTTGCTGATCGCGGCGATTCTGGCTAACGTGCTCTTGTGCATCGTTCTGGTTACACTGTTTGGTTGGGCAGTCAACCAGGCGCCCGAGCCGGAGGTGACGGTAGAGGAATTGGAGGAGGAGGCGCTGCCTACTGCAGAACCGACTCGCACTGAGACGCAGGCGTCACACGAGACGACCACGCCGACCATTCCGCCTGCTCCAACGCCGACTGCCGTGCCGACGCTTGCGCCGATGCCGACGCCGGAGCCAACACGCCGGCAATTCTCCGAGCCGACCAAGCCGCCCTATGTTTTTCCGACGCCAATTCACATTCCACCGGTGCCGCGCGCAAGCCCTGCGCCGACGCGCGCGCGCTAATTTCAACCGATGCAGGCATTCCGATTTCTTTTGCTGAGCGTACTATTGGGATTGCTCCAGCCCGTGAGCGTTCGCGCGCAAGGAGGCGCGTCGCTCCGATTTTTCGGCACGGGCTCTGGCGATATCGATCGCGTAAAAATCGCGCTCGATCTGCACAAGCCGATTGACCTTGCGGGCGATTTCACGATCGAGGGGTGGATGAAAGCGCTGCCCGGTGAGAACACCTCGAACGCGGTCAATTGCAACACGAACGATGGCTGGATTCTCGGCAACATCATCTTCGATCGCGATATCTATGGCGCGGGCGATTACGGCGATTACGGTATCTCGCGGACGAGCGGACGCGTCGCGTTTGGCTTGAGTGTGGGAGCGAACGGCAATACCATTTGCGGCGCGACGAATGTCGCCGATGGCGCGTGGCATCACGTCGCCGTGACGCGCGTCGCGGCGAGCGGACAGTTGCAAATTTTTGTGGACGGCGTCTTGGACGCGCAGGGAAGCAGCGCATCGGGCGACGTGAGTTATCGCGATGGACGCGCGACGAGTTATCCCACCAGCGATCCGTTCCTTGTCCTCGCGGCGGAAAAACACAATGCGGGCGCCGCGTATCCATCGTACAGCGGCTGGCTCGACGAGGTACGTGCCTCGAACAACGTTCGCTACGCCGCGAATTTTGCGCGTCCTAGCGCGCCTTTTGTTGCCGATGCCAACACAGTCGCGCTCTATCACTTTGACGAAGGCGCGGGCAATACGCTGAACGACACTTCGGATGCGAGCGGCGGACCGAGCCACGGCGTCATTCGCTTTGGCGGCACGCCGACGCGTCCCGAATGGTCAACCGATACGCCGTGGACGATGACGCGAATTTTTCTGCCGCTCATTTTGAGATAATGAACGCCGTTCCCAACCTTGGGTGCGCCAGGGGCAGGCGAAGCAAGGATCGCGGTTTGGTGTTCTCGGCTTGATCGGGTATAATTGGATTGAAAATGATTTTCGGCAACGACGCCGAAAGCGCGCGCGCGCGACGGCAATGTCGTGAGCGCGCGTCTTGTTGTTGGACAGATTTTCAAACTTGTCCTACGGGAGCAAAAATGATTCTATTCAACCCCAAACAACCCACCCGCAAGTATCCCGATGCGCGCTCGCGCGACATGATGCTCAAGACGATTGACTTTTTTGAGCGCAAAGGCAAAGCGCGCATCAAGGAAGACGATCGCAGCCGCACCTGGTACGCCGACCTGCTCGAATTTCAAAAGCGCGAAAAACTCTTCGCGACCTTATTGACGCCGACACCGTATGGCGACGCGGACGCGCGCTGGGACACGTGGCGCAACATCGAATTCAACGAGATTCTTGCCTTCTACGGCCTCGCCTACTGGTACACCTGGCAGGTCTCGATTCTGGGTCTCGGCCCGATCTGGCAGAGCACGAATGAAGCGCTGAAGCGCCGGGCGGCTCAGTTGTTGCGTGCCGGTGAAGTGTTCGCGTTCGGCTTATCCGAGCGCAAGCATGGCGCGGATGTGTACTCGACGGAGATGTCGCTCACGCCTCAGCCCGATGGCACGTACCGCGCGAATGGCGAAAAGTACTACATCGGCAACGGCAATATCGCGCCGATGGTCTCGACCTTCGGCAAATTTGCGCACACCGGTGAGTACGTCTTCTTCGCCGCCGATTATCGCAACCGCAACTTTGACCTGATCCAAAACGTCTGCAACAGTCAATCGTACGTCGCGAATTTCGCACTGCGCGATTACCCGATTACCGAGGCGGATATTCTGTCGAAGGGGCAGGCGGCGTGGGATGCCGCGCTCAACACCGTGAATATCGGCAAGTACAACCTGGGTTGGGCGTCTATCGGCATTTGCACGCACGCGTTCTACGAGGCGATCAATCACTCGGCAAACCGCAAACTGTATGGGATGTTCGTCACCGATTTTCCGCACGCCAAGCAGATGTTCACCGACGCGTACGCGCGCCTGGTCGCGATGAAGCTGTTCGCGCTGCGCGCGGCGGATTACATGCGAACCGCGTCGCCGCAGGATCGCCGCTATCTGCTTTACAACCCCATGGTCAAGATGAAAGTGACGCTGCAGGGTGAAGAGGTGATCAATTTACTCTGGGATGTGATCGCGGCAAAGGGGTTTGAGAAGGACACGTACTTTGAGATGGCGGCGCGCGATATTCGCGCCCTGCCGAAACTCGAAGGAACGGTGCATGTCAACCTCGCGCTAATTCTGAAATTCATGCCCAACTATTTCTTCTTCCCCGCTGAGTATCCTGAAATTCCGCTCTGCGATTTCGCGCGCAACGACGATTTTCTGTTCAATCAGGGACCCGCCAAGGGCTTGGGCAAAATCCAGTTCCACGACTACAACCTCGCTTACGACGCGCACGATACGCCGAATCTTGCTGTGTTTTGCGAACAAATCGCGGTGTTCAGAGATTTTCTCGCGATGGCAACGCCTGACGAAGCGCAGCAAAAGGATAGCGATTTTCTACTCGCGCTCGGCGAACTCTTCGCGCTCGTCGTCTATGGGCAACTCATCCTCGAAAATGTCAGGCATTACAACGTGGACGCCGACACGCTCGATCAGATTTTCGATTTCATGGTGCGCGATTTCAGCAAGTTCGCGCTGCAACTCTACAGCAAGCCGAGCAGCACGCCCGAGCAAATGGATTTCTGCCTCAAGATGATCCGCAAGTCAATCGCGGATGCCGCGCGCTATGACCGCGTGTGGAAGAATTCGGTGTACGCGTTGAACGGCGTTTATGAGATGACACCGTGAAGTCAGAAGGATGAAGGAGGGGAAGAATGCCGATTTCGTCAACAAGATGGAAGGCGGATTGCAGGAATTGGATGAGACAGCGTACTGGCTCGAACTTCTCGTCGAGTCGAAAATTGTGTCGGCAGAAAAACTCGGCTCTCTGCAGAAGGAAGCGGACGAATTGATTTCTATCTTCGTCACCATCGTCAACAAAATGAAAAAGAAAACCGGCAGACGCTGATCGAAGGCTTTCTTCATCCTTCATCCTTCTGACTTTGGAGAAAACGATGGACTATCCCTGGTTCAAATTCTACGAAGAAAAACTGCCGCGCACGCTCAAGCCGTATCCTGAGATCACGCTGCTCGATGTCGTGAGCGAGACGGTGCGATTGCGTCCCGAGCACACCGCGCTGATCTTTAAAGGCGCGCGAATGTCGTACGCGGAATTGGAGCGCTTGAGCGATCAACTTGCCGCCGCGCTCGTCGAACTGGGCGTACGGAAAGGCGAGCGCGTTGCGTTCCTGCTGCCGAATTCGCCGCAAGCCGCGCTTGCGCAGATCGGCGCGTGGAAAGCGGGCGCGATTGTCGCGCCGGTGAACGCGCTCTACACCGAGCGCGAGCTGGAGCAGGTGCTGAACGAGATCGAAGCGGAGACGGTGATCGTGCTGACGCCGTTTTACGCCAAACTCAAATCAGTGCAGAAAAAGACATCGGTCAAGCGCGTCATCGCGACGAATATCAAAGAATACTTGCCGCCGGTATTGCGTTTTCTATTCACCGTTGCAAAAGAAAAGAAGGAGGGACACCTCATCACGATTGACGCGGGCGATCATTGGTGGGGCGATTTGATGAAGCAGCACGCACAATCGCCGCGCCCGA
>Ga0233423_10000910_pt1 | contig 15109 bp, 11 predicted proteins | sample Watercolumn_Mata_FD_180713 | JGI IMG/M metagenome (GOLD analysis project Ga0233423, IMG submission 180713) | Freshwater microbial communities from Lake Matano, South Sulawesi, Indonesia - Watercolumn_Matano_2014_112_MG | ecosystem: Environmental > Aquatic > Freshwater > Lake | place: Indonesia...
CCGAACTTGTCGGTGATGCCGATGAGCTCGTCCGGGTCGATGCCCTTCAGACGGCGGAAGGTGTAGGTCGTCTTCTCCGCCTGGTCCCAGCAGGAGACGCAGACCGGCGTGCCGCCGTACTGGCGGTAGAGCTTGACGGCGAACTGGGAGACGTTGCCGAACCCCTGGAAGGCGCCCGCGGTCTTGGAGATGTCGAGGCCGAGCTCCTTCATGGCTTCGCGAACGGTGTACATGACGCCGTAGCCGGTCGCTTCCGTCCGGCCGAGCGAGCCGCCCATCCCGACGGGCTTGCCGGTGATGAAACCCGGGTACTTGGCTCCGTGGATTCTCTCGAACTCGTCCAGCATCCAGAGCATGTGCTGGCCGTGGGTCATGACGTCGGGCGCCGGGACGTCCTGCTCGTGGCCGACGTTCCGGGCGACCTGGCGGACCCAGCCCCGGCAGAGGGCTTCCTGTTCGCGGTCGCTGAGGTTGTGGGGGTCGCAGATGACCCCCCCCTTGCCTCCGCCCAGGGGGATGTCGACCACGGCCGTCTTCCAAGTCATCCACATCGCCAGGGCCCGGACCGTGTCGACGGTCTCGTGGGGGTGGAAGCGGATGCCGCCCTTACACGGACCCCGGGCGTCGCTGTGCTGGACCCGGTAGCCCTGGAAGACCTTGTATCCTCCGTCGTCGAGCCTGATCGGGACGAGAAAATGATACTCCCGAAGGGGATGGCGGAGCAGGTCCCGGACGGCCTGGTCGAGGCCGAGTTTTTCGGCCACTCCGTCGAACTGCTGCTGGGCCATCTCGAAGGCGTTGAAGGGCTTTTTCTCCACTCAAATCCTCCTAGGATTGCGGGAAAAGGTATGATCTTACGGTCCGGGAGCTTCGATCCGGCCCGAAGGCCGGAGAGGCGTCGCCGGATGAAAAAAAATGATACCCGGAGACGGCCCTCCTGTCAAACTAGGCCGTCGGCCGGGGCGGGAGGGCCTTGAGGACGTTCTCGAGGAAGGCGTCCTCTGGCCACGCGCCCTCGAACGAGGTCGTTTCGTTGACCACGGTCTTGGGCACGCCGTAGACCGAGAACCGATTGGCCAGGTGGGGGAATTCGGTCGATTCGACCATGTCGGCCCTGACGAACGGAGACTCGAGGGCGAACTGGTGGGCCAAGCGGACGGCCGAGGAGCAATAGGCGCAGGTCGGGGTGACGAAGACTTGGATGTGGAGGGGCCGGTCGACGGCCTTGAGGGCTTCCTTTGTCTTCGGGCCGAGCGAGGTTTCCCCCTTGGAGACGTCGATCACGGCCTCGACCAGGCTCGTGTATTCATACCCCGAGGGGATGCCGAAAATGCGGATGCCGTGGTCCTTCTCGCCCGCGACGACCGTGGCCGGAATCTTGTCGATGCCGTATTCGTCCGCCTTGGCCTTGTCGGCCTTGAAGTCGTAGACGACGAGGTCGATTTTGTCCGAGCAGGCGGCGACCTCCTCCAGGAGCTGCTTGGTCTCCTTGCAGAAAAAGCATTCCTGGCCGGCCAGGGGGTTGAGGACGATGAGCCGGCTTGGCTCCTGGGTGAAATGGACGAGAGTGACCCGGCCGACCATCTCCGAGGCTAATTTGTTTCGGGTCGCTTCCCGGACGTCGTCGTTGAGCAGGGCCATCTGGCGTCTCCTTCGGGCGATGGGAACGAGAGGCTTTCGCCCTCTCTGCGTTCCGAGAAGACAGTGTCCCCGAAGAGCGGGTTTTTGACAAGCGGAATTTTGACTGATACATTGGGTCGGCCCAAAAGGTTCGGCGATGACAAAACGCGAAAAGCTCGTCCGCATCCTGGAAAAGCGCTACGCGGCCCGGACCGGGCGCAGTCGGGAGGCGTTCGTCCGGGCCGAAAAAGTCATGGTCCGGGGAGGGAGCCACACCCTGCGGCTGTTCCGCCCCTATCCGTTCTTCGTCCGGGAAGCCCGCGGAGCCATGGTCGAGGACTTGGACGGAGGGACCTATATCGACTACTGGCAGGGCCATTACGCCAACCTCCTCGGCCACAACCCTCCCGAATTGGCCGCCGAAGTCGAGCGGCTGGCCGGCCGGAACGGCCCACTTCACACGGGCTTCGAAAGCGAGTTCCAGGTCCGGCTGGCCGAGCGCCTTCTCGAACGGCTCGGCTGGAGAGGGCACAAAGTCCGGTTCACGACCTCGGGGACGCTGGCCGCGATGGCCGCCGTCCTTCTGGCCCAGGGCTTCACCGGGCGGGAAAAAGTCCTCAAGGTCGCCGGCGGATGGCACGGCGCCTCGCCCCTGCTCCTCAAAGGCGTCCGATACGGGCCGGGCGGGTATGAGCATCTCGATTCGGCCGGCCTTCCCGCTAGAGCCCTCGAGGACACCCTGCTCGTCCGGTTCAACGACCCCGAAGACCTGGAGAGGGTCGTCCGGAAGGCCGGAGACAAGGCCGCCTGCCTCATCCTCGAGCCGTTCCTCGGCGCGGGAGGATTTCTGCCGGCGACGACGGAATTCCTGACCGCCGCCCGGCGTCTGTGCGACCGGCACGGCCTCGTCCTTATTTTCGACGAAATCGTCAGCGGCTTCCGCTTCGGTCCGACCGGCGTCCAGACGCTCGCCGGAGTCGAGCCCGACCTGGCGACGTTCGGCAAGGTCATCGGCGGCGGGCACGCCGTCGCCGCGGTGACGGGGAAGAAGTCCATTCTCGAGTGTTGTGAGGCGAAGGCTCCGCCCGCGAAGCGGGTCCTGTTCGAAGGGGGGACGTTTTCCTCTCATCCCCAGTACATGAGGGCCGGACTGGCCATGCTCAACCTCCTCTCCCGCCGGTCGAAGGCCGTCTACCCCAGGCTGGCGGCGATGGGGGAGGCCCTCCGCAGGGGAATCGAAAAAGCCTTCGCCGCCGAAGGGATCCACGTCCAGTGCACGGGCGACCCAAGCCCCTACCTGGACGGGAGCTCGATGTTCATGGTCAATTTTCCGAGGGATTCGGCCCCCCTTCGCTCGGCCGAGGACATCGCCGACCCCGCCCGCTGCGACGTGGCCCTCAAGGAGGACGTCCTTAAGCTGGCCCTGATGACGTTGGGCGTCCACGTCGTCCACGGCGGAGGGGCGGTTTCGGCCGCCCATCGGGCGGCCGACGTCGACCGGACACTCGAGGCTTACGCCGAAGCGGCCCGGTTGTTCAAAGCCTATCTTTAGCCCTCCCAGGGGGGAGCCTGGTTCAAATCCGCCGGCGGAGGACCTCGGCCTCGTAGCGGGCGACCTCGGCCAGGAAGCCGTCGCCGGGCGGGACGCCTTGGGTCAGGCAGTACCGGTCCCAGACCGCGCCGAAGGGGAGGGCCTTCGCCTCTTCGCGGAGGGCCAGGCCGGCCAGGCCGTTTCCCTCGGCCTCGGCCTTGGCGATCTTGTCCTCGGGAAGGAGGAGGGCCCGGAGGAGGCCTTTCAAGGCCGCTCGGGCGCCGACGACCCACGCCCCCACCCGGTTCAGGCTGGCGTCGAAATAATCCAGGGCGATGTGGCAGCGGTCCCAGGCTTTCGCCCGGACGATCTCGCCGGTCACGGCCTCGACCTCCTCGTTGAGGATGACGACATGGTCGCTGTCCCAGCGGAGGCCTCGGCTGAGGTGAAAGACCAGGCCGGGGAGGAAGGGGAGGAGGGCCGAGACCTTATCGGCCACTGACTCGGTCGGATGGAAATGTCCGAGGTCGAGGCAGAGGAGCTTTCTCCGGGCGACCGCGTAGCCGAGATAGAACTCGTGCGAGCCGACGACGAAGGACTCGGACCCGATCCCGAAGAGCTTGCTTTCGAGGGAGTCCTTGAGTTGGGAGGAGCTGTATTCGGTCTCGAAGATTTCGTCCAGGGAGGCCTGGAGAAGGTCACGGTAGTGAGACCGGTCGAGAGGGGCTTCCTTGGAGCCGTCCGGGATCCAGAGGTTATGGAGGCAGGGGCTTTTGAGCTCCCGTCCCATGAAGGCCCCGATTTTTCTCGCCCCGCGGACATGGTCGATCCAGAAGCGCCGGACGGATTTGTCGGGCGAGCTGAGGGTGAAACCCGAGGCGGCCAAGGGATGGCCGAAGCAGGTCGAGTTGAAGTCGAGCTGGGCCGAATTTTCCTTGGCCCACTCCACCCAGCCTCGGAAGTGGTCGGGCTCGAAGGCGTCCCGGTCGGGCGGCGCCGGGCCGAATTCCCCGTAGATGGCGTGGAGGTTGAGTCGGTGGGGGCCGGGGATGAGGGCGAAGGCCAGGCTGAGGTCTTCCCGGAGTTCCTCGACCGTCCGCGCTTTCCCCGGATAACTCCCCGTGACCGCCAGTCCGCCGCCGAGCTCGGCCCGCGGCCGTTCGAACCCACGGACGTCGTCCCCCTGCCAGCAGTGGAGGGACAGGGGGATGGTCCTGAGTTTTTGGAGGGCCGTTTCGGTCTCGACGCCGTGGAGGGCGTACTGTTCGCGGGCGACGTCGTAGGCTTTGTCCGACAGGGAGTTGTTCATCGGCCTCTCCTTGAGTCCTCGACGACCGACCGGAAGCGCCCGTAGGCCTCGTCCCAAGCGGCGGTGTTCTCGGGCAGGTAGACGGCCGGAGCGGCCGAGGCGGCGGCGACGGCCCGGATGTCTTCGAGCGAGCGGACCCGGCCGAGGGCCAGGGCTTGGCCGAGGATGTTTCCCATGGCCGTGGCCTCGGCCGGGCCGGCGAAGACCGGGACGGCCGAGGCGTCGGCCGTGAAACGGCAGAGGAGCTCATTCCGGCTTCCGCCGCCGATGATGTGGACCCGGCCGACGGGCCGCAGGGCGAGCCGGTTGAGTTCGTCGAGGACGAGGCGGTATTTCAGGGCCAGGCTCTCAAGGGCGCAGCGGACGACCGCTCCCCGGGTCTCGGGGACGGGCTGGCCCGACCGGCGGCAGAAGTCTCGGATCGAGCTGGGCATGTCGGCCGGATGGAGGAACGCCCGGTCGTCGGGGTCGATGAAGGCCACAAAGGGGGGGGCGGCGGCGGCCGCCGCCATGAGACCTTCATAGCTCGTCGGGCCGTCGGCGCTCCAGGCCCGCCGGCACTGAGCCACGAGCCACAAACCGGTGACGTTTTTCAGGAAGCGGATGCGGCCTTCGAGGCCGACCTCGTTCGTGAAATTCAGCCGTTCGGCCTCCGGGGTGATGAGGGGAGAGGGCAGCTCGAGGCCGACGAGCGACCAGGTCCCCGAGCTGATGTAGGCCCAGTCTTCTCCCTCGGCCGGGACGGCGGCCACGGCCGAAGCCGTGTCGTGGCCGGCCGCGGCGACGACCGGAATTTCGCCCAGGCCGGTCCCGGCCGAGATTTCGGGGAGGAGGCGTCCGACGACCGTTCCCGGCCGGAGAGGGCGGTTGAGGAGCTCCGGACGGAGGCCGAGGGCGGCGAGGAGTTCCTCGGACCAGGCCATCCGGCGGGGGTCCAGGAGCTGGGAGGTCGAGGCTATCGAGGCGTCGGTGGCCATCGAACCCGAGAGGAGGAAGGTGAACAGGTCCGGCATGAAGAGAAGCCGGCGGGCGGCGTCGAGAGCGGGGTCGCGAACCAGGCGGAGGGCATGGAGCTGGAAGAGGGAGTTGAAGGGGAGAAACTGGATGCCGGTCAGGGCGTAGAGCCTGGATCTCCCGAACCCGGAAAGGAAGTCCTCCATGGCGGCGACGTTCCGCGGGTCGCGGTAGGACCGGGGGAGGCCGGCGAGGGTTCCGCGCTCGTCGACCAGCCCGAAATCGACCCCCCACGTGTCCACGGCCACCCCGGCGAGGTTCGGGGCCGCTTCGCCGGCGAGTTTCAAACCGCGCCGGAGCTCTTCGAAAAGGCGGGGAACGTCCCAGTGGAGAGAATCGCCGGCCGAGACCGGCCCGTTCGGGAAGCGGTGGATCTCCCGGATTTCGACCCGCCCGTCGGCCAGGGTCCCGAGGACGGCCCGGCCGCTTTCGGCTCCGAGGTCGAAGGCGAGATAGGTTTCGTTTCTCATCGCTCGTCCGGCGGTTCGGACCGGCCCCCCCATCGCGGCCGCTTCACCCCTCCATTCTATATTTTTTCGGGACGGATTCAAGCCGTCGGACTGTGCTATCATGAGGGCGAGACGGAGAGGACTATGGATGTCGTCAGCGAAACGATCACGGTCGAGACCCGGGGCTTCAACGACATGAAGGACCTGACGCCGTTTATAGCCGAGCGCCTGGCCGCCACGTCCCTCCGCTCGGGGATCGTCACGGTCTTCGTCCCCGGCTCGACCGGCGGGGTGACGACGATCGAGTACGAGCCCGGCTTGGTCGAAGACTTCTCCCGGCTGATGGAAAAATCGGCTCCGGCGAACCAGCCTTACCATCACGACCGCCGCTGGGGCGACGGAAACGGCTTCTCTCATGTGCGGGCGAGCCTCCTCGGGCCGTCGCTCACCGTCCCCTTCAACGACGGGCGGCTCGGCCTGGGCATGTGGCAGCAGGTCGTCCTCGTCGATTTCGACAACCGCCCGCGGACGCGGTCGGTCCTGCTCCAATTCCTGGGGGCCTGAACGGTCATGGGCGGCGACGATAAACTCGGACTCCTCCGCCGGGAAAGGGAGGCCCTGCGCCGGAGGAGGGCGGGGTCGGTCGAGGAAGCCTGGGCCAGAATCGACCGGGCCGACGACCATCTCTCGGTCAAGGAGAAGCTCGAAAAGCTCATCCGGCTCAAGGGTCAGGGGCCCTCCCGGCGGCCGGCCCTCCCGGCCGTCGAGCCCGAACCCAGGGACCCGGTCCGCGTTTTCGAAAACGCCTACCCCCTGGAAGCCCGGTACGGCAGGCTGTCGATCGCCGACGGCTTGGGCATCGCCGGCTCCGTCCTTGCCACCCTCAGCCTCGACTCCGAGTTCCAGGACCTCGACCTGGCCTCGTCTCTCATCCTCGACCTCGAGACGACCGGACTGGCGGGAGGAACGGGCACGGTCCCGTTTCTTATCGGCCTGGGGTTTTACCGCGACGGCCGGTTCGTCGTGACCCAACATTTCCTGGGCGATTTGGGCGAGGAGGAACGGCTTCTCGACGACCTCGACCGCTTCATCCGAGAGGGGGGGTTCCGGTCCGTCGTCACCTACAACGGCAAGGCCTTCGACCTTCCGCTCCTCGAGACCCGGTTCATCCTCCACCGCCGGAAATTCCCCTTGTCCGACCTTCACCACCTCGATTTCCTCTTCGCCGCCCGAAGCCTGTGGAAGCACAAGCACGAAAGCTGCCGGCTGTTCCACCTGGCCCGCGAGGTCGTCCAGGCCCCGCGGGAGGAGGACATCCCTTCGGCCGAAATCCCATACCGGTACTTCGACTACCTGCGGACCGGAAATTTTGGGCTCATCGAGCCCATCCTCTACCATAACGCCGAGGACATCCTCTCCCTCCTCGGCCTGGTCATCGCCGGGGCGAGTCTCGTCGCCGGGGGAGGCCGGCCGCCGTTCGACGAAGCGGCCGACCCCCTGGACCTCATCGGCCTGGGACGCGTCCTGGAGAGGGCGGGGGACGCCGCCCGGTCCTCGGCGGCGATGTTCGAAGCCCTCCGGGGACGGCTTCCGGCCGAGGTGGCCCGGGGGGTCGTCGAGAAGCTGACCGTCCGGCTGAAGCGTAGCGAAGACTGGTCGACGGCCGTCTCTCTCTGGGAAGGCCACCGTCAGTCCGCGCCCCTCCTTTGCTACCGGGAGCTCTCGAAGTACTACGAGCACCGGGCGAAGGACTTCGACGAAGCCCGCCAGTACGCCGAGGAGGGCCTGGCCCTGGCCGTCTCGCTCGACGCCTCCTTCGAGAAGGACTTCGCCCGGCGGGTCGAGCGGCTGACGGCGAAGGCGAGGCGCCGGGCGGGGAAGGCGAAGGCGGGGCGGTGAAGGCCGGGCTCGAGCGGCTGGAAAAGAGCCTTCGCTCCCGCGAGCTCCGGGTCACCCGGACGCGGAGGCTGATCTTCGCCGAGATCCTGGCTTCTTCTGAATCCCATCTCGACGCTCGGGAGGTCCACGCCCGTCTGCGCCGGCGGGGCCAGGACGTCTCCCTGGCGACGGTCTACCGGACCCTCCGACTCCTCGTCCGGAGCGGACTCCTCAGCCGGGAGGACCTCGGCGAGAGCCACAGCCACTACGAGCCCCAAGAGAGCACCGGGGGGCACGGCCATCTCATCTGTTTGGCCTGCGGCCGGGTGGTCGAATTCGCCGACGACAACCTGCAACGGGCGATCGCGGCGGTCGGGGCGGGCGAAGATTTCCGCCCGGACAAGGTCAGCCTTCAGATTTTCGGAAGCTGCCGTCGCTGTCGGTAGAGGGCGAGGTCAGCCGCCCTCGTAGCCGCGGGCTGTGTAGAAGATCGCCCGGTCGAAAAAGAGCAGGACCTGGTGCTGAAGCTCCAAGGCTTGGACGAAGTCGTAGACCGTGTCGAGAAGGCCGTGCTCGATGACGTTCTGCCAGAGGACCCGGCGGCAGATATTGAGGGCGTGGAGGACCTCGGACAGGGGGACGCGCTCCTCATGGCGCTGGGCGCCCAGGGCGGCGTAGTAACGGGCGACGTCCTCCCGTTCCGACTTTTGGGACAGCCACTGCTCGAGGTTGGAAAAGACCCGCCGGGCCCGGTCGTAGACGTCTTTTTCCGGAATGGTCCGGTAATTGACGGTCAGGGGGTGCTGGCGGAGGGTCTGGGCGACCTCCCGGGCGAGCTCGTCGGCGCAGTTTTCGACGAGATGGATGAGACGCTCGGCTCCCGGGACGGCCGCGGCGCGGGTCTCCTTGGGGATGATGTCCACGGGCTTCTCCTTCCACCGTTAATATAGCCAGGGCCGGGTTGAAGTCAATAAAGGGCTTAAAAAAAGCCCCCACTTCTGGCATAATACGGCCCGCTGGACCTCGACGAGCCTGTAGCTCAGCCGGATAGAGCGTTTGGCTACGAACCAAAAGGTCGGGGGTTCGAATCCCTCCAGGCTCGCTCCCCGACGCCCGCCTGAGAATTGAGCTCTCCGCGGCGTTGTCTTTCGGCCGGGGCGGGAGTCGAGTGACGGGGTCCGAATCGGTCTTCGGGGAGAACACGGCCATGAACATTGCGAGCGGAAGGCGGACGCCCTAGGCCGCGAAGACCGATGCCCGTCCTCGATGGCCTGCCCCTCTCGATTCCGCTCGAGTCCGTCGCTCGGAGCCTTCGGCTCGCCGGTCCGGCCGGAGAGGCGAAAGCCCGGGCCCTTCTCGAGGAAGCGCTTCCGCTCCTCCGCCCTCGGGCCCTGTACCGAGAGGTGTTCATCGATGAAAAAAACCCCGGCTCGGTCACGGCCGAAGGCCTGACCTTCCAAAGCCGGGTCCTCCGGGCGAACCTCGACCCGGCGGAAAAGTTTTTCCCTTACGTCCTGACGGTCGGCGGAGAGCTCGAAGAAAGGGCTCAACGGGCCGGGGACCTTCTCCGCCAATTCTCCTTGGAGACCGTCGCCGACCTGGCCCTCGAGGCCGCGGCCGGACACCTGGAATCTCATCTTCGGGCCCGGTTCGGCTTCGAGAGGATGGCCAGCCTGAGCCCGGGATCGCTCGAGGACTGGCCCATCACCGAGCAGCGGCCTCTCTTCGCCCTGTTGGGAAACCCCGAGGCCGAGGTCGGGGTGCGGCTTTCCGAGTCGCTCCTCATGATCCCCCGGAAATCGATTTCCGGGGTCTTTTTCCCGACGGCCGAATCCTTCACCTCGTGCCAGCTCTGCCTCCGGGAGGGCTGTCCCGGCCGGCGGGCCCCCTTCGACCCGGAGATGAAGAGGAAATTCGACTCGGTTTGACGGGAGCGGCGGGCATGACGTCCGGCCGAAAATATGAGATGATGGGAGCCGTGAGAGCCCGAAGAGGGACGAAGGCCCTGGCGGCCTCCTGGGGGATGGCGATTCTCGCCGGCTGGGCGGCGGCCGGGGTTCAAATTCGGGGGCCGGAGGTCGCCGGGATTCTCGAATCCGTCCGGGTCGAGGCGACGGCCGAGACCGTCCTTGTCTGGGTCAAGGTCCGGGGCCAAGCATCCCATCTCCTCCAGAAATTTACGGGCCGGCCGAACCAGGTCGTGGTCGATTTCAAGGGCGTCAACAGAGTGACCTCCGCCGCCCGCCTTCCGGTCGGGACGGGCGGGGTTACGGCCGTCCGGACGGGCCAGTTCGAGCCGACGACCGCCCGGGTCGTCGTCGACCTCAGCGGCGGGCCCCTTCCCCTCGAGCTGACGGCCGTCGAAGACGGATTCTTGCTCCGGCTGGGGAATCCGCCCCCTCCGCCTCCGGCCAAGCCAGAGCCCAAGCCCGAGGCCAAGCCCGAGACGAAAATCGAAGCCAAGGCCGAGGCAAAAGCCGAAACGAAGGCCGAAGACGTCCCGCCGGCCAAGGTCGTCGAGCCCCCGCCCGAGAAGCGGGTCGAGAAAAAGGAAGCCGCCGCCGAGGAGAAAAAGGCGCCGCCCGAGAGACCCCTCGACCTCGTCCCCCAGGACAGGGTTCGGGTCCTGGCCGAATTGAACGCCGAGCGCGAGCGGCTGAGCCGCCGCCGGTTCCGTCTCGAGGTCGAACTGGCCTCGTTCAAACCCCAGGGAGGGCTCCTCAAAGAGGGCTACCGCGGCGGTTTCTCGATGGGCGTCTCGGCGGGATACTCTCTCGCCAAACAGGTCGACCTCTGGGTCATGGCGGGGCGGTACGGTAAAACCGCATCTTTCGAAGGAGGCGTCCGGACGGCAAGCCTCGTCCCCCTGGCCGCCGGCCTCGATTTGCACCCTTTCCGGGGCGTCCTCCGTCCCTTCGTCGGACTCGGCTTGGGGCCGGTCTTCTACCGGGAGGAAGGGCCGACGGCGACGGCTCAAGCCACGAAAACGGGCTGGGTCGCTCGGGCCGGCGTTCGCTTCCGGCTCGGCGACGCCTTGATCATCGGCTGCTTCGGCCGGTATCATTCCGGGACGGCCGATGTCGGCGGGTCGAAGGTCGACCTGGGCGGGTTTCATTTCGGACTCGGCCTCGGCGGCGAATTTTGAGCCGCCGCGCCTGATAAATTTCTTCGGGAGGCACTCCCATGAGGAAAAGAGACGGAGTTTTGTTCGTTCTGTTGGCCCTCGTCTCGGTCCGGCCTCTTTCGTCCGGGCCGAACGAGAGCGACGGATTTCTTCTGACTCTGGACCGGATTTTCGCCGGCCGCGAGTTCGCCCCCGAGCGCTTCGGCCCGGCCCGCTGGATGAAGGACGGGGAGACCTACACGACCCTCGAGCCGAGCGCCGCCTCGAAGGCCGGGCGGGACATCGTCCGCTACCGGGCGGGCTCGGGGACGCGGGAGGTCCTCGTCTCGGCGGCGAAGCTCGTCCCGCCCGGAACCTCCGAGCCGCTCGCGGTCGACAACTACGAATGGTCCGGCGACGGGACCAAGCTCCTCGTCTTCACGAATTCGCGGCGGGTCTGGCGCCAGAACACCCGGGGCGACTATTGGGTTTACGACCTGTCCTCCGGACGGCTCCGGAAGCTCGGCTCCGGCTTCGACCCCTCCTCGCTCATGTTCGCCGAAATCTCGCCCGACGGCCGGCAGGCCGCTTACGTCGTCAAAAACGACATCTACGTCGAGAGCCTGGCCTCGGGAGAGGTCCGCAAGCTGACCTGGGATGGGAGCGAGACGACGGTCAACGGGACGTCGGACTGGGTCTACGAGGAGGAGTTCGGGGTTCGGGACGGCTTCTCCTGGAGCCCCGACAGCCTGAAAATCGCCTTCTGGCAATTCGACACCAGAGGCGTTGCGGAATTCACGATGATCAACAATACGGACGCCCTCTACCCCAGGACCGTGACCTTCAAGTATCCCAAGGCGGGAGAGCGCAATTCCTCCTGCCGGCTGGGCGTCGTCCCGGCGGCCGGCGGATACCCCGTCTGGCTCCGGACCCCGGGCGACCCGAGGAACACCTACATCCCCCGGATGGCCTGGGCCGGCAACTCCCGGGAGGTCATCCTCCAGCACCTGAACCGGCTCCAGAACACCAACACGGTGATGATGGCCGACGCGGCGACGGGCGAGGTCCGGCCGCTTTTAGTCGACCGGGACGACGCCTGGGTCGAGGTCATGGAGGATTTTCTCTGGCTAGACGGCGGGGCGTCGCTCCTCTGGCTGAGCGAGCGCGACGGCTGGAGCCACCTCTACAAGGTCTCTCGCGACGGCCGCAAGGCCCAACTCCTGACGCCCGGCGATTACGACGTCCTCGGCCTCGACGGAGTCGATGAAAAAAGCGGCTGGCTCTACCTCACGGCCTCGCCCGCCGACCCGACCAAGCGGTTCCTCTACCGGGTGAAGGCCGATGGCCAGGGCCGGCCCGAGCGGGTCGGACCGTCCGGCCAGACCGGCGTTCACGCCTATCAAATATCTCCGACCGCGGCCTGGGCCTTCCACACCCATTCGACCCTCGACACGCCTCCGGTCGTCGAGCTCGTCCGGCTTCCCGGGGGGGAGTCCGTCCGGACGATGGCCGAAAACAAGGCCCTCCGGGCGAGCGTCGAGGCCCTCAAGCGCGCCCGGGTCGAATTTTTTAGGGTCGCGGCGGGCGACGGGCTGGAGGTCGACGGCTGGATGGTCAAGCCGCCCGAGTTCGACCCGGCGAAAAAATACCCGCTCTTCGTCTACGTTTACGGCGAGCCGGCCGGTCAAACCGTCCAGGACCGGTGGGGAGGGAACAACTATCTCTGGCACCTCATGCTCGCCCAGCAGGGCTACCTCGTCGCCAGCTTCGACAACCGGGGGACGCCCGCCCCGCGCGGCCGGGCTTGGCGGAAGTCGATCTATCGCCAGGTCGGGATCCTGGCCTCGGCCGACCAGGCCGCGGCCGTCCGGTCGGCCCTGGCCAAATGGCCCTTCCTCGACCCCGACCGGGTCGGCGTCTGGGGATGGAGCGGCGGCGGGTCGATGACCCTGAACGCCATGTTCCGCTATCCCGACCTTTACAAAACCGGGATTTCGGTCGCCTCGGTTCCCAACCAGCGTCTCTACGACACGATCTACCAGGAACGGTACATGGGCCTTCCCAGGGACAACGAGGACGGATTCAAGAACGGGTCGCCGCTCACCTTCGCCGGCCGGCTCAAGGGCGACCTCCTCATCGTCCACGGCACGGGCGATGACAACGTCCATTATCAGGGGTTCGAGTCGCTGGTCAACGAACTCGTGGCCAACGGCAAACAGTTCGCCATGCTCTCGTATCCCAATCGCTCCCACGGGATTTCAGAGGGGCGGGGGACGACCCTCCATCTGTACACGGCCTTCACCGATTTCCTGAAGAAAAAAATGCCCCCCGGGCCGCGATGAAGGGGGGCTGTCGGGAGACGGCCGGTTCGCCCCCGCCTATTTGGACGTGATCAGGTTGCGCTTCCGCAGCTCCTCGAGGCCGAGCCTCCAGTCCCCGGGCGCCGCCCAGAGGTAATAAGAAAAGTAGCGTCGGGTTTTCTGAAAGATCGGCACCCAGGGCTGGAACTCGGCGTAGTAGTGGTGGGACTCGCCGTTCGAGGGGTGGTTCATCCACATGTGGAGGAACTCCGGCTCGCTCACCGGGAACGCCCCGACGAAGGAGACGTCCTCGTCCGGGTCGTGGCCGGCGTTCCAACCCTCCTTGAGGAAGATCACCCGGCCGAAATATTCTTCGGGCCGCATCCGGTATTCCTCCAGGCCGTCCCGTCCCGGGACGACGAAGACGTCCTCGGTCCAGTGCCTTTTTCCGAGCTCCAGGATGGGCTGGGGGCCGATCATGTTGAGCTCGGGGTTGCGGAAGTCGAGGGCGAACCGGACTTCGAGAAGGGGCGAGTCGCCGTAGAGAGTGAAGGTCTTTTCCAGAGCGTTGCCGTAGTAGTCCGCCTTCATCCGGACTTGGACGAACGGCCCCTCGGCCTTGAGGACCTCGGCCTGGTAGACCTTGTGCGTCTCGATGCTCGCCTGGCCGAGAAAATCCTCGAACCCGCCGTAGGGGTAGAAGCCGCGCTCGCGGAAGGGACGCCGGTCGGTGGAAACCTCTTTCTCGGGCCAGAGCTTGAAGAGGACGTTGTCCTTCCTCTCCTTGACGAGGTACTCGATGACCCGGGCGCCGACGGCGAGAAGAGTCGCCTTGATCCTGGAATTCTCGAGGACGTATTCCATAATGCCATCGTCGTTCTGGTCGACGACCTCGAGGCGAGCCGCCCCGGCGGCCGCCTCGACGCCGAGCTGGCCCCGGGCTTCGGTCCCCAGGGCGGAGACGTGGACGTCGTACGAGCCGGGGGGGAGGGGAATCTTGAAGAGCGTCTGGCTTGACCCTCCGGGCGGCAGGAAGACCCTTCGCCGGGTCTCGTAAACCCGGTCGTTGGGCGACCCGGTCTTGACGACCTTGAGCCCGACCTCGGCGTTTTGGGGCTCGCCGGCGTTGTTGGCCAAGGCCACCGGGAACTCGACCTCGGGACTCTGCCCGTAGAGGAGCTTGTGGACCGAGAGGGCGGGCGGATATTCGGCAACCGTCAGGGCCTTCTTCCTCTTCCCCCCGCCCTCGAAGGTGACGAGGACCGGGTGGACCCGTCCACCGGCGGCCGGCGTGGGACGGAATTTGAGGAAGGCGCCGCCCTGATAATTCGGCGGGAGGACGAGCTCTTTTTCCCGGTCGAGGATTTCGAGCCCCGGCCCCGCGGACGCGGTCACCGACCCCGTCAAGGCGGTTCGCCCCCTGTTCGCGACCTTGACCTCGACGCTCGTCCCGACGACCCGGGCTTCGAGGACGAGGTCGTCGCCGAAGGACCGCTCGAGGTGAATCCGGTCGAGGAGGAGCATCTGGAGGGCGTTTCGGAACATGGCCGGGCCGAGCATCTTTCCCTGGGGGAGAACCCCGACTTCGCGCCTCGAGAGGATCGCCTCCCACATCGCCTCCCGGGTCCAGGCCGTCCCTTTTTCGGCGAACAGGACCATGCAGGGCGGGGCATCCTCGCGGATGAATCCGGTGTTGAGGATGAAAGGCCGTTCCTCGGCGTCGACCTGTCGCTTGTTCCCCTCGACGGCGATCTGGCCGTCATAGGCGAAGGGGTCGCAGTCGGGGGCGAAGACCGGCCGGAACACATAGCCGCCCCGGCTCTTGACGAACTCGACCCATTCCTTCTCGGTCGGCGTGTCCTGGATTTTGAGCCCGTCCCAATCCCGGCAGCCGTATCCCATCGT